>Ga0115005_10002846_pt1 | contig 13777 bp, 20 predicted proteins | sample ArcOceMetagenome_FD_87163 | JGI IMG/M metagenome (GOLD analysis project Ga0115005, IMG submission 87163) | Marine eukaryotic phytoplankton communities from Arctic Ocean - Arctic Ocean - Greenland ARC118M Metagenome | ecosystem: Environmental > Aquatic > Marine > Oceanic | place: Arctic Ocean... | reverse complement strand
GTTATAGCAGGAAACTTTGATGTATTACATCCAGGTTATATTAAAATGTTTAAAGAAATGTCAGAACATTGTGAAGTATTAGTTGTGCTGTTACATACTGACCCATCAATCGAAAGACCAAACAAACACAAACCAATTCTATCAGTTGAGGATAGAAAAGAAATGCTATTATCTTTAAAATATGTTGACGATGTTATTAGGTATACTTATGAAGAACAATTATTAGATTTACTTAAAATGGGTGAATTTAGTGTTAGATTTTTAGGAGATGATTATATTAAGAAACCATTTACAGGTGATAATTTATCAACACCAATTCACTATTTAGATAGAAGCCATGGTTGGTCAACAACAAAATATAAACAATTAATTGCAGATTCAATATGAAGCACATAGAAGATACGCCTTGGTGGATATGCGATAAAGATGATGAGAATTACTGTGCTTATGTTGATACAGATTCTAATTATTTTAATGCCGAGCCAATATTAAAACATTTATATCCCGACTTTGAATCATTTGATGACAAGGAAAAAGACGATATACTTGAAAGAGTAGCAAAAAAATACGAGAGTGTTATTAATGAAGATTATGATAGACTAGCACGTGAAGCATTTAACGTTACTGAACATAGACTCGAAATGAAGACAGAATGTGTTATACGTTCAGCTTACTTTAGAGCAACTAGACGTTATGCACAGTGGATTACTAAACAAGAAGGTATTGAAAAAGAAACACTAGACATTAAAGGTTTAGAGTTTATGAAAGCAAATTTCCCACCTATTTTAGGTGAGTTTTTTAATGGTATACTTCATCAAGTATTAAAAGGTGGAGAGAAAGGTAATATACTAGAACAAATTAAGGTATTTAAAAAACAAATACTAGGAGGTGAAATTCCACTTACTAAGTTAGGCAACCCAACATCAGTTAAAAAACTAGATAAATATTCAGGTACTAAAGCTAGAGCAGGAGAAATGTTTACTGATATATTAAAAGGAGCACCTGCACCTGTTAGAGCAGCTATTCGTTATAATGATTTATTAAGAATATGGAGTTTAGATAGAAAACACAATTTAATTACTCAATCAGATAAGGTTAAATGGATTTATTTAAAAGACAACCCATATAAAATAGATGCATTAGCATTCTTTGATTATGACATGCCTACTAAAATTCAGGATTTTTTAAATATTTATGCCGACAGACAAAAAGTATTTGAGTCAATTTTATTAAATAAATTAGAAGGATTTTTTAATGATTTAGAATGGAGTTTAGATTTAAACCCTCATCTAAATGCGTTATCTTCCTTTGAGATATAAACAAATTTTCGTATATTACACACATGATTAAGAAACGAGACTACTGGAAAACAACAAAATGGCCGACTATGGAATTTACAACATCCATTTCACCTAAGGGGTGTGTTGTGAATTGTGCGTTTTGTCCTCAAAGAACATTAGAAAAGATTTACCATGCTCATAAGGGTCAACCTAAAACTTTATCATTAGCTAGATTTATCCAAATATGTGATAAATTACCTAAAGATGTTAGAGTTACATTTTCAGGCTTTACTGAACCTTGGTTAAATAAAGAATGTAGTAAAATGATGGAATACGCTAACTATAAAGGCCACCCATTATCTGCATTTTCAACAGGTGTTGGTATGAATTTAGATGACGTAGAAGCAGTTAAAAATATTCCTTGGACAAAAGGACCAAATGGTGGTTTTTGTTTACACATTCCTGATAAGGAAAGAATAGCTGAACACCCACTTAATAAAAAATTATATAAAGTGTTTGAGAAGTTTAAGGAATATGAAAACGACATTCAAGCGTTCTATGTGATGAGTATGGGTGAACCTCATGACTGTGTTAAAGATTTATGGCCTAATCCAGTAATACCTAATTTTTGGTCTAGAGCTGGCAATTTAATAGGTGAAGCACAGATTAAACCCGCATTAGAAAAAATACAAGATAGATTTCAACATAAGAATCAAAACCAACCAAGCACTTGTGCTTGTATAGAACACTTATATCATAATGTAGTTTTGCCTAACGGAGATGTTTCATTATGTTGTATGGATTATAGTTTGGAAAAAATATTAGGAAATCTGTTTACAGATGAGTATGATGACATAATGCCTGCCCCTTTAACTACATTTGATATTTGTGGTAGATGTGAAAATGGTATTAGCCCAAGTGATAAAATTAGAAATAAAAATATAATTATATGATAAGTAAAAATGTTCTGCAAAGTGTTATATCAAAGTATTATTTAAATGGTTTAAACAACCAAGTTAAATGGAGAATTAAAGATAAAACATTAACAATCTACGCTGGTGACAAGGGTAGAGTATGTAAGATATATCTAAATAACTTTAATTTAGAAGATGGTGATCTAGGTATATTTGACACTGATAAATTATCTAAGCTATTATCTATTACTAGTGGTGAATTATCAATCTCATTAGAGAAAATCAAATCAGTATTTACAAAAATGCATGTTGCTGATTCAAATTTTGACTTAACATACTCATTAGCTGATATTTTAATATTAGGTAAAACAACATGGTATGAAGACCCGGAAACATGGGAAATTGAATTAGATTTACAAGCTGAAGATGTTGATCATTTGATTAAGGCTAAAAACGCGTTATCTGACGTAAATAACATGCTAATTACAACTACCCAAGATTTTGACGGTAATAATATATGTGAGTTCATATTCGGTGATAATACCGGGTTTTCAAATAAAATTACATATCAAATAAGAGGGGATATTAAAGAAAGTGATATTAATTTACCATTTGATTCTGACGTGTTCAAGTCAATATTGAATTCAAATAAAGATATGTCAGCTGGTAAATTAAAAATATCTAAGAAAGGTATGGCAAAATTAACATTTACCTCTGAGGAAATAGAAAGTACATATTATATAGCAAGAAACGAATAAAAATTAATTATGGAAGAACAACAACTACCAGATGCAAAAAAACATCAACAAATCAGTTTTCTTAAATCCGCAATAAGAATAGTAGGTTATGCTTTTATTCCATATAGCTTGGAGACCGCAACTATTTTACTTATATTTAGTGAGTTCGTAGGAATTATAGAAGAATTAGTATAGTGGGAAGATTTAACAAATTAATAGGAGCCTTTGGTAATATGCCTTCAATATTAGAAGGTATAAAAAACCGAATATTTACTAATGATGATGTTGAAGAAATAGCTAAAATTAGAGGTAATATATGTGAAACATGCCACAATTTTGATACTATAGGAAATAGTTGCGCAGTACCAGGCACAGCACCTTGTTGTGCTGATTGTGGTTGCATATTAAATTTAAAAGTAAGATCATTGTCTGCAAGTTGTCCTATAGGTAAATGGTCAGCATTTATGGATGAAGAATCAGAAAATAAACTTAAGGACAGTATAAAATAGCATCTTTACTTTCCTGTTATATATGTATAATGGAACAAAACATTTAGCTAGGGCACTTGTTATGTTTAAAATAAATTAATCGAGAGCTTCGGCCTCACAAAAACAAATGATATGAGTACATTACAATTATTAGAAAGGCACTTAAGCCCTTTCGACATCCTATTTAGGAACCACTTTAATGCTGACAGCACATTCCAACCAGCATCCAATACTAAACAATCACACCCATTAAACATTTTCTTCGATGACGAAGGATTACATTTTGAAGTTGCCTGTACAGGGTTAACTAAAGAAGACGTTATCCTTGATATTGAAGGGGATATTTTAAAAATTGGTTACAAAAAACCATTAGATGAAAACTTCCATGAAGGAACAATTCATAATGGTTTATCTAAAAAATCCTTTGATTTGAGATATAAAATAGCACCTAAATTTGATTTATCAAAAACAGATGCAATTTTAGAAAACGGATTATTGGAAATTTCAATTCCTTTAGCTGATGAAGCTAAGCCAAAATCTATTAAAATAAAGTAAAGGTAAGCGCAAAAAAACGTGTCCTAGCAATGTTTCTTTCGTATATTTACGTATAATAATAATAGATAATAACCATGGCAAGAAAACCAAATTCACTAACATTGATTGAAGATAAGCATTTAGAGCCCTTCTTCATAACTAAAGATGAACACTGTTACACCGTTAATAGGAAGGTGACATCCAACGCTAACCATTTTAGATCTACAGGGAAAAGTACAACGTATTCCAAAGCGTTGACATTCCATGCTAGCTTTAATGAGGCATTAAAAAGGATAACACAAGAACAACTACATGATAAAGAACATTACACCAGTCTAAGTGATTTTTTAGACAAATTTAAAACAATTGAAACTAACATTAAAACATTCTTAAATGAAAAAGCTTGAAGCATTATTCGATGCGGTTATCGTTAAACCCATAGAAAACGAGGAAACACTATACGGAAACATTATTGTTCCTGATATGGGTAAAGAAAAAAATGAGTACGGTGAAGTTATTGCCGTTGGATTTGGTAGGTATACTTTAACAGGTGTAATGATACCAATGACATTAAAAGTAGGAGATTTAGTAGTACTACCAACTCAAGGTTTTACAAAACTTCCATTTGATGGTGAAGAGTATTATGTAGGTCCTGAAAATCAAGTATTAGCTAAAGTTCAGCAAACTATTGAAGGTGTTTTGACTGAAACGGAATTAACTGAAGATGATAAAACTAATCTAACAGATATATAAGAAATGGAAAATAAAATTAAATTTGGCAAGCAAGCCAGAACAGAATTAATGAGAGGTATTGATAAACTAGCAGATGCCGTAGTATCAACCTTAGGACCAAATGGTCGAAATGTCGTTATATTTAAAGGAATAAATGAACCTCCACAATCAACAAAAGATGGTGTGACGGTTGCTAGAAGTATTTTATTAGACAACCCTAGTGAAGAATTAGGAGTATTACTAATTAGACAGGCAGCAGTTACTACTGGAAACAAAGCAGGAGATGGAACAACAACCTCAACTTTGTTAGCACGTGAAATTATTAAAGCTGGTTTAACTAGTTTAGATAATGGTGAAAATGCTACTAAGATTAAAAGAGAAATTGACCAAGCTACAAGTTTAGTAGTTAAAGAGCTCCAACATAATATATCAGAAGATATATCAGACGAGGGTCAATTAGAACAAATTGCATCTATATCAGCTAATAATGATATTGAAACCGGAAAGTTAATTGCACAAGCAATTGATAAGGTAGGATTAGAAGGTGTAGTACATATTGAAACCTCTAAAACTGGGGATACTTACCTTGAAACAGTAGAAGGTATGCAATTTGATAGAGGTTATAAGTCACCTTACTTTGTAACAGATAACAATACAATGCATTGTGTTTTAGACAATCCAGCAGTATTAATACTAGACCAAAAATTAAATTCAGTTAAAGAGCTACTACCAATTCTAGAAGCAGTATCATCACAGGGTAAATCATTACTGATTATCGCTGAAGATATTGATAATGAGGCATTAGCTACCTTGATTGTAAATAAAATGAGAGGTACAGTTAATGTGTGTGCTGTAAAGGCACCCGATTTTGGGGATAGACGATCTTTAATTTTAGAAGATATTGCAATCACAACTGGTGGTGTAGTATTTGATAAGAAAAAGGGTATGAAGTTAGATAAATTTAGTTGGGAGTGGTTTGGAGAAGCTAGAACAGCAACAATTGGAAAAGAAGAAACAACAATAGTAGATGGAAAAGGAGGAGTTGAACAAATTGAAGCACGTATTGAAGAGCTACAATCGCAAATCGAAAAAGCCCAAACCCCGTACGAAACAGAGCAACTACAAAACAGACTGGCCAAATTCGTGGGAGGAGTAGCAATCGTTCATGTAGGTGGACAGACTGAAACTGAAATGCTAGAAAAGAAAGATAGAGTTGATGATGCATTACATGCAACAAAGGCGGCTATTGAAGAAGGCATACTACCAGGAGGTGGTGTTGCATTATTAAATGCTAGTAAAGTACTAGATACATCAATTAAGGGACACGCTATTGTTAGAAGAGCATGTACTAAACCATTTGAGCAAATTTTAATTAACGCTGGTTGGGAAGAAAAAGACGCAGCAGCAAAAGGCACATATGAGTTGTCTAATAATGAAAAATGGAATGGTGTTGATGTCGATAGTGGTGAGATTGTTGACTTTAAATCAAAGGGTATTATTGACCCAACAAAAGTTACAAGATTAGCATTAGAAAATGCATCCTCGATAGCAGGTACAGTTTTATTAACTGAATGTACTTTAACTCAAGATAAACAAAGTGTTCAAGAAAAAATGAATATTTTAACTGGAGCAAAAGATGGGACATTAGGTCAATCAGCAGCTACTTATTAATAAATTAATTGGGGGAGCTTGTCTCCCCCACTTATTTTTCGTATATTATAGACATGGAACAAAACACAGAAATCAAAACAAAAGTAATAGAGAACGCAACTCTTATTGCTCGTAGAGTACCACCTGGAGACAAATGGCAATTAATTGCAAACGCACCAGATGGTCCTGTACACAAAACATTAACTGATACGCTTGAAGCGTACATGACAAAAACCGGATTCAGAGGCGAATATAGATTAGCACCTTTAAAAAGTGAATTATATGCTATATTAACAACTGAGAAGGAAATTGAACCTATAAAAGAACAACGATTTTCAATATATGGAGAATACTAACAGTTTATTAAACGAGAAGTACAGACCAATAACCTTAGATACTTATGTTGGTAATGAAAAATTCAAGGCATCTATTGCTAAACAATTAGATCAAAACGACATTCAAAATTATCTATTTTATGGACCAGCTGGAACAGGAAAAACTACTCTTGCTAAACTTTGTGTTAAAAACCTTGATTGCGATTATCTTTATATTAACGCCTCAGATGAGAGGGGTATTGAGACAATTAGGGATAAAGTACAAGGGTTTGCGAGCGTCGCTTCTTTTAAACCACTTAAGGTGGTCATTTTGGATGAAGCTGATTTTCTTACTATACAGGCGCAGGCTTCTCTCCGTAACATTATTGAAACGTTTTCGCGTACGACTAGGTTTATCTTAACTTGTAATTATATAGAACGAGTTATTGATCCACTACAATCGAGGTGTCAAACAATTAAGGTTTTACCTCCAACTAAAAAGGAGGTTGCAGTACATTTAGCTAGTATTTGTGATAAGGAAAGCATAAGTTATGATCCAAATGCCATTGGTAAAATTGTAAATAAGTTCTATCCGGACTTACGTAAAATGCTTAACACTATCCAAGCAAGTAACATTAAGAACACTTTAACATTAGATGATTCTTTACTTGTTAGTACTAGCTATTTGGCTGCAATATTAAAAGAATTACAATTACACAAACCTAAATTTAATAACATCAGACAAATCATCGCTGATTCTAATATTGATGATTTTGAAGAATTATTTAGATTTTTATACGAAAATGCTGACAAATATCTTCCTGGTAAAGCAGGTACAGCAGCTATGCTAATTAATGAGCACCAATATAAAGCTAATTTTAGAATAGATAAAGAGATAAATATAATGAGTTTAATTAATAATTTAATAAATCAAAAGTAAAATGGAACAACCAGTACAACAACCACAAATTGATCTTAAATCAACTGAAGGCATGAAGAATGCTGACGGTGGAAGTATTTTCAAATCAGGAGTTATTTTAAGACGAGTTTCTAAATTCGTAGCAGGATCAGATAATGATGCTATAATGCCAATTCCAATTTTTTATGACCCAACAACTAATAAAATATTAGGTGAAGGATTACCATTGGAATTAAGAGATGAACTTAAAGACGAATTAGTATAATGAAAAATGTCTGGGATTGGCTTAAACAAATAAATAGTGTTAAAGCTGATCCCAGTTCCTTTTCAGCTAAAGATTGGGAACTATGGAACAGTTACATGGTTCATAGATTTATGTCTATGAATCCTGACTATTTAGACCTAGTTAATGAGGCACAAAAGATAATGCCCCAAAACAAAAAACAAATCTATAGCATCTATAGAGAATATATTCCAAAAAATAATAAGTGGAATAAGTATGTTAAATCTAATAGTAAAAAACATAGTGTTGAGCTATTAGACCATTTAAGTAATTATTGGGAGTGTTCAAAAACAGAAGCAAAACAATACATAACCTTGTTGGATAAGCCAGAAATAAAGCGTATATTATCGAATAGAGGATTAGATAAAAAAGAAATCACTAAAATATTAAAATGACAAAAGAACTATACAATATGCTATTTACATCTGCTCATGCAGATAAAGCAAAATCACTATTATCACTTGAATTGTTAGGTAATAAAGGAGTAGGGATTGGTGACCATTCAACCGAGGATTATTACAAAAATGCCGAAGAAGCACTTATCAAGTTAGTAGATGCTGATGATAGGTTAACTGCATTAGATGAATATTTTCCACAAAAACAATCAATCAATGGGTAGTTCAGTATCGAAATATTTAGAAAAATTAAGCGAGAAAGTTAACAATGCAGGGCACTTTGGTGCTAATGCAAAACAATTAGAAAAAGTTATGAGTGATAGAGAAATTATGAATGCTAAAGGGGGTTTAAAAGTTCCAAAAAATAAAATTCAAGATTTTATAGATGATGAAGCAAACCAAATTATAACTATTTTTGAAGAACAATATCCTGAGTTATCAAACGAATTCCAAGTTATACAAAAGGAAATGTATGAAATGTTTGCTCGTAAACATATGGATTATGGTTTAAATAATATTGCTTTAGGTGGTGATTTAACTCAAACTGAGGATAAAAAATTCTCACTAACAGGATTATGCATCAGACTTACAGATAAAATTTCACGTTTAAAAAACTTATTAATTAATGGTCGATCATTTGTTCAAGGTGAAGGTATGGAAGATACATTTATTGATATTGCCAATTATGGAATAATCGGTCTTTTAGTAGGTCGTGATAAATGGAAAAAATAGTTTGGCAAAAAAGATCCCAAGTATTGTTAAGGAAATTAGAAATAATCCTCCATCACCCATAAACTTTGCATTTCAGAAGAATATTTCATATTCTCAAATGTCAATATTTAGAGGGTGCCCTCATAGGTGGAAATTACAATACAAGGATAAAATCAAACGATTTACCTCTTCTATACACACGGTATTTGGAACGGCTGTACATGAAGCTATGCAACATTATTTAGATGTAGCATATGAAACTTCATTTGCAGCCGCAGATAGAGATATCAACATGGAAGAATATTTCCAAGAAGCATACATAGGTGAATACCAAAAGCAATACAAGTCGAATAAATCAGAACATTTCTCGGATGCAGCAGAAATGAGAGAATTTTTTGAAGATGGTGTTGCTATATTAGATTGGTTTAAGAAAAAACGTAGCAGATATTTTAGTAAAAAAGGTACATATTTAGTTGGTTGTGAGTTACCGATTGTAATCGCGCCAAATAAAATGTATAACAACGTATTATACATGGGGTATCTAGATGTTGTCACATACTGCGAAACAACAGATACATTCAAGATAATCGACATTAAAACCAGTACTAAAGGTTGGAATGATTATAGTAAAAAGGATGAAAACAAACAATTCCAATTGTTATTGTACAAACAATACTTCTCAGAACAATATGGTATACCTTTAGAAAAGATAGAAATTGAATTTTTCATACTTAAAAGAAAAGTATTAGATATAGATGATGAAAATATAATGTCACCTTATCAAGCATATAGAGTACAACAATTTTCACCTCCAAGTGGAAAGATTAAGCTAGGTAGAGCAAGAAAGGCCGTTAATGATTTTATTAATGAGTGTTTTAATTCTGATGGTGGCATTAAAGATAAAATTTATCCCAAAACACCTTCAAAATGGACTTGTAACTTTTGCCCTTATAAAGAAGAAAAAGAATTGTGTGAAGCGGGTCATGATTTTATGTAGTTTAGAGAATATTCATATATGTATAGACAAATATAACGTTATTAAAAAATAAAAATTATGTCACAACCAAAAAAAATGACACTAACTAGTGTTAAAGTACAAAGCCAATTATTTGAAAATTTTAAAGTAGAATGTGTTAGGCGAAAATTCTCATTCCAAAAACTTGCCGACCGTAGTCTCTTTTTGTATCTTACAGATGAAGATTTTAGGAAACAAATCACCAATCAAACGAATATTGAAATATAAATAATTAGAAAATGAATAAAAGTTTTAAACATCTTCCTCCCAATGAGAGGAAAAAAATAGTTATAGTCTGTGATGACATTAGAGTACACTCGGGAGTGGCAACAGTAGCTAAGGAAATCGTAACCCATACAGCAAGTCATTTTAATTGGGTTAATGTTGGAGGAGCAATAAACCACCCAGAAAAAGGTAAGGTATTAGATTTAAGTGAGGCTATTAATAAAGAACAGGATATTACTGATTCTAATGTTAAGATCTATTGTGTAGATGGGTATGGTAAGGATGAAGAAATCAGACAAGTATTAGAAGTTGAAAAACCAGATGCTATATTACTGTTTACAGATCCTAGATATTTTACACATATCTTTAATATGGAAGATGATATTAGACAAAAATGTCCTATAGCTTATATTAACATTTGGGATGATTACCCAGCACCAAGATATAACCAAGCATTTTATGAGTCATGTGATTTATTAATGGGTATATCAAAACAAACTAAAAATATTAATGAATTAGTTTTAGCTGATGTTGATACTAGTAAAAAAGTATTTAAATATGTTCCTCATGGTTTAAATCATGAACATTATTTCCCAATTACCAGAGATCATGATGATTATAAAGAAATGCAAATCTTTAGAAATAATATGTTTAAGGGTGAGGATGTTGATTATGTTTTATTCTTTAATTCAAGAAACATTAGACGTAAACAAATTCCAGATACTATGTTGGCATTTAGACATTTCTTAGATGGTTTGCCACAAGAGAAAGCTGATAAATGTAGAATGGTATTACACACAGAAATATCTACTGATCATGGTACTGATTTAGAACAAGTACGAGAGTTTCTATTTGATGAAAAGTATCCAAAAGCAATCACATTTTCACTTAATAAAGTAAATAGAAAGCAATTAAATTTCATGTATAATATAGCTGATGCTCAGGTATTATTAACATCAAATGAAGGTTGGGGGCTAACACTTACTGAAGCTATATTAGCTGGAACTCCTATTATAGCTAATGTAACAGGTGGGATGCAAGATCAAATGAGATTTGTTGATGATAAGGGTAAATGGTTTGAACCAACACCTGAAATTCCATCCAACCATAGAGGTACATATAAAGAACATGGTGAATGGGCATTTCCAGTATATCCAACTTCAAGATCAATTCAAGGATCACCTCCAACACCTTACATATTCGATGATAGATGTAGATGGGAAGATGCAGCAGATCGATATCTTGAAATCTATAATTTAACTAGAGAAGAACGTAAAGCTAAAGGGTTAAAAGGTAGAGAATGGGCATTAAGTGAAGAAGCTGGTTTTACAGCTGAAAGACAAGCTGAAAGAGTAGTAGAGGCTTTTACTGAACTATTTAATGTTTGGGAACCAAGAGAGCAATACGAAATTGTAAATGCAACAGAATACAAACAAAAAGTGTTAAATCATAAATTAATATACTAATGAAAAAACCAAGTTTTTATATAAGCAGCCCGTTTGACACATATAGTGGTTATGGGGCTAGATCAAGAGATATTATTAAAGCAATAATAGAATTAGATAAATATGATGTTAAACTATTAAGTCAAAGGTGGGGTAATACTCCATTTGGCTTTACAGCCGACCATAAAGAATGGGATCATTTAAACAATCTTAGAGTTCAAGGCGTACCTCAGGGACAAAAGCCTGATGTTTGGATGCAAATAACAATTCCAAGTGAATTTGCACCTGTAGGTAAGTTTAATATTGGCTGTACAGCTGGTATTGAAAGTACAGGTTGTGAACATACTTGGATTGAAGGTTTAAATAGAATGGATATGAATTGGGTTTCATCCAGACATAGTAAAAAAGTATTTAGTGAAGCATCATTTCAACAGAATGATAAACAAGGTAGAACTACAGGTGTAGTTTTAAAAAATACAAAACCAATCCATGTAGTATTTGAAGGTGCTAATTTAGATGTTTATAAGTACTTACCATCAAATGAAGTAACATTTGATTTAAGTGCTATTAAAGAATCGTTTAACTACTTATTTGTAGGACATTGGATGAATGGTGATATGGGTCATGATAGAAAAAATGTAGGTTTAATGGTTGATTATTTCTTCCAAACCTTTAAAAATAAAAAATCAAGACCAGGTTTAATATTAAAAGCATCTACTGGTAGAAACAGTTATATGAGTAGAGAAGCTTTAGTTAGTAAAATCTCAAAAATAAAAAAACAATATGCAGGTGATGATTTACCTAATGTTTATGTATTAAATGGAGGTATTACAGATCAACAAGTAAATGAACTATATAATCATCCTAAAGTAAAAGCAATGGTTAGTTTTACTAAGGGTGAAGGATTTGGAAGACCATTACAAGAGTTTTGTTTATCTAAAAAACCATTAATAGTATCAGGTTGGTCAGGTCATATGGATTTTGTTGAACCCGGATTGTCAGTTGTATTAGGTGGTCAATTAGAAAATGTACATCAAAGTGCAGCTAATCAATGGCTTAAAGCAGAATACCAATGGTTCCAAGTTAACCCAAAACAAGCTAAAGACGCATTTAAAAATGTATTTACTAATTATAAAAAATATGTTGGACCCGCTAAAAAACAAGGACATTATATTAAAACAGAATTTTGTTATGATAAAATGAAAGGATTAGTAGATAATATTTTAGATGCTAATATACCTGAGTTTGCTAGTGAATTAAAGCTTAATTTACCAAGTATGGATACACCATCATTAACAGCACCAACACTAAAAACAGTATAATGGAACAGTTTGACGAAATAATTGAATGCCCTAAATCTGGGGGAGACTTATGTTATAGGATTGAAGTAAATAAAGAAATTACTAATTACTATAGTTTATCTTGTGGTTTTTGGACTAACAGTTTGATGACACCCGATCAGGAGTTCTTTAAAGAACAGATGTCAGTATTGCCTGAAATTTATAAAGATTTAGCTTGGACTGATACTAAAACAGGGTTTACATGGTTACCTACTACAACAAACATACCTGAATTAGGTATGGTATATGCTGATGGAGATGGAAGTGGTGAATGGGCTTGGGCAGCAGTTAAATCTGTAAAATTAGATGAAGCAGTTAAAAATAAAGACGGCTCAACAACAGAGTACAAACCCGATATGTCTACGTTAAAACATTTTAAAGAACGTGACTACATGGATGCACTTTCGTATATTGGAGCATTACCAGAATAGATATGAAGATAAGTTATGCAATAACAGTTTGTGATGAGTTAGAGGAAATAACTAAATTATTAAATCTACTATTGAAACGAAGACGTAAGGGGGATGAAATCGTTGTCTTATTTGACAAAGGTAAAGGTACACCTGAAGTATGGTCACGTTTAGGGGAATTAAGTGAAGGTAGAGATTGTACCGTACACTCAGCCACATTTAAAAATCATTTTGCTGATTGGAAGAATAAGTTAACAAAGTTATGTACTGGTGATTATATATTTCAAATTGATGCCGATGAATTACCAAATGAACTTTTAATCCAAAATCTACCAGTTATACTTGAATCAAACCCTGATAATGAGGTTTATTTAGTACCTAGAGT
>Ga0115005_10002841_pt1 | contig 13783 bp, 11 predicted proteins | sample ArcOceMetagenome_FD_87163 | JGI IMG/M metagenome (GOLD analysis project Ga0115005, IMG submission 87163) | Marine eukaryotic phytoplankton communities from Arctic Ocean - Arctic Ocean - Greenland ARC118M Metagenome | ecosystem: Environmental > Aquatic > Marine > Oceanic | place: Arctic Ocean... | reverse complement strand
TGGCGCGTCTACCTGAAGGGCAGCTGAACTCATCCGACTAAGGCAAGAGATATCGTCACCAGCACCCGTTGTCGCCAGACCTAACCATCACTCCGTTTTGCGCTTTGCCTGGACGGCATCGCCGTCAGCCTAATTGCCTGGCTCGAACAGATAAGGCTCTAGCGACGCCTGCGCTTCGATACGAATCTTGTGCCAGGTACCCCCGCCGTAGTACGCCAAACTTCCTGGCTCCGCATTGCCCTCATCGTTGTAATAGGAGACACAGTCTCGCAAAGGAGCAGAATTGATATCGGCATTTCGACAATGCGCGGCATAACGATCTTCTGGCTCTTGGTGAACATCCACTATCTTCGCTCCCTGCTCCCGCATGGTCGACAACATCCAAACAATGTAATCACCATGCTCTTCGATCGCATTGGTGAAATTGAAACTTCCCCCGCCTCCCTGAGGACCAGAAACGATAAACAGATTCGGGAACCCATGACTTTGAATACCCAGAAAAGTTTTTGTACCCTCTGATTGCCACTTACCGTTCAACGTCTGTCCATTACGACCCTCAATCATATTAAAAGTCGAGGTCGCCATCCACTGAAACCCTGTGGCGTAGATTAAAACATCTAACGGGTACTCGACCCCGTTATGCACAATGCCAGCTTCAGTAATCTCGCGAACGCCGTGGGGGGCAGTATCTACAAGCGTGACATTAGGTCGATTGAATGTCGGCAGATATTCGTCATGGAACGTCGGCCGCTTACAGCCATAGGGATAATAAGGTTTTAGCGATGCGGCGGTTTTTGGGTCTTCAACTATCACATCAACCCTAGCCCTGATCTGCTCCATAATCCGAAAGTTAGATTCAAGATTCTTTTGAATCATTGCCTCTGGAGACAATTGTCCGATATGCTCCTTACGCTCCTTGAAGTCAGGCACTTTACCGGCCAGGTAGTCATCATTAGCTTTCATGGCGGTTCGGCCTGCAGATATCTTTGCGAATCTCGCTCGTCGCGCCTTCGCCCAACCTGGCTCGTCTGCCCAAGTATCTCTTTCCTCCTGTGTCGTTTCCCTTTGATCTCTTACATCCACAGACGACGGCGTCCTCTGGAACACATAAAGTTCACCTACTATTTTTGAAAGCTCCGGCACAGCCTGGACCGCAGTCGCACCCGTGCCAATAATACCTACGCGCTTACCTTTTAGATCAACATGATAGTTCCAACGTGAGGTGTGGAAAGCCTCCCCCTTGTATTTTTCCATGCCCTGAATCCGCGCGAGCTTTGGTGTTGTCAAAATTCCATTGGCCAAGATAACGTATCGAGCTTTCATCGAGTCTCCGCGATCTGTGTAAACAGACCAGCGACCGGACTCTTCATCCCATACCGTTTTTTCAACCGTTGTGTGAAAAAGGCAGTGATCGTAAAAGCCAAACTTCTCTGCCAATTTCTGACAGTACTCTAGGATTTCGAATCCCGACGCGAACTTCATGGAAGGGACATAACCCATCTCTTCCAGCAAGGGAAGATAGCTATATGCTTCAACGTCGCACGCAATACCGGGGTATCGATTCCAGTACCAGGTTCCTCCTACATCACCGCCTTTTTCACAAAAGCGCACATCGTTAAAACCCGCTTCACGTAATTTGTGCCCGAGCAGCAACCCTGCAAAACCTGCTCCTACTACCAAAATTTCGCACTCGTCATCAAGTGCATCCCGCTCAACAGGATCAGCTGAATATACGTCCTCTAAATATTTGCTGAAATCTCCTTCCATGGGCATGTAGTCCGCTGCGCCAAGCCTGGCCTCTTTAAAATCCCGGTACCGCGCTTGTTCTTCAGCGTTGAAAACTGCACCAACCGGAGGCGCGGGCAAATCCTTCAGCGCCGGGTCATCAACAACGGCGTATCCACGACCAGAAATTTTGCCCGTCGCCGCCGCTCGAGTATTAAATGTCTTAAATCCTGTTCCTGGGTCTACCTGGATCGTCATATAGTCCTGCTCTAATAAATGATGATTGCCACATGAGTAGCGACGGCAATTATTTAATAAACCAGAGCGAGCGCTCCCCGTCAAATAACCCTAATGCCCCGGAAGACGGTTGACGCAATCTCCACTATGATAGATGTCATGGAACTATTCATTCATGAGCTCAATCAGTTGTCTGACTCAACAAGAGCGGGATTGTTATTTGGCGCCCTGATTGTCGCCATTTTTCTCGAGTCGCTTATCCCTAGCATCGAATTTGGATATCGAAAGTTGGTGCACGTCGCTACCAACATAGTTTTCATAATCACTTCAGGCATCATATCCCTCGGCCTTGCATTCCTTGCATACGGGGTTATCGATATCACACGTCTCGAGTTTGGGCTCTTTCATCTCATAGACATCCCTTTATGGATGCAGCTCGTTGCCTCACTGGCGCTTCTCGATCTCTTTGGACAGTATCTAGTGCACGCCTGTCTACACCGATACAAGTGGCTGTGGAAACTTCACTTGGTGCACCACAGCGATACTACAGTTGATGCCAGCACTGGAACCCGCCACCACCCGGGCGATATTTTAGTCAGAGAGCTATTAATATTTAGCCTGATCGTATTCATCGGCATTCCAGCCGCTTTTTACGTTCTTTACAGGATTATTACGCCTATTTTCGCCTACTTTACCCACGCCAATATCCACCTGCCAACAGGCCTGGACCGGGCGCTCAGCTGGATCATCGTTACACCACAGATGCACAAGTTTCATCATCATTTCGAACGTCCTTGGACGAACAGTAACTACGGCAATATCCTGTCCTGCTGGGACCGGATGTTCGGTACCTTTGTCTATGCCAACCCTGATGACATCCGTTATGGCCTGGATACCGTCGATGGGCAGCTCGACCTGAACCTTGCCTTTCAATTCGGCTTACCCTTCAACAAAACAACAAAAACCGACTACTAAATACCGGGAAAACTTTGGATTCACAACTTTCAGCCACCGATGAAACATTTCGACGGGAGGTCAGATCATTTCTCAATGAAAACCTCAGCGAGGAGTTACGTGAAGCCGGTCGCAAAAAGACCAGCATCTGGCAGGAAATAAACTCTGCCATGGCCTGGCAGAAGATGCTGTTCGACAAGGGCTGGGTGGCGCCCGAATGGCCCTTAGAATATGGCGGGACTGACTGGTCACTGACGCAGAGATACATATTTTCCCAGGAGTGCGCCCGCGCAGAAACACCAAGTATATCTCCGATGGGATTGAAGATGTGTGGACCTATGCTAATCGGCTATGGAACCGAAAAACAAAAAAACTATTACCTGCCAAAAATTATGTCTGGCGAACATATCTGGTGTCAGGGGTATTCGGAGCCTGGCGCAGGGTCCGACCTAGCATCATTGAAGACTTTTGCTGCCAGTGAGGGTGACGACTACATCGTTAACGGAACAAAAATATGGACTAGCTTTGCGCAACACTCAAACATGATGTTCGCACTGGTCAGGACGTCAACCGAAGGCAAGGTTCAACAGGGTATTTCGTTCCTGCTGATCGACATGGACACACCAGGAATAAAGATCGAACCTATCATCAATCTTGAAGGGTCACACGAACTAAATCAGGTGTTCTTTGATGATGTACGAGTCCCTAAGGCCAACCGGGTCGGCAAAGAAAACGATGGATGGTCTGTTGCAAAGTATCTACTAGAGTTCGAGAGATTTTCAATTTCATCGATAGAGCTTCGACGACTTATTAACCGCATTCGACGTTTGGCTAATGAAACGGACACTACAGGGAGTTCGTTGGCTAGCGACCCGGCGTTTCTTAGAAAACTGGCACAGCTAGAGATCAATGCGCTTGCCATGGAAACATCAGAACAAAGAGTGCAGGCCAATCTTAGCGCAGGCAATCGGCCGGGCTCAGTTTCTTCGGTATTAAATGCCATTAGTGCAGAAACACTTCAAAAAGCCGATGAACTAGCCATTGAAGTTGCCGCGTACTATGGACTCCCCTACCAGCCAGCCGCACTTGAAGTAAGAGGCCCGCCAGCTATTGGCTCCACCATGACGCTGCCACTGATGCCAAGCTATATGAATAACCGGATGCGAACCATTGCAGGCGGATCGGCGGAGGTTCAACGCAATATTGTCGCGAAAGCTATCTTGGAACTATAACTCAAAATCGTCCGATGAAAAATTACCGCCTCCAGAGAAGTAAAGGGGCGACCAGAAGATAACGGGCCGCTAAAGCGTCATCATCAGAAAACCTGTCAGCGCGGCATTGTTAGGCGCCAGCGACGGACTAACCAGCGACTTCATCTCAAGAATGGCATTTCGGTAACCCTCGTAAAACTCCCAACTTGGTCTTGGCTTGTATTCCAGACCCAGCTCCAGCTTCTGCACAATGTTCTTAGCAGTCGTCGGCTTCACAAAGACTTCTTTCTGCGGCCGGTAGTACACCAAGCCGATTGTAATTACGCTCCATTTGGCCATCTTCCTCTTTGCAAGGAACTCAACCACCTCGGCTAAACCTTTCTTCTGGTTCCCATGAAATAGTTTTTTGTAAGACGATACAAGTCTTACACGGTCATCCGAGTTCAGGTCATTTACCATGTCTCTGAATTTTGGTTTCTCGAACAGAGACACCATCGAAGATCGGGAAACAAGTTTAACCATGTTCTCCAGCAACGCGTTGGGTTTGTCGAATTCCTTTTTCGCCAGAACTTGTTTTGCAAAGACAGTCATCTTGTCCATCCGGTGGCGCTTTCCAACTTTTTCAAGCCCGGCATCTGCGAATCCATCAGGGTAAGCCTGTAAGAAATGTGCCTCGGCGATCTTTAGCTTATTGAGATTCAAGAACCAGAGTCCATTCCCCTGATCATCGCAGATACCACTTCATAAGGCGTACAGGATGCACCCAAGGAAGCCGAATGATCAAGAAATACTGACTCACCGGACTCCCTCACTTTTCGCCTTAGACCAGGGTCTGTTTCGAGCAACTTAATAAATCTTTCGCCATTTTCGACACTCATTACTAACTCCCATTTTGTAGTCAATTCATCCTATACTGCAGACTACCTTTAGCCCATGGAACCATCAACTGATAAGCGAGACCCTATGAGCATTATTCGACACCCTATTTGGCAATATGCCTATTTTGTTGAAGACATTGATGAAGCCTGCACAAAGTGGAACAAAATGGTTGGCGCGGGCCCGTTTCACGTAGTCCGGAGTCACGTAGCGGAGGACTTTCGATATCTAGGCGAGCACGTAGAAGCCGACGTCAGTTATGCATTCGGACAGGCAGGTCCTGCACACATCCAGTTCATCGCCCAGCATGACGATACACCCTCAATCTACCGAGACATGTACAAACCAGGCGACTTTGGTTTTCACCATATCGGATTGCTTATCCATGATGTCACGGCCGAGGTTAAGCGATTTAACGATGAAGGTTACAAAACAGCCTGCACCTTATGGGGTGGCGATTACGTGGCCTACATGGATTGCCGCAAGGATATGGGGTGCTATGTGGAACTCCATGGCGATGCACCAATTATTCGGAACCTGTTCGACGGATGGAAGCAACAGCATGAAGAATGGGATGGTGTTACTGACCTAATTCGCGAAGCGAGCTAAGGAAGCTAAAACCACTCATTTTGGCACCGCAAACACCATTAAGAGATTGCCCGGTTCATGGTTGTACAAGCCATAACCGGAATTGATAACTACGTGACCATCTACAATTGCAGGGCCTGCACCACTCATACTACCGCCATGCCCGGTAATGCCGTTGACCCCGATACGCTCAGGTCGGGTATCAAACTCCCACAACAGTTTTCCGTTTTCCGATGCGTACGCCCTGACAAAGCCATCCAGGTGGCCTGCAAATACTGCACCGGGGATAGAGGTCACGGCCGAGCTGATACCAGGATCGCAGAACTCATCTTCTTCAAAACACACATTTGACTGGACATTACTCCAGAGCAGTTTGCCAGTACTCGCATCTATGCTGTGCATTCCCGGCCGGGCCTCCTCGGGATCAAGGTAATCACCGTTACGTGTATTATTCATATCGTTGATCGGGACATAGAGTAGGGTGTCCGCGGCAGACATTCCAAAGTGAACGCCTCCCTGTATGCTCCCACGGCCTACATCAGTAGCCCAAACCAACTGCGCCTTATTGTCAGGGTCAAGGGCATATACAGTCCCATTCTTATGACCGGCAAGCAGAATATCTTTATTTCTCTCTAGCTCAACGAGAAGAATACTGGAACCGTGATCAAAATCCGGCCCATCCTCCGGAGGACAGTTCGGATTATCAGCCATCATACAGGCAACATTCCAGGCATCTCCACTCGTTGATTGACGAGTCCAAACTCGAGTACCGGTTGCCATATCAATGGCGACAACCGCATCTGAGTTTCCATCAGTGGGTGAAGAATAGTTTTCTCCCGTCCCTACATAGATCAAGCCACGCTTACGGTCCACAGTAGGACTACTCCAAACTGGCGCGCCGGATGGCGACAGCACTCTCGTACCAATACTTGTTCGGCTAGTCTCTGAGGGTTCTTCGGGAATTGTGTAGTGGCGCCACTGCACACTACCGTTGGTCCCATCAACAGCCAAGACACTCCCCCTAAATGTACAACATTCATACTCCGGATCAGCTGCAGGAATAACTTCCAAAGACGACACAGGAACAAACAACTTGCCTTCGTAAAAAGCTGGCGTTGCCGTTAACGTTGCGCTGGGATGTTCATCGGCTTTTAAAGACCAGACAAGCTCTCCGGTCAGCGCATTAACTGCATAGAGGCGTGCAATGATGTCACCGAAATAAGCAAGTGGTGGATTGTCTTTCGAGATTGGTGTCTCGGATAGCGACAACACAATACCAGTTCTGACTTCCGCTGAAGCGCTAAAAGTCCATCTGGCACAACCTGTTTCCAAATCAAGCGCATAGACACGGCCATCCTGCGAACCAACAAAGACTGTGCCCATGGCTATCGTAGGCTGCGATCTGGCCCGAAAAGCATCCGGAAAAACAAACGACCATTTCAATTGAAGATTCGGGATTTCGGGACCCGTTAACCCCGCCACGGTGGAAGGGGAGTATCTATTGGTATCGTGACCCCAGTTAACGGCCTGAGCGGGGGAAGAAAAATCAAAACCAGAGTCAGAGTCCGTACACATAGGTGGCTCAATTGCCTGCAGGGCGGCTCCGCCTTGAAGCTTTGTTCGAGTGAGGTACTCTGTAACTAGTATCTTGTCCTCATCAGTCAATGCCTCCGCTTGCACACTCATCACACCGTCGTTCATCGCTTGATAAACGGCTGATGCATTCATCATTTCAAGCCATGAAAAGTGAGGAGCTCTTGAAACGGTGCCATCGTGACAACCGCTGCAGTTCTCTTCATACAACCCCTTGCCTGGATGAGTCGAGCGGTCAAAGTCAGCTGCACCCGTTTGCATATCGTCAGTCGACGCCAACAATTCTGGTCCTGCTGACTCAAAAATCGCCGTATCTTCAGAACTATGCTGGTCACAGCCCGAGATCATAAAACTGAGTACGATAAGAAACTTTGCCCGAATTGCCACTCTAAACTCCATTGCTATAATTCTACCGAGCCAATATAGACGAGGTACGAAACATCTTGCAACCCTACCACCTAGTCCCGCGTCTGATAGGTAGGATTGCATAAAAAACTCAGCTACAGTAGCTGCTCTCTGAATAGATCCTGCTCTTGAAAGAATTTGATGCCATCATCATTGGCGCCGGCGTGATTGGGTGCTCGATATCACTTGCCCTAGCCCGTCGCGGAATAAAAGTGCTGAACGTGGATGCGCTGCCGTCTGCTGGTTACGGTTCGACCAGCCACTCTTCAGCAATCGTCAGGCCGTTTTATTCGCACGAGACTTCCTGCGCCCTAGCGCACGAGGCAAGACATCGCTGGTTAGCCTGGAGAGACTTCCTTGACTACGCGCCCGGACCCATTGCTCGATATGTTGAAACAGGTGGCCTAGTTCTGATCCGAGACGGAACCGATGATCAGTACGAGAACAACGTCGCCATACTCGAAAGAGTCGGCGTAGAATTCAACATACTCTCACCAAAAGAAATAGGGAAATTATACCCAGGCATAAGTCTTCAGGCCTTCGGGCCGCCCAAACGTCAGAATGAAAGGGGCTTCGGAGAACCAGTTTCAGGTAAAATCACCAGCGGCATTTTTATACCTGCTTCAGGTTACGTATCTGACCCACAACTTGCCGCCAAAAACTTACAGCGTGCAGCAGAACACGAAGGAAGCACCTTTAGGTTTAACGTTCGCGTAACAGACATACTTCGCGAAGGCGGCGCCATCACGGGAATTCAGCTTCGGGAAGGGAACATTGTCTGCGCCCCAACGCTAGTTAACGCGGCGGGCCCTCACTCCTCCATTATCAACGACATGGCCGGCGTCACAAGCAGTCTGGGTATCAGAACCAAACCTCATCGTCATGAAGTGGCTTATTTAAAAGCACCGCCCGGTTATCAGCAAAATGCAGGTTTCATTGTCGACCTAGATGCGGGCGTTTACCAAAGACCCGATGACATAGACATGCTGATCGGTTCTGCCGATCCAGATTGCGATCTGCCAGAAATTGTGGATCCCGATGACTATAACGAGCAGCTCACAGCCCAATGGACCGCACAGGCAGTTCGCGCGGCTCAACGCTGGCCCGAACTGGGAATAGAGAACAGCGCTAGGGGAACGGTCGGTTTGTACGACGTCTCAGACGACTGGATTCCCGTCTACGATCGAACCGACCTACCCGGCTTTTACGTGGCTATTGGCACTAGCGGTAATCAGTTCAAGAACGCACCGGTTGTTGGTGACCTAATGACTGCTGTCATCGAAAACAGGGATCATGATTCAGCGCCATCATTAATGAACCTAGATAGCCTCGACCGCTCCATCGATCTTTCTTTCTATTCGCGAAATCGAGACATCCAGAAAACAGCATCGGTTATGGCGTAGGTAATGCAATTTCTTCAAAAGGAAGTGCACAATAAACAGTACCTACTAACCTTAATCATAGCGGGTACAATCCTGGGACTCGCTGGGACTGACCTAGTCTTACCAGCCGTACCGACGCTTCCGGAATACATCAACGGCACACTCAGCCAGGCCCAACTTGTGCTTGCCGCATTTACTAGCGGCACCGCCATTGGACTCCTAGTTTTTGGCGAGCTGGGCGCTCGGTATGACAAAAAGTTGCTATTGCTAGGTACTCTTGCCGCCTACTCAATAACCTCTTTTCTCTGCCCATTTAGCGGCACTATTTTGGAACTAGTGGGCTACCGTGTCGTACAAGGGTTCTTCGCTGCAGCCCCTGCCGTGTTTGCTCCCGGCCTTATCAGACTTCTTTTTGATGACCGAAGCGCGCTGCGCGCGCTCGGTCTAATGGGAAGTATTGAATCGTTAGTGCCAGCTCTAGCACCGGTTGCCGGTGCATGGCTACTAAGCTACGCAGACTGGCGTGTTTCTTTTTTTATTACCGCGGGGCTTACTTTTTTACTGTCGCTTGTCTGGTTATTTACACCCGCTCTACCAACAAACCCAACGGAACAGAATAACAAGATTGCCAACTCAGGTTATTGGGTATTGTTGAGATCCGGTACTTTTTTACGCTATGCGCTCAGCCAAGCATTCACCCTAGGCGGCCTGCTGATCTTTGTATTTGGTGCTCCGACCGTTATTACGATCGGTATGAACGGTAGCCTGAGCGATTTCGTGGTAATGCAGGTCATCGGCATCACATTATTTATTATCGCCTCTAATACCGGGCATTTCCTCGTGGAACGATTTGGGCCCGAGTGGACGATATGGTTTGGTTCCGGCCTGGCAGCCACAGGAAGTGTCGCCATCCTAATCTACGCATTAGCCACCCCGGACCGGGAGCCTGCCATGTTATGGGTTCTGTTTGCATTTGTTAACTTGGGACTAGGTGTTCGCGGCCCACCGGGCTTCTACCAAGCTATTATCGCCTCTGGCGACAACGACGCCAGAGGCGCTGCACTGGTGATCCTGATGGTATTTACTACGACTTCCGTTGGTACCGCGTTATTGGCGCCATTTATCACTCTAGGACTCCTGCCATTGGCTGCCACCGCAGCCGCAGTTAGCGTTAGCGCTCTTATCGCTCTGTATTTCTTTCCACCAATGGTTTCGACGAGAAACCTATAGAGCTTTTATTTTCCCCTATGATCGATAGGCTTTTTTCTCGCTTCGCAATAAAGCGCAGCTATGAAATACCAGTCATCGAATCATTAGGAGCGATTCAGGGCGTCTTTGTTGCACAACTAAAAACTTTGCCGAAAATAGAGACGCTCCTCCGGGGCGTAATGCTCGAGGGCTGTGCCAACGAAGAAGTTGCCTGTCGGTGTTCTAACGCTTCGAGCCTTGTCGCACGCCCGAAGAATCAGCCCCGGAATTCTACACCGTCAAAACTTCCTATATTCCGCCACTCATCAATATAGCTAAAGAAGGCAACTGCACCTGCAGGATAGCCAACAAACGACTTCCTTGCTGGCCCCGCGTCAACACCCTCATTATTATAGTACCCTGGCGTACAATCCTGCGACCCAATCATCAAGCCGGGCCCTGACATCAACAACTCTAACCACTGCTCTTCTGCTTGATGCGTTGCTTCAATTTCCTGGAAGTTATTGCTGACTGCATGAGACACCATAGTAGCGATTGTTTGTCCGGCATCCGTAAGATTGTGCGGGTAGTTTGAAATAAGATTTGCTCCCTGAGTCGCCTGCACGATAAAGGCATTAGGGAATCCATGCATCTGCAAGCCGTGCAGCGTTCTCATACCGTCGTTCCAATGTTCAGATAATGTTTTCCCGTCACGGCCAGTCAGGTCAAACCCTGATCGCCTTTCAAAAGGTGTTCCGACCTCAAAACCCGAGGCATAAATAATGCAGTCAACCTCGTACTCAACACCGGCTACCACAACACCCTTTTCCGTGATTAGCTCAACTCCTTTGCCACCAGTGTCAACGAGATAGGTGCCAGGCTCATTGTAGGAGTTCAGGTACTCATCGTGAAAACATGGTCTCTTGCAGAGCTGTCTATACCAAGCTTTTAACTCATCAGCTGTCTTTTCCTCGGTTACTATAGTGTCTATTCTTGACCGAATCTCGCTCATCTTTTCAAAGTCTGCGTCTTCGTATGCCTGCCACATTTTTTCAGGAACTCGATCCTCCGGCGCAAGGTCCATTATCTTTTCCCTGACTCGCCTGGAAAGCTCGGTCCACCCATCGTTTACCAGATCCTCTTCGGCTCCTCCGCCGGTCTGGTTAGCAGTAAAATTATCAAGCCACCGCTGTTGCCATCCTTCGGTTGCTATCTCCTTGAACCACTCACGATCCGTCGGCAGATTATCACGTACATCTACAGAGGATGGCGTTCGCTGGCATACATATAGAGCGTCACAGGCTTTAGTCAAATGAGGAATACACTGCACTGACGTCGCCCCTGTTCCAATTATCGCAACCCGCTTATCCGACAACTTATCCATTGAGGCGCCTCTGGAATCACCTCCTGTGTAATCGTAGTCCCACCGGCTAGTGTGAAACGAATGTCCTTTAAAAGATTCAATACCAGCCAACCCCGGTAGTTTGGGCACATGCAATGGGCCTGTCCCCATTCCAATATACTGACTGGTAAACTCATCGCCTCGATTGGTTTTAATCAACCAACAGGACTTTTCTTCCTGCCATTCCACGTCACAGACCTGGGTATGAAACAATGCATTATCATAAAGCTTGTATTGCCTCCCAATCCTTTGGCACTGCTCAAGAATTTCAGGCCCATGAGCATACTTTTCAGTTGGCATGTGTCCTGTTTCCTCAAGAAGAGGCATATACACAAAAGAGGCAGTATCGCATTGCGCACCGGGATAACGGTTCCAATACCAAGTACCACCAAAGTCACCGCCTTTTTCGAGTATTCGAACATCATTAATACCCGCCTCAACCAACCGGGCACCCGTAACCAACCCGGCAAACCCGCCTCCAACAAAAGTGAAAGTGACATGGTCCATCACCGGGTCACGCGGAGTGATAGGAACATAAGGGTCCTCAAGGTAGTGGGCCAACTGATCCTTGATCTCAATATACTGCCCGTTGCCCTCTGACCGCAGACGCTTGTCGCGTTCTTCACTATACTTTCGTTTCAGAAAATCCTTATCTATTTTTGCTGCGCTATTGCCAACGGATTCAGACATACCCTTTTATCTCCTTAAAATTCCTAGGTAAAAGTATTGGGTTTCCGAACTGCCATTACTGAAATATCTTGTGATTTTTTTCATTTACGAAATGTTTTCTCTGACCGCGGGTAATACATGATTAGCAATGTACTCAACCCTTCGGCTCCCATGTTCCACCGACTCACCGGGGAACTGCGCCCAGAAGTGAATATCTTTTATGCCTGGGTGCCCCAGTAACAGCGTCGTCAACGAATCCACAGCTCCCGCGCCGTCCATTAATTCATATAGTCCACCTGCAATAGCGCTTTCCGAGTTCTCAAATATAGGCGTTTCGGCTGGCGGCCCGAAAGCTCCCCAGCGAATGTACTCGTTTGTCTGGTAGAGAACATTGTCGCCTACTTCTGCAGCCTCTCTTTCAGGGTCATCTGCAATGATTCCCCAATGCCCGGCATAGATTGCCTCCTCCCTACCAGCCCTTTTGGCAGCACTGCTGTATTCCTCTAGTCCTATACCACCCGTGGAAAGAAAGCCGTCGCCAAGCCGTGCGGCTCTGTCAATCGCAGGTTCCACCATTCCTCCCATCAGTAACTTTGGAATAGATTCCGGAGTCGGGCTAACCTGGATGCCCTCAATGTTGTATCGCTTTCCCTGATGTGAAATCGGCTCGCCTGACCATGCCTGTCGAATGATAGAAACACCCTCTTCCATCAAGCTAGGTCTGTGACTAATCTTCCGCCCGAAATAGTCGAATTCCAATTGTCGGTATCCAAGGCCTACGCCAAGATCGAACCGCCCGCCGGTCAGAATGGAAAGGGCTGCAGCATCCTCGGCCAGACGCACCGGGTCCGCCAAGGGTAACAGCAACAAATTAGTACCAATTCGCATTCTCTTAGTTCGCTCGCCGATTGCGGCGGCCACGACCAGAGGCGATGGACAATACCCGTCGCCCACAAAATGATGTTCGGTCAACCAGACGGAGTCGAATCCGATAGTCTCTGCCCATGCAATCTGGTCGAGGGAATCACGATAGAGCTTCTCAAAGCTCACTTTATTGCCTGGATTACGCAAGTCGTACCACAAGCCGAAATTGACGGAACGCGTCATAGCAAATCTCATAATGACTAAAACCTTAGACTACTGCCACGGTGCCTTTCGACGCAAATCAAATTCCCGATTTACCTGCACAAAAAATCCGAGTATTTTGACCTGAACTAAATAAAAGCGCTGATAACGCGTATTTTTTAACCACCCACTTTACGGCTTTGTTTACGTTCACTAATACTACCCATCGGCTCCAAGCAGGTAGATGGGCGGGAGGAATATGATCAGTTGATGCAGGACATCTTTAACTGCGGTCGCTAGGGGACAAACGATGACGTGACCACCCTAACCCGACTGGCCGTATTCTAACCACTGACAAACGAACATAACCTCAGACAACCAAAAGGAAATTAAACATGAGTGATGGCTGCCCCTATAAACACGCATCTGAGATCGACTTTATGGACCCGATAGTGCAAGAAAACTGGTTTGAGGCGTACAAGCTGATT
>Ga0115005_10002840_pt1 | contig 13794 bp, 12 predicted proteins | sample ArcOceMetagenome_FD_87163 | JGI IMG/M metagenome (GOLD analysis project Ga0115005, IMG submission 87163) | Marine eukaryotic phytoplankton communities from Arctic Ocean - Arctic Ocean - Greenland ARC118M Metagenome | ecosystem: Environmental > Aquatic > Marine > Oceanic | place: Arctic Ocean... | reverse complement strand
CTCTCTCATTTCGGTCAAGGTTTCATCTTAAATAAACTCCTGATGGTGATCACTAACAATAGGGGTGTGCCGTTATAAGCGCATCTCGCATCTGTATTGGTATTCGGGAAATCTGGAGTGTCCTTTTTGACGCTCCTTTTTGGTAGCGAGGGATTGTTTGTATACCCATAATATAACGGTAAAACTAGCCAGCGCGACAAGATGTTCAATGTTTTGTCGCATTATTGTGGCGCCACGTACGTTTGTTTGGAGGATTCGGATAATGGATAATTTCCACTACCGGGTTAGGATGATCATTTTTATTATAAATTTAGTATAGCACTAAAATAGATAAACTACTAACTCTAATTTCGTTCAGAATGCATACTTTTGTAGTGTTTGAGCGAGCGTGGCAGCACGCAGTTTTTAGTTTTTGGGTTCCAAGATCCAACTCTAGCTAGTGCCAAAGAATTGAAGAAACTTTTTAAGCTTCAAAAGTATCTTTAGGCTTCTTCCTTCTAAAACGATTGAAAGTTCTGAATTCTGAACAGAACTCTTCACTCATCCTTCGACTCGACTCCCTGTTCGAAAAGTCACAACTTCATCCTGCGGTATCTTTTGATTCTTCAAATCTTCTATTGCAGATAAGGACAGTACCAAATTGAAATGGGCTCCTACAGACGCCATGTCGGCGCTTTGCTCCGCCGTAACCTTGTTTATCGTAAGAGAGCATGGCTTGGATCCGTAAGTAATATCTACCCCCTTTCATCTACATCTCTCGCTTTGCCTTTCCCCTCATGCGGGACCGAGGCATTTCACACTCGATCATTCGTTGGTCTTTCTTTTTAGATGGATCTATAGCTAACAATAAAATGTGTTTTCTATCAAAAATAGATCATCCAGCTCCTCCTTCCAGTTCTCATGATTACGATCCTCATTTTAGTGAAAAACGCCCTCAAGGACGATGTTACGTTCAAACCAAAGCTCGTCGATGCAGTAGTCCCAGAAGAATCTATCAAACCATTTAGTTTCTTGGACTACATCACTGCTGTTCAAACCCCAAGGACCTGCGTGAAAATGACTAATGAAATAAGAAATCTAGATTTGCGCAGTTTTTTATTTGAAAGATATAGTATCGAAGGCATTAACCCTGAAAACTGGCCAGTGCCTTTCCTCAAGTGTGATTTCAGAAACTGCAAAAACTTAACTGCAGATGCGACAGCCTCGCATTGCAACGTCAATGTATTGGCGGTTGCACCCACGGAAGAGGGAGAGACTGGACGTGTTGATGCATTCGTAGCTTATATTGAAGAAACATATCCTCAGATCAAGAACGTGAATATCAAGAACGAGAATAATAATACCTATGGTATGATTAAAAAGTTCAGCAGTTCTCAGGAGATCGATGACTATGTAAAGAATGATGCGTATGGAGATATCAATAGCGATAGGCCAACGATTGCTGTTGCCGTTATCCTCGGAGGATCTGATAAAGAATACGAATACTCCATTCGCGTGAATTCCACTAATATCAACAGTCAAGAATTTGGTGGAAGACCAGGCCAGTCAACTACTCCCGATACGAAGAGAGTTTTAGTTACAAACGCGAGAAGAGCAAGGGACGTCTGTCCGCTTCCGGGGGGAACACCTCCGATTGGAAAGAGAGAGTCCTATTGTACTTCCCAATATATGTACAATGGTGCTCTTACAATCCAACGTCTAGTCAATGATTTCATTATTGCTGATACAGGTGTTAGAGACCTCGGTATCTACGTTGGAGAGAGCGGAGTGTCATATGTAGACTTTCCATCGAAGGAATTTATCCAGGATGGATTCTATGCTCAAGTGGCTGCGTATGTCCCTCTTCTCGTGGTTTTGGGGCTACTTTATCCAGTTGCTGCAGTCGTCAGGTCCATTGTATCTGAAAAGGAGTTGCGTCAGAAAGAACTAATGAAAATGATGTCAATTTCAGAGTCGGCCCTTGAGCTATCTTGGTTCGTTACCTCTTTTGGACATTTCTTTTTATCTGGGATTTTAATGACCATTGCAACTGCAAGTTTGTATCCAAGTGCGAGCCCGATCATCCTTTTCATATTCTGGGAATTGGGGTTTCTAGCGATTGTTATTTTCGCCATGGCAATTTCTTCGCTTTTTTCAAAAACAACCCGTGCAACTCTCGTCGGAATCCTGTTTTTCTTTGTTGGATACTTCCTTACTTTATCCGCTGCGTATGACACAGGTAGCCGCGGAATTATTTCACTGGTCTCTTTGCATCCTGTAACGGCCCTGTCCTATGGTATTCAAATAATCGGCAGTCTCGAGGATGCAGGAGTAGGAATTACCAGCGATACGATCAATTTTACTGATAATCCTTCTGGATATACTTTTGGAAGTGCGATCGCCAGTTTCATCTTCGACACCATCTTTTGGGGGTTTCTGATGTGGTACTGGAATCGTGTCGTCCCGGGTGACTATGGCCAAGCTTTGCCCTGGTACTTTCCATTCAAATGGTCTTATTGGAGAGGAGTTGAGACAGCTGAAGTACAATTAGAGGGTTGGGAAAATGATGAAAAATACGAAAGCGTTCCTATTGAACGAGTTGGTGCGACACTAAAGGAACAAGAGAGGGAAGGCACCGGTGTTCACATCCGCGGGTTGACAAAAACCTTTAATGAGAAAACAGCTGTTGATGGATTAGGCTTGTCTATGTACTCTGGTCAAGTCTTTGCCCTCCTCGGTCACAACGGTGCAGGCAAAACGACAACTATCTCGATGCTAACAGGGATGATTTCTCCTTCCGAGGGTTATGCTGTGATTAACGGCAAGGATATCCGCACACAGATGCAAGAGATTCGTGAAGATTTGGGAATTTGCCTTCAGCATGACTGTCTTTTCCCACTACTCACTGTCAAGGAACATCTACGTTTTTTCAGTAGGATCAAGGGACTCTATGAGTCAAGTTCGTATGAAGACGCAGAATCTGCTGTAGACGACAATATCAGAGATGTAGCTCTCTTTGAGAAGAGAAATACTTTCTCGAAGGACTTGAGTGGGGGTATGAAGCGAAAATTGAGTCTTGCTGTTGCATTTTGCGGAGGAAGCAAGGTTGTTTTCCTTGATGAGGTAAGAACTAAGGATTGCTGTACTTCTTTGAACATTTGGTTTAATTTGTCACTTGTCTGATTCATTTTTTCAGCCGACCAGCGGGATGGACACTTTTAGCCGAAGATTTATCTGGGATGTTATTCGTCAGAATCGCCAAGATAGATGCATTGTTCTTACAACTCATTTTATGGACGAAGCAGATTTGCTTGGTGATCGTATTGGAATCATGGCTGAGGGTAATTTGAGATGTGTGGGGAGTTCTTTATTCCTGAAAAAGAAATACGGAGTTGGATACCACATCACTATAGAGAAGAGTGCAGATTCTGACAAAATGTCAGACAGTACTGCGGCATTAGTTGAGCGGGCAGTTCCCGAGGCATCTATGCTGAGCAATGTGAGCTCGGAAATGACGTTTCGCTTGCCTCTTGAATCTGCGAGTCGTTTCGCTGTCATGTTTTCTGATCTTGACAAGAAAGTTGACGATGGAGAGATTGCGACTTATGGAGTTGGTATTACTACTTTGGATGAAGTCTTTCTTTTGGTTGCGAGGGGAGAGACGACGGAAAGAACCGTTTTGGACTCCTCATTGAAGGACGTGACGAAAGAGGATGATGTTGAAATTCTCAACGATTCCTATAGATCTCAAGAGGAATTTGGCAAGAATGAGCTTTTTTCAACACATGTTCGTTGCTTGTTTGCCAAGCGTGCGTTGAACTTCAAGAGAGATAAGAAGGCGTGGGCGTGTTCTACAATCCTACCAGTGTTGTGTGCTCTGTTTGGATTCATGACTGTCACATTCCTGGGGCCAAACAAGAATATGCAAGCGCTTGAATTGAAGTTGTCAGACTTTAATGTTGTGAACGACGCCATCACCCCCTTTCCCATCAATGATGCAAGCACTTTCACTTGCCAACCTTCCAAATGTCTTGCGTCATTTGGGGATATTGGGAACTTCTACAATGAGACGACATACTGCGGTAAAATAGTTGCTCTTGAATCTGAGGACACTCAGTGCACCGATATTACTCTTGATGGGTTGGCAGAATTGATGCCTTCAGAGCTCGAGCCCTTTAACATCAATGTTGCTACTATTGAAGAGGCCTCTATTCTGCTCCCATTGAATCCAGGAAATAATGCTTTTGGAGAGAGTCAGTATGGTGCTTTGTATTTCACGCACACTCTCAACAGTATCCTCGCCACTACGCTCACCACTACGCAAGAACTTTTCAAGAGTACTGTTGAAACTCTATGTACGCTAAACGAAGACAAAACTCAATTTTTTCCTGAGTTTGACTGTTCTAATTTTGCAGGGCTCGGTTACGTTGTTAGTTCAAATTTTACTGCCCCCCATGCGTCTCTGCTGTTCCAAGGAGTTGCCGATGAATCTATCATTCGCCAAGCGCTTGGTGACAATGCGTATAAAATCAAACCAACTATCCATCCTTTACCGATAACAAAGATCGAGGCAGGGTTTTCAGAGGCAGAGAACTCCTTTTCGGCTTGGTAAGTCTTTTTCTGGCATTCTTTCATCTGGTTCATCATATTATTCTCATACACTCTTCTTGACAGGTTCTTTCTCGTATTGAGTTTCCCCTTCATTGCGGGGTCTTTCGGATCCTTTATTGTCCAGGAGAGAGAATCTAAGGCGAAACATTTGCAGACAGTTGCTGGAGTCAAACCGGGAGCGTACTGGTTATCGTCATATGTTTGGGATGTTTTGAATTATCAATTTCCATTGTGGACGATCGTGATTTTGATGTATGCGTTTGGAATCGATGCTTTCACAACTCCGGAAAATAGCGTCAGAAGCGCCACTATCGTTCTCTTAATCCTCTTCGGACCTGCTGTTGCCGGTTTCACCTACATGTAAGTTTGGAATGTATGCTTTACTTTGCATACATTTTTCACAAGCTGATATCCTTTTCCTGTGTTGTTGGTATAGTACAACCTTTGGCTTTAAGTCGCCGAGTGCATGTAACATGTTCTCGATTGTCTTCAACTTCTTTGTCGGATTGACAGGAGCCATCGTTACCCTGATCCTTAGATCAATCCACAGCGTGCAAGTTGTGCAGGGCAATTCTGGAAATCTACTCCTCTATGCCCAGCTAGTTGAATGGATTTTGAGGTATGTACAGGACTAATTTGCTTTGGCTCAACAAATTCTGTTTATATAACATTTTGCTGACTGTGAAATATTTACTTGTCCTCGCATAGGTTTGTGCCTGCTTTTAATTTTGCCAAAGGGCTATTATTTGGTATCAACATTCAGATATTTCAAATTCTCAACACAGATTTTAGCATTAATGCATGGAGTACTGAAATCATGGGTATCGAAATCGCATTCTTGGCAGTGCAGTGTGTTGCCTATCCGATACTTGCAACTTACCTTGACATATGGAGTACCAGACCTAGTTTTGTTCGTTTCTTTTCTAGGAAGAAGGCCATGAGAGAAATTGAAGCCGCAGAAGAAGACGAAATTGACGAGGATGTTACTGCAGAGTCAGAGCGTGTCCTAGGTGGTGGAGCTAATAATGATACTATCGTCATGAATGAGCTTAAAAAGCAATATCCAAATGGGAAAATTGCTGTTGATGGTGTTTCAGTCGGAATCCCAGGAGGTCAATGCTTTGGTCTTTTAGGAATTAACGGAGCTGGTGAGTAGACTCTTACAATTATTATAGGTGTGTCATACAAACATTCTCACTTACATACTTCTATCAACTGCAGGGAAAACAACAATAATGGGAATCCTTACTGCAGAATTTCCACCCACGTCTGGGGATGCAACGCTAGCTGGATACAGTGTTACAACCCAACCGGAGCAGACGAGACGTAAAATTGGATATTGTCCTCAATTTGATGCCCATTTTACTAACATGACCGGAAGGGAGCATGTCGAGTTGTATGCAGCAATCAAAGGCATTCCGCGTGATGTCATTGCCATGGCAGCAAACAACAAGCTTGCTGAAGTAGGACTGAGCGAGTTTGATAGTGACCGTTTAAGCTCTCAATATAGTGGAGGAATGAAGCGAAAGTTATCTGTAGCTTGCGCTACTATTGGTAATCCTGAAGTAAGTCATGACACGGTTGCGGTTCATCTTTTGTGGGAAACATAACTAACACACACTTTGATTATGCGCAGATTGTATTCTTGGACGAACCGAGCACTGGTAAGTTTACCACAACATTGAAGAATTTACACTATTCAAATTGTATTTCAGATCTAACCGAAATTTCTTCACAGGAATGGACCCCGTTTCGCGTCGCGATCTTTGGGCTGTGATTTCGAGGATGGTTGTTGGCGAAAGCACTTCTGGTAAGAAAACAAGTGTGATTCTTACCACTCATTCCATGGAAGAATGTGAAGCTCTTTGTCCCATAATTGGTATCATGGCTGGCGGTAAAATGAAGTGTATCGGCTCGGCACAGCACTTGAAAGCTCGTTTTGGGAAAGGGTATCAGGTTGAAGTGAAAGTAGACGAACCAACTGAAGATGATGATGATTTGAAACAAGTGGTAGGCGCACTCCTAGCAACTGCGCCGAGGGCGCTCGCTGCAGATCCTGAGAATGGAACCAGAGGAGATGTTTTCTTTAATGCAGAAGAAGCCCAAACAGCCGCTCGAAATATTTCAGGGGATGGCTTCATTAGCAATAAGATTACAGAAGATGATCCTGCTGGCTATGTCATTTACAAGAATGCTTCCGCTGGGGTTGGTGTTGAGTTGGATGAACTCGCTTCTTTTATTGCAACCGAACTTCGTATGAAACTGGTACAAGAATTCATTTCTGCACAATATCCAGACTCCATCCTTCGTGACACCCAAGATACCAGGATGCGATTTGAAGTATCATCAGAGGGTAATAAAATATCTGCTCTGTTTGCATCTATTGAAGACAATAAAAAAGGACTCCATCTTCAAGATTATGGCATCAGCCAGACTACCCTTGAACAGGTTTTCAACATGCATGCAGCGGAGGCAGAGGCGAAGAAGCAAGGCGCCGATGATGGATAGGCTGGCTCTCTACCTAACTTTTGTTGTTTTTGTGTTCCTGAAATGAATACATGTTATATGTAAAACTGTTAATAAGAAAATCAATTTTTATTATCTTGCCACTGCAATGGGAAAACTGTTTCTTCCAAATGGATCTCGTGGCGGAACGCGGATGACATATGTTGATCTGTTGTGTAAATTTTATTGGAGAATTTGATAGCATTTCTAGGCACCGCAGTCACAATGTGGCGTTGCCTGTCAGGCAGCCTTTCTTCTTCAGTAAGGCCGAATCGGTTCAATATTCCAACAGTGTACATAAAATCACTCTTATCGTCATGGTCGTTGCTTCCAGACTCGTGCCTGTCCAAGATCAGACATGGCCTGAGATTCTTCACAAAGAAAATTGTTTTGGACTTGATCCATGTGTACAAACCATCGCGATTCTTCTTATTATGCCCCGCATAACTATAGTAACATGAAGTAAAGACGTTGTCAGAGTACGGATGACGGCGTTGCTCTTGCTGAGTCCGAATTGTGTTGATTTTATTGAGATCTTGGGTATAGGCAGTACCCACAGAGGAATCAAGAGGTATTGAAACCCATGATTTGGCATGAGCATTCCAGGCGTTTTCAAACGATTCTCCATAATTCAAAAATATTTCTTCTCCTGCCCTGATTTCCCTTGTTGCTACAAATTCCAACATCAGTCCAGTATTTTTCATATCTTTCACGTTATCGAGAGTGAGATTGTATGCATCCGTGAAATGATGTTGGCTAGAGGTAGACCACCTCAATTCTACGTTGGGTTGATTGTAATCATGATTGATAAAATTAACTAGTGCACCCTTGGAAGAAATGAGGTGAGCAGGTGAAATAAAATATAAATCCAACTGCAATGCGGGACATGCGGGACATATTGAATGAGCGCAAAGTATAACTTACGTAGGGAAAGAAGAGAAGAGAGGAATTCTGGTGACCAAAACAGTAATTGAGAAGAAGCAAATTCACATGTTCTTCCACATCAGCGCCAGTATTGGGATCCTGCTTCACTCGAATTGCATCCAAGCTTCTACGATCCGATATCTGGACAATTGGGGCAGGCGCAACGATGCTGCCCGCAGGCATGGCTCTCGTTGCAAATGCTATTATTAAACATCAAAAGAAAAGGGTTGGATGCAGAACTTGGAATTGAAAAAAGTATCATCCGTATCAAACACCAACAAGAACACTCACCTCCTCTCCCCGCGTGCCGTTTGGTCGATCTTCCAACTCGAATATTATCCAAACAAATACCATGATCACGTAGCCAATCGATGTCATGCTTGAGCATAAATAAATTCTTGGGTGATTTCAATCTTCGCTTGGTTGCACGTTCCTTGAACCAATCGATACCATAATCCATTAGAATTTCACTACCAGCTTCAATCTCATCAGTTGAATGAAAAGTAAAATCGTGGTAATGACTATTAGCCCCAGCTCCAGGAAAGTCACGAGTCAGTGCTGCATTGTCCAATTTTGCTCCAAGTGGGTTTGCAGCAGTATTAAACATTTGGTGTCCATTTGCTGCCACTTTGTTATAATTAGAGGTCGTAAATTAGTTTGGATACGAAACATATTGTCGAAGGTCGAAGAAAGGTTAAAAGTTAACAATGACTTGACGAAATGACATTTGAATTGAGTGCTGATGAACTTACTTCCCAAACCAGGGACGAAAGAAAACACTCGTTGACCTTCGTACTGGCCTCCAGTCTTCGATGAATCCCATGCATAGTCGAACAAAAGTACACCTAAAGCTGTGGCAAAGTGTGGATTTATATCATTCGCGTGGATGACAATATCTCCAGGACCAACTTGTCCTCCCTTTTCTATATTTGCAGTAGTGAATATTCCCAATCCAGAATTTGGAATTCTCGATTTTGCCAAGTAATATTTACACGTATGACGATGTTCGGCCTCCTTTGGATCGGTTTCATTTTTCTTCATGTTGATACTAATTCCTTTTTCCTTCAATGGAATGGACTGTGTGGAAATATTTCCTAACATGTTAGAATCGTTTTCGGCAAGTGGATTATGGCCGTTCGTTTGATTGTCTTTCTCGGAAGGAAATATGAATGTGCTCACCCATGCAAAGGCAATGCCAAGTATTACTATCAAAGGTCCGCATAATAGAGACTTTTGCACTTGCTTCCTCGCATTGAGATGTTGGTTCTTGTTCGAAGGAGGCTTAGCATTGTCACCATCGACGAGACTGCGTTCAAGACGAGATTTTTTGGTCTTCCTCATTGATGAAACTCTGAGACTTTGAATAAAGCCAGGACGTTTGAGATGTGTGAGAAAGCAAGTCTAGAAGTGTGAGAGTAATGACGACGATGGTACGTGTAATTAGTAATTAGATTGTCATTAAGTCGAAGGTCGAAGGTCTAAAAGGTACGTGCTGTACCGGGTAAAAGGTCGAAGACAACAATCAACAATCAATCTAGCTAGAATCAATCAACGGTCCTCCGCTCGCTCGATGAGGACTTATGAGGTCTTAACCTGTACCTTTTTACTTTTTACCGGGATTGGCTGATGAACGACTAGTCATCAGTCATCAGTCATCAGGTTCTTTTAGGCCTAATCTCGCCTAACGACAAGCTAACGACACCAAAATCACACATCTAGATTGAAGATGAAACATGAAACCCTTTCCGCATTGCACTCTACACTCTACTACCTCGCTACTACGAAATAACTCATCTCCACCTCTCTCTCCGAGCTACAAAAATTCATCAGCAATTATCATGAAAAGATATGCTTCATCAATTTCTATAACCACAATCATGCCACAATGGAGGCCCCAGAATCAAGTGGGTGAGGAATTGACGAACAGAACAACAATGAAGCACCAATCACCAGGAGCCGAGGAAAAGAACAACAAGACCACCATTCTTCGTCTTCCCATTGACGCAATACGACTCCATCTTTCTTTCTTTCTTTCTTTGGAGTTGGTCACTTTGGTTGCATGCTCCAGTTTGCAGAAGGTTCAAAACTGCCTACCTTGCTCCACAAATGGGCAACTATCACCTCTTCTATTTCGTGTGTTCGGATGTATCTAGAACAGGCGGGAGAAGACATTCAAAAGCAGGAATTCTTCTGGTATACGCATCAAGACGATGGAGCTTGGAAGCATTATAATGGGCCCATCGGCGTGGGTACTCACGGGTTTGGGAGGAAGAAGATATAGAAACCCATTTACGCAAAGGTTCAAATTGTGGAAAAGCTGCCGAGTATGGACAACAAAATGCGTTGCCATTGGGACGGTAAAATGGCCTGCGACTAGAATAGTTATACATGTTCGGCTGTAGCTCGTGGTAGGCATCTCGTCGTCGTCCAATGGGCGAGAGCGAATGGATGTGAATGGGATAGGTGGACCTGTTACACTGCAACTTGTGGTGGGCACCTTACTGCCCTTCAATGGGCGAGAGCGAATGGTTATGACTAGGATAGCTTTACGTGTGCCAGTGCAGCTTGTGGTCGGCACCTCTTCATCCTTCAGTGGGCGAGAGCGAATGGATGCGAATGGAAAAGTGATACGTGTGCCGTAGCTGGTGGTGGTAATCTTTCCATCCTCCAATGGGCACGAGATAATGAATGCGAATCTGATTGGGCGGCTCGTTCCGGGGCAGCTGAAGATGGCCATCTCGACGTCCTTCAATGGGCGAGAGAGAATGGCTGAACTAGAATTGGGTGACTTTTATTCTTGCAGTTCAAGATGCTCATCTTGATGTCCTTCAATGGGAAAGAGAGAATAAAAGAATGTGGCAACCCAGACACACTCGACTATGTCACTTCTCCAGGGGCAACGGAAACAAAGGCACATGGAGTTTACTTGAGCCGTTGTTTTTGGCAGATCCTTTACTGCTGGCGGATAATGTTTGTTGAATGGCGTCCTCTTGTTTCAAATAATATAACAGTACACTGCACTTCCACTCCTCGTAAAAATAAAGTTGTATGTATGAGGGAAACATAATTGAATTTGAAATTACAGAAAATTTGTAGTTTAAGTAATTTGTCAATAACCCTTTTGTCAATATACTCTCTAGTTTGTCAATAATACTCTCTAGTTTGTCAATAATACTCTCTAGTCAACTGTCACTGCCTTGGCAAGATTTCTTGGTGTATCAGGATTGATACCACGCAGCATTGCAAGCTCGTAAGCAATCAATTGAAGAGGCAAGACAGCACCGAGAGCGGTCAATGGTCCGTTCCTGGGAATAACGATAGGATCGTCACACAAACCATCTGCCAAACTGGGACGGTCAGTGATAATGATAAGTTCAGCGCCTCTTGCCTTCACCTCCTCTGCCGCGGTACGCATATGGTGAGCATGCTCATCGTCAAAGATAAGAAGGATAATAGGTGTAGCTCCGAACTTTCCTTTCTCGTCTTCAATAAGAGCAAAGGGCCCGTGTTTGAGTGCACCGCCGCTGTATCCCTCGGCGTGAAGGTAGCACATTTCTTTGATCTTCAATGCTCCCTCCATTGCGACAGGTTCTCCATAACCTAAAGTAAAATAATAAGAGTGTGAGCTCATGTTCACTTCTTTGAAAAAAAAATCGCAATAGAAACAACTCACCTTTACCAAGGACAAAGCAATGCTCCTTGGGAAATAAACGCTCTGCGATTTTTTTGCATGCATCTCTATTCTTCATTGCCATTCCAAATGATATGGGTAGCCTCGTCAGAGCATCCTTCAGCATCTTCGCCTCGTAACTGGGACTGGTTCCTGTCTCTCTGTCTCTCAACTGACGAAACCAAAGAGCAATCAAGGCCAAAACGGTAATCTGGGTAGTGAATGCTTTGGTACTAGCAACAGCATTCTCACGTCCAGCATGACAATAGACTCCAAGGCTGGTGGTACGTGCAATCATACTTCCAACGGAGTTGATAACACTCATGACAGTGATATCATTTTGCATGGCTGTCTTGACTACGCGCTGAACATCCTTCGTCTCGCCACTCTGGGAAATGACAAGAAGTCCAGTATCCTTCGGATCGCTGGTTTTAGGGAAATCCTTTGTGTCAGTTTCAGCAGCATCAAGTGCAACAACATGCTCGAATGACTCCAAATTCTTCATGAGCTTTTCGGCATACTTTGCAGCATTCAAACTAGTTCCGCATGCACTCATAACCATGAATTTGATGTTAGACAAAAGTTTTTCGTTACTATCCAATCCTCCGAGATAAACTCTTTCGTCTGAGATACGACCGCCAAATCCAAGTGCCCGAGCGATAGCCTCTGGTTGTTCCACAAGCTCTTTCAATGTCCAATGCGGGAAAGGTGCGGGAGATAACTCAACCTTTTGATCAGGTGCTTTTTGCTTCCTGCTCAAATCCAAAGTACGACCATCTGCATGAAGAATACCGATCTCGCCATCCTTCATTGGAATGAAACTCTTTGTAAACCTGTTAAAAGCCGATGTTTCACTAGCAATAAAAGTTCTATCTTCGGAAATACCAATAACCAAGGGCGAACCATTGCATGCAACGACTAGTTGATCGGGATCATCCTGAGACATGATACAAAGTCCCCACGTACCATCACAACGAGCCAAGGCCTTCTCGGTCGCTTCCACCACTGTCGATTTATCGGCATCCTTGTAATGACCAATGAGCTTTGCAATGACTTCTGTATCAGTCTGAGAGGTGAATTTATGTCCTAGCCCCTTCAATTCCTTTCTCAACTCGTTTGCATTATTGATCGTACCATTGTGCACGAGTGCAATTTTCCCAGAACTGTCAACATGAGGATGTGCATTTTCATCTGTCTTGCCTCCATGAGTTGCCCAACGAGTATGTGCGATACCAACGTGATGACCGATAGAGGAAGTGGAATGTTTTGATACAAGCTCTACCCCATCAGCCTTATCCCCATCACTTGCATATTTTGCAATTGTCATTCCGGCCGTTGGAGAAAGTGTTGCAATTCCTGCACTGTCGTATCCTCTATTCTTCAGGACTGTCAGACCCTCAATTAAGAAATTACTGAGGTATTTATGAACGAAGGAATCAAGTGAGAGAATGGATCGAGAGGTTCAAAAGGATGCCAAACGGTTTTGGCTGGCCCTTAAAAAAAAGCGGCATGTACGAATCTACAGTACATATAAATCTCACCGTGCATCGTGTTCCGGGGTTCCGACGACTCCAACGATTCCACAACAATCTGCTGTCTTATCGTCGATAATTCCAGTAGCTACTGCGCCTGCTGCGGTGACTCCAGCTAGAATTTTCATCCAAGCCACTGGGTTTTCTTGTTCGTGACCGTTGACGTTCGAAGAAAGAGAACGAACAGCATGTGTATGTGTTGACAAGGATCTTGCTGCGAAGTTCTTCAACGCGATAGTTGGCTTGGATCTAGGAAGCCTAGTTGCTGTAGCAAGGAGGCCCCTCCTTGCATGTCCGAACAGGATTGAGGATGACATGACTTTTAAGTATGGTGGGGTATGCACAAGAAGTACAAGTATGATATTATGATGTGATGAGAAAAAAGGAAGCTGCGATCTTCAAATCTGCGATTCAAATATGACTTCAGGTCTTGTACCGGTATTATTCTGATTGGTAACAATGACTGAGACTTTAGGTTATTTGACCGGTATATGAAGGTTATTTCGTACAGACATGTACAGTATAGTCGTTTACTAGGTTTTATGTCCCCCAATTTGGAAAATGCTCAAATTT
>Ga0115005_10002838_pt1 | contig 13799 bp, 12 predicted proteins | sample ArcOceMetagenome_FD_87163 | JGI IMG/M metagenome (GOLD analysis project Ga0115005, IMG submission 87163) | Marine eukaryotic phytoplankton communities from Arctic Ocean - Arctic Ocean - Greenland ARC118M Metagenome | ecosystem: Environmental > Aquatic > Marine > Oceanic | place: Arctic Ocean... | reverse complement strand
TTAGGAAGAGCATTTGGTATAATAAATAAATCCCTTTCTAAAGTAAAAGTTACAACATCAGATCCCGGTAATTATAATATATTAATTATTGGAACTAGAAAAGATAAAGCAGCATTAGATTTTTGGAAAGGTGTAGAAATTGAAAAGAATAAAGAAGAATTAATTAACTATAAAAATGAACAAAAACATGGATCATAATTGGGTAGTATATAATTTAGAAAGATTATCGGATATAGAAGCAGTAACTCAAGTTACTTTTGTCTGTGAATCATCACATACTCATTTAGGAACAGTTTTCCCCGATAAAACAATATGTATTGAAAATTTAGCTACTAAATCCCATACTGATTCTGATTTTGTAGAATATAATGATCTTACAGAAGACATAGTTTTAGGGTGGGTTACAGGTAGTATAGATAAAACCGGTATTGAATTTACTTTATCTCAATCAATTGCAGAAAGAATTACTTTAGTTGATTCTCCTGTTTTATTAGGAGGTACCCCTTGGTAATATAATAAAAATAAAATAAAAAAATAAAAAAATGGAACATACTTGGAACGTTGAAGATTTAAATAGAAATACCCTTACAGGGTTAGTAACAGAGGTAACTTATCTATGCTCTTCAAAACATGAGTGGGCGAGTGCCGCCAAATTAGAAAGCATATCATTACCATCAATCAATCCTACAGATGAAAGTTTTGTTGAATTTGAAGATTTAACTAGAGAACTAACTCTTTCTTGGGTACTTAATTCATTAGATACTTCTAGTATAGAAACATCTAATTCCGCTTCCATCGCCTTACAACATGCTAAGGTATTATTAATTACATCATCTAATGGAACTCCTTGGTAATATAATTTGGAGTACAGAAATAGGTTTTGTATATTAGTTCTAACGTAAAAAAGTTATAAATGAATATTATATTTCAAGTTGATGGTGGTCTAGGTAAAAGTATTATGGCTACTGCTATGGTTAAAGTTATAAGAAAACGCTACAAAAATTCAAATCTTATTGTAGTAACTGCCCATCCGGACATATTTTTAAATAATCCTGATGTTAATAAGGTTTACAAACATGAAAATACAAACGGTTTTTATTTAAAATATATAAAAAACCAAGAATGTAAAATTTTTGTAAATGATCCTTACAGACAAAGTGATTTTATTTTAGATAAACCTAAATCCCTATATAAAACTTGGTGTGAGTTATTTGGTTTAAGATATAATAATGAACAACCCCAAATATATCTTACTAAACCCGAACTAGATTATTTCACTCCATACTATTCAACAAATAAACCAATTCTAGCTATCCAAACTAATGGGGGCCCTGCCGGATTAGGTTATCAATATGCTTGGACACGAGACATCCCAGACCCCGTTATTTTAGAATTAATAGAACATTATAAAAATGATTACACTATAATTCATATAAAAAGAGAAGACCAAAAAATATACCCGGATACAATGCAAGCTCTTGATGGGTACAGAAGTATAGCTATATTACTTCAATTATCTAGTAAAAGATTATTAATAGATAGTTTTGCTCAACATATGGCATCTTCTTTAAACTTACCCTCAACAGTATGTTGGATAGCTACTAAACCAGAAGTATTTGGTTATTCCCTTCATGATAATATTTTCTCCAACCCCTTTACTAAAGAACCTTTATTAGAGGGGTCTGTATACCAACCTTTTAATTTATCACAAGATGTGCATACAATCCCATATAATGATTTAAAAGAAGTATTTGATGTAAACCAAATTATAACGTCAATAAATAATCAAAAATAAGATATCCATTAAGGTATCATTAATTAATAGATTATTGTTTATATAACGGTAAAAACATATAAAACACAAGGTAAATGGTAAAAACTCCCAAAATATTTGCACACGGTAGTTATATAGGAACTACGGGTTACGCTCAACATTCTAGATCATTTTTTAGAGAACTTTCAAATCTTTATAGTTTAAAAATTAAAAATTTTACTGTAGGTAAATCATGGGACGGGATTAATGATGAGCCTCATAAAGGAGAAAACTATTTAGATAATTTAGATAAAAAACTATTAACCTCCCAATATGTTTGGAATGAAGGCAATTTATCCAGTAAAGATATTTACTCTAAATACCCAAATAACTTTGAACATAATATAAATATAGTATTATGTGAAACATACCATCATGTGTTTTACCAATCTTATACTGGTCCCAAAATTGCATACAATGTATGGGAAACAACTAGACAACCCGAAATTTTCTTTAATAAATTAAAAGAATTTGACCAAGTATGGGTTGCATCAGAATGGCAAAAAGAATGTACTATTGAACAAGGGATGGATGCCAGTAAAGTAAAGGTAATTCCTGAGGCTGTAGATACAAAAGTTTTTTATCCTAATAATGATTCAACTCTTCCTGAATATGATGATGGGAGATTTAAATTTACTATGTTTGGAAGGTGGGATTATAGAAAATCTACTAAAGAAATTATTGAAGCTTTTTTAGAAGAATTTGATAAAGAAGAACCAATAGATTTAATTTTATCTATTGATAATCTTATGGCTAAAGATAGTTTTGATTCTACTGAAGATAGACTTAAACATTATAATCTAGTAGACCCTAGATTAAAAATAAAACATTTCCCATCTAGGGAAGAGTATATAAAATATCTTCAAAAGGGCCATGTGTTTTTATCTTGCGCTCGTTCTGAGGGATGGAATCTACCTTTGATTGAAGCTATGGCTTGTGGTACTCCTTCTATATACTCTAAATGTAGTGGACAATTAGAATTTGCAGAAGGTAAAGGACTTCCTGTAAAAATTACAAAAACTATTCCAGCTATAGGAGGTGAATATAGTACATATTCACAATCTGACCTCCCTGGAGAATTTTACCAACCTGATTATAAGGATTTAAAGAAAGTAATGAGAGATGCTTATGTTAATTATAAAAAACATAAAAAGCAAGCTTTAAAAGAATCTATTGAAATTAGAAATAAATTTACTTGGGAAAATATTGCATTAATTGCTAAAAAAGAAATAGATTACCTAGTAAATAACGCCCCCCCTAATATAACTGAAATTAGTTTTAATAATGGTCCTAAAGTAGAAATTAAAGGATCTAACCCAGGTAAATACAAGGTAGAATTTATAGATGGTAGAACTGATAATACAATTCACTCATCTACTATTAGTGCTGGTATGTGGACTAAATGTAATAAATCCTACTATATTCCTTGGGTTATTAAAATAAATGATAAAATAGTCCATAAATTAAGTTTAAAGGGTAAAACAGTTAAAATATCACTAGAATCTAAATCCCTAGGTGATACCATAGCTTGGACCCCCCAAATAGTAGAGTTTGCTAAAAAACACCAATGTGAGGTAATAGCTAGTACATTCCATAATAGTTGGTTTAAAAATTTACCTGAGTATAAGGATGTTAAATTTATTGAACCTGGAGAAAATTATAAAGCTTATGCTCACTATAAAATAGGTTGGTTTAAAAGTAAAGAAGGAGACTGGAAAAATTTTGATGACCATCCTACTCAACCTAATATTATCCCCCTAATACAATCTGCAACTGATATTTTAAACTTACCTTATAAACCTATAAATTTTGGGTTAAATTACACTCCATCAAAAAGACCTATAAAAGGAAAATACATTTGCATTGGTCCTCAAGCTACAGCAGGTTTAAAAGAATGGTCTTATGATTCATGGGTAATTTTATCAAAACAACTCCATGCTAAAGGTTATAAAATAGTTAGTTTATCACTAAATGGGTTCAAAGGAACTAATATAATAAATAAAACAAATTTGTCTTGGGGTAATTTATTCAATTATCTCCAACATGCTGATTTGTTTATAGGGTTAGGTTCAGGATTATCATGGGTAAATTGGGCTTTAGGTAAACATACATTAATGGTAAATAATTTTGTACCTTATGGGTATGATATTCCTAATAATTTAACTAAAGTAGAAAATCCTGATGTTTGTAATAATTGTTGGACAAATAAAGATTTTGTTTTTGATGCCGGGGATTGGGATTGGTGTCCAGTATTTAAAGGAACAACTAAACAACATATTTGCCAAAAATCCATTCCACCAGAACAAGTATTTAAAGAAGCAATAAAAATTTTAAATTAACAAATTAATTATTAATATTTATAAACAAAAATCAATTAAAAATGAGTAAAACAATTAAGTTATCAGAAAAAGAATTAGAAATTCTTAGAGGTTATCAAAAAGAACAAAATCAAATTACTTTTAGTTTAGGTAATGTAGATATTCAAAAAGCAATATTAGAAGGACAAAGAAGTCAAATTTTAGATGGTTTAGCAAACTTACAAGAAGCATCCAATAAAACGGCTAAAGAACTTCAAGATAAGTATGGTGAAGGAAATATAGACTTGGAAACTGGGGAATTTACTTTAACAAAATAGTTTTTTGAAAGTTTTTTTAATATTTATAATAAAACAATATTAAAATAATATAACAAAATGGCAGAAACATTAATATCTCCAGGTGTATTAGCAAGAGAAAACGACCAATCTTTTGTTACATCCCAACCCGTTGAAAGAGGTGCAGCAATTGTAGGACCAACAGTAATTGGACCCGTAGAAAGACCAACTTTAATTAGTTCATTTAGTTCTTATCAAGCCTTATTTGGTGGAGCTTTACAAAGTGGTTCTAATGAATATACTTACCTTACTTCAATAGCGGCAAACCAATACTTCCAAAATGGAGGAAATTCGTTATTAGTAACTAGGGTAACATCTGGTTCTTTTTCACCCGCTATTTCCACAACAATCCAAAATAGTGTAGAATCTACAACTGGAGGATTGATTGGAAACATATTTAGTACACTTACTGGAGCACCAACCCCAACAGGGTTAGGTGGTGTCGCAGCAACTTACAATAGTGTGGGTACAAGTACAAATAATGCTGGTGGTGGTGCCGAATTAACCATTATTAAGGATATATCTTTAGGGTATATTTCATCTACCGCAACAATAACAGGTGCTCAAACAGGTGGAACAGGTGGTGCTACTAGTGTAGGAGCATTCACAGCAACTCCCACAGTATCACCCGCAGGAGGAACAGGGTTAACACTTACTGTTAATACAAGTATAGGAGATGCATTTTTCCCAAGCACTATTGCAGATTCTGGAACTGCAATTACAAGTGTAACACCTAGTGTAAATTTAAGTATTTCTATAGCAGATTTAGTTGCAGATGGCGCTGTTATTACAAATGGTGGTTCTGGAGGTTTAGTAACTCTTACTTCTAATGGAAGTGGTGAAATATCTTCTATAACCTTAACATCTGGTGGGACTGGTTGGACTATTTTATCCACAATAACTATAAACCCAGCAACTATAAATAATATAATAAACGCACCCTTTGGTTCAACTGCTACAGGTGGAAATGCAGTATTTACATTTGCAACCGGTAATTTATCTACGGCTATTGATTCAGTTACAGCTGCTACTCAAGGTGTGGGATATTCGGTAAACGATATATTAACTATAGCAGCATCAGATATTGGAACCCCAAGTAGTAATTTAACAATTTCCTTAGCAACCGCTGATTTTACAGCAAATATTTCTTCTGCAATAATTGTAGAAGATGGAAGTAATTATGCAGAAGGTGATTCATTAACTGTAGCTAGTTCTCTTATAGGAGGAGGTGCAGATGCTGTATTTTTACTAACAGATGCTTCAATAGAAAACCAAACAGCCTTTGAGTTAGAAACAGTTTCAGCAGGAATCATAATGAATAATACATCCCCAGCAGGTTCAGATACAAGTGGTACTGAATTACCAGGTGGTGCCTTAGCTAGTGGTTCATCTGATAATTTAAGATGGCAAATAACAAGTGTTAATACCGCTTCAGGAGTATTTTCATTAGCCATTAGACGTGGAAATGACAGTACAAACCGTCCAGTAGTATTAGAACAATATAATAACATTTCATTAGATCCATTTTCTCCAAATTATATTTCAAGAGCAATTGGTGACATATCTACTAATTTAGTAAAAGAAGGAGCAGATACTTTTTTACAAGAATCAGGTTCATTTTCTCAAATTTCTAGTTATGTTAGGGTAAAAAGTGTAAAAACACCTACACCAAACTATTTTAATAATGATGGATCAGCAAAAAATCAATTTACAGGTTCCTTACCATTATTAGGATCAGGTTCATTTGATGGAGCTATAGGATCAAATATCCCCGTAGGTAGAGCAGCTAATTTTTACCAAAACATTAATAATATCGATTCTCAAGGATTAGTAGGATCAGATTATAATGATGCAATTGCTTTACTAGCAAGTCAAGACGAATATCAATACAATGTAATATCAGTTCCTGGTCTTAATAATCAAGATCATGCTTCCCAAATTACTAGTGTAATGAATAACGCTATATCACGTGGTGATAATATTGCAGTAATTGATTTAGTAAGATATAACCAACCAATAAATACAGTAACAACTCAGGCAGGTGGTATTGATAATAGTTACACAGCTACGTATTGGCCTTGGTTGCAAACAGTTGATCCTAACTCTGGACAATTAGTTTACATACCAGCTTCTACATTTATACCAGGGGTATATGCCTTTACAGATGCTTCAAGTGATCCATGGTTCGCACCAGCAGGTATTACTAGAGGAGGAATGGGACAAGTAGTAAGAGCTGAAAGAAAATTAACTTCTACAAATAGAGATACTTTATATGAAGCTAATGTAAACCCAATTGCTACCTTCCCACAACAAGGAGTAGTAGTATTTGGTCAAAAAACATTACAAAAAGCTGCTTCGGCACTTGATAGAGTAAATGTACGTAGATTATTAATCACACTTAAAGAATATATTTCTCAAATTGCTGATAATTTAGTTTTTGAAGCTAATACAATTGCAACAAGACAAAATTTCTTAACACAAGTAAATCCATATTTAGAAAGTGTTCAACAAAGACAAGGATTATATGCTTTTAAAGTAGTAATGGATGAAAGTAATAATACACCAGATGTAATAGATAGAAATGAATTGATAGGTCAAATATTTTTACAACCAACTAGAACAGCTGAATTTATTATGCTAGATTTCAATGTACTTCCAACTGGAGCAACATTCCCAGCATAAAAACTAAAAAGATAAATATTTATAATAAAATAAGAAAATAAAATGGCAGTATTAAACCCAAATGAAATATTTTTCACAGCTTTCGAGCCAAAACAAAAGAATAGATTTATCGCTTTTGTAGATGGATTCCCAGCTTACATTATGAAAGGTGTAGGAGCTGTAACCGTATCACAAGGAACAGTACCTTTAAATCATATTAACGTTCAACGTTTTGTGAAAGGTAAAACAACATGGGGAACTATTCAGTTCACATTATTTGACCCAATCACTCCATCTGGCGCACAGTCAGTAATGGAATGGGTTAGATTGCACCATGAATCAGTAACTGGTAGAGATGGTTATAGTGATTTCTATAAGAAAGATCTTACAATCAATGTACTAGGACCTGTAGGTGATATCGTTTCAGAATGGATCATTAAAGGAGCAATGATTACAGAAGCTTCATTTGGAGATTACAACTGGGATACTGAAAACGCGGCACAAGAAATTACAATGACAGTTCAACCAGATTACTGTGTATTAAATTTCTAAAAATTTTACCCACCCCTAATTTGAAAAATAGCTTGGCTTCGGCCGAGCTTTTTTTTATATTAATATGTATCAACGATAAAAACGTTTTAACTAAATAAAGATTATATGAGTGAATTTAAATTCCCAACAGAAGAAATAGAACTACCCTCAAAAGGTTTAGTATATTCAAAAGACAACCCCCTATCAAGTGGTAAAGTAGAAATTAAATATATGACAGCAAAGGAAGAAGATATTCTTTCAAACCAAGCATATATTGAAAACGGTACAGTATTAGATAAACTTCTAGATTCTGTAATTATTTCTAAAATAGATATTAAAGATCTTATTATAGGAGACAAAAATGCAGTTTTAATTGCAACTCGTATATTAGGATATGGATCTGATTATAAAGTTACCATTAATAATAAACAACATACTATTGATTTATCAGAATTAGAAAATAAATTATTTGATGGTTCCACAATGTTAGAAGGTAAAAATGAATTTGCTTTTACTTTACCTCATAGTGATACTAAAGTTACTTATAAAATTTTAGATGGACATGATGAAAAGAAAATTGAAAGGGAATTAAAAGGTCTTAAAAAGATTAATAAAAATGCTTCCCCCGAAGCATCTACAAGACTAAAATACACATTAACTTCGGTTAATGGAGAAACTGAAACAAAAGATATTAGAGAATTTGTTGATAACTATTTTCTAGCAAGGGATGCTAGAGCATTTAGAGACCATTTAAGACACACACAACCAGATGTAGATCTTAATGTTATTCTAGATAGCGGAGAGGAGGTCACAGTCCCTATTGGACTAAGCTTTTTTTGGCCTGACTTCGGAGACAGCACCTCAAATTAGATTAAGCATATTTAAACAAATCCACGAAATAATTTTTCATGGAAAAGGTGGGTATGACTATGCCACTATATATAGTATGCCCCTTTGGCTTCGTAAATTTACATTTAAAGAAATAAGTGATTATTATGAAGCAGAACAAGCATCTATAAAAAATGAACAATCCGCAGGTAAATCATCACTTGTAGATTCTGAAGGTAAAATAAATGCCCCCCAATTTAAACAAGCATCTAAAGCATATGAGGGAAAGAGCAGCTATAAATAGCTGCTTTTTTTCATATTTATAATAAAACACCCCTTAAATGGCTACTAACGAAGAATTAAACAAGGCAAAAGACCTCTTAAAAGACCAAGTTACTGAAGTTGGTTTTTTAGACAATGCATTTAAAACTTTAGCCGCTACTATATCATCTACTTTAGAAGATGCCATTGATAGCATGACGGGTTTAGATGATATAACTAAAAAAGTAGCAAAATCATACCAACAAGATATAACCTCTTCTATAAAAAAATCTACAAAAGGGTTAGAAGACCAAATTGCCTTAACTCAAAAAATAAATTCTGGTAAAAATGTTGGGGCTGAAATAGATGCAAAATTATCAACTAACTCTGCTCGAAGACAAGTAACACTTGTAAAAATTGAACAATTAGAGGGTATATCTAATAAACAAAAAAGAAAAATGCTTGAAGCTGCGAATGATGTATTCATAGCAGAAGAAAAAGCATTAAAAGGTTTAAAAGTCCGAAATGATTTAACCCAAAAAAATAAAAGTCTCCTCCAAATAGCTAAAGAAAACGCTGGAGGTCTAGCAGACAAACTAGATAAATCTGGAACCTTATCTAAAGTGTTAAGTGGAGGGATCAGTTCTGTTCTCACCCCAGCGAGATTGTTAGAATTAGCAGTACTTGGGGTCTTCGATGCCATGGTATCTGTTGATAAATTAAATGGTGAATTAGCTAAAGGTCTTAATATATCATATTCCGAAGCAGCTGATTTAACAGGTGAACTAACAAAGGCAGCAAACCAATCAGGTAGTATGACTATTACTACTAAAGGATTAGGTGAAGCTTTAATGGCCGCTAATGGTGAATTAGGTATATTCAATACAACTATTGATGATAATTTAATTTTATTTCAAAAGCTTCATAAAACCGCCGGCTTAACATACGAGGAATTAAAAGGTGTTAAATCTATCACAGACGCTACAGGGGGTGATTTAGCAAAGAATACTAAAGAAATAATGGCTCAAGCCCGACTAACGGGTCAAAAGTTTGGAGTTGCTTTAAATGAAAAAGAAGTATTAAAAGATATTAGTAATGTATCTAAAGCTACTACATTATCATTAGGTAAAAACCCAGGACAAATTGCTAACGCAGTTGCAGCTACTAAAGCTTTGGGTATGGAAATGTCTAAAGTAGAGGGTATAGCAGACAGTTTACTTAATTTTGAACAATCTATTCAAAAAGAATTAGAAGCTGAAATGTTAACTGGTAAAGATCTTAATTTAGAAAAAGCAAGACAGTTAGCTTTAAATAATGATATAGCAGGCGTAGCAGAAGAAATAGCAAAACAAACAGGTTCAGCTGCTGAATTTGGGAAAATGAATAGAATACAACAAGAGGCATTAGCTGGTGCTGTTGGTATGTCTAGAGAGGATTTAGCTAAATCTTTATTTACACAAGAACAAATTGGTAACCTTACAGGTGATGAATACGAAATAAGAAAAAAACAAATTGAAGAGTTAGAAGGTAAAGGTTTATCACAAAAACAAATTGCTGCCGAATTAGGGAAACAAAGTATAGATGATTTAAAGGCTCAAAATAGTGTTCAAGAAAACTTAAACAAAGGAATTGCCAAAATGAAAGAATTATTTGTTAGTATAGCAGGACCTTTAATGCAAATTATAACTCCTATACTAGATATTTTAATACCCGCTGTTGGTGCTTTAGGGTTTGCTTTTGAATTAGTAGCTATACCTATGAGAATTATAGGAGATGGTGTAAAAATGTTAGTAGATGGACTTAAAGAATCTACAGATGCTATGGTGGTTTTTGGTGTAGCTGGTGCTGCATTTTTAGCAATACAACAGGGTATAACAGCTTCTAAAATAGTTCAGTTTGGTATAGATAAAGGATCTTTAGTACTAGAAAAAGCAAAACAAGCCCAAATAAAAATAACTAGCCTTTTAAATAGTAAAGATGCTATAATAGGTTTAGCTAAATATGCTTTTAATGCCGCTAAAGCCGTTGCTGGAATTCCAATAGTTGGTCCTATTTTAGGTGCTGCCGCTTTAGCTGCTGCCTACATGGGAGGTAAAGCATTACTAGGAAATGATGTAATGTCTCCAGGTGAAAACACATCAGGATATGGTAAACGTACTTTATTTGGTCCTGAAGGAGCAATTGCATTAAATAATAAAGATACAGTTATAGCCGGTACAGATTTATTTAAAGGTAATGATGTAATATCATCACCCGCAGGTGCAGTACAAATGCCTGATAATTCAGAAGGAAAAAGAACAAATGCTTTATTAGAAGCTCTAATAAACAAACCCGCACCTAAGGTACAAATGGATTCAATTGAAGTTGGTACTGTAGCAGGTATGAGTGCATTTTCTATACAATAATAATATTTATAATAAAACAATTAACCATTAAAATTTAAAATTATGCCTTTATTAAACAGATTTGAAAACAAAGGAAGTACATTAACACCTCTAAGAGGAGAACAACCATCTGCCCCATTAAAAGGAAATGGAGTAATCCCAGTTAATAATACTTTTGAATTGGGAACTTACCAAGATTATGTAGTTGATACCCCAAGATCCACAGATAACACTGGTAATTAAAATATAATTGCCTAGGTTATTAAACATACGAACCGACCTTTCCACTTACAATAATGCTCAATACGGGTATGACCGAAGAGGATCAGGCCCTCGCAACACTAATGCGAGTGGTCAACCCTATGAATTAACAGACATTCCTAGTAGATCATTTAATGAAAGTGATTTTGGGGGTGGAACTAATAAACCTTTTCAAGATTTTATACTAAGAGGAGGACAACTACTTCCCGGAACAATAGCCACAGATGTCTCTAGATTAACTAAAATGTTTACAGATTTAAAATCCCCAAATGGGCTTTTATTTACCGCTAAACAAGCAGTATTATCTAGAACAGGAGTAAATATTAAAGCAGTAGCTGGGGGAGTAAAAGATAGTAGAAATAATAGAATACCGTTAAATGACGGTATTTACTTACCTACTTCAACTTTATTACAGGCCGCGGTTAACCCTATAGGTGGGCATTTACTTAAACAAGGTATAAACCCATTTTTTGATACCAGCGAAGCGGCAGCACGTGGTACCGTAGGAGGTATTTTTAATTTTTTAACGGGTAATTCTTTACCTTTATCAAATCCTATTTACTTTGAAACTAATGCATTTAAAGAAAGAATAAATACTGGGGAAGTAAGTAGTAGATTAGCTCAATTTTTAGAAAATAACCAAAATAGAACGGATACTAGTGATATATTATACTCATATTCTGGTGGACCAAATTCAGTAGTAGGAATAGGCAAAACAACCATTAAAGCATTATCTGACCAAAGGACAGGTATAAATAATGATTTTTTAAATACCTCCGGGTTTTTTAATACTGGTAAAACCCCAAGTACTAATTTTGGTTTTGATTATAACATTTTTAAGGGTGGTACTACAAATTCAAATTTTGAAACTTTTAGAGGAGGAACCTATTTTGGTGATCTATCAACATCAGGTTCAAAATCAGTAACAGGTAGATACTCAACTCAAACAAACACACCTTTAGTAAATCTACTAAACAATCAATTTAAAATAACCAATGATAATATAAGTGGTGGTTATGTAAGTTCTGTAGGTCAAAGTGTATTCCAAAATGGCACCTTTAACTCTCAAGCCCCAACAGTTGTTTCTGGTTTAGGATCATCTCTAGATTATAACCAATTAATGACCGCTAAGGGTACGGGAAGTGTAGCTGTAGGTGATGAAAATAATTCATACCCCCAAGCACAAATATTACAAGATTTTAGAAGGAGTACTAAGAATAAAAAATCAGCTACAGGCCCTAATTACATTATTACTTCTAACCAGTATGAAGAAAGAGTAAATTTAGGACAGGCAGGTGCTAAAAATATAACTACAAGTTATGTTAGTGGTAATAATGGAGCATTAGATAAGATTAATGCTTTACCTCTTTATAAATCTTCAAATGTTGACCCAAGTAAACCAATAAATGATTTATGTAAATTTAGAATTGGTGTAATTTCTAATAAAAATCCTTCACTAAAAACTTATATACACTTTAGAGCTTTTTTAGATGGTATGGATGATTCATACTCAGCTGATTGGAAATCACAAAAATTTTCAGGTAGAGGAGAAAGTTTATACAACTACCAGGGGTTTGATAGAAAATTTAATTTAGGTTGGACTGTAACGGCCCAATCAAAACAAGAATTGATGCCTATGTATCAAAAATTAAACTATCTAGCATCCGTATGTGCACCTGATTATTCACCCGATGGTTATATGCGAGGTAATTTAATAGAATTAACTGTTGGTGGGTATCTTTTCAACCAGGTTGGAATTATGACTGGGATTAATTATACTGTACCAATGGAATCACCATGGGAAATAGGAATTAATGAAACATCAAATACCGGTAGATTAAAATCAGACTCTAGTGTAAAAGAATTACCTTTTATGATTAAAGTAAGTGGGTTTAGTTTTATACCTATTCATGATTTTGTTCCTTCAATACAGAAAAACAAATTTAATGAAAAGGGTGAATTAATTTCTTTTGGTAAAGAAAAATACATTTCTTTAAGTAATGGGTACTATGGGGATGGATATAAGAATGAGACACAAAGAGTAGAAAGTGAACAAGCTAATACTTTTGTAGGAACTGAACAAGGACAACAAACAATAGATGCTATTGCAAATATAAACTTTAGACCATAATGGGTAGATATACTAATATAGCAAACAGATCAACTTTAAAAGGTAAACAATATAAATCTACTACTAAATACCCAGATATACCATTAGGGTTTAATGATATATATGTTTACACAGATGAAGGAGATAGATTTGATATTTTAGCACAAAACTATTATGGTGATTCTAGTCTATGGTGGGTGTTATCTATTGCAAATCCACAATTTATCCAAAATTCACTATACCCTCCATTAGGGGTACAAATAAGAATTCCAAGTAATATTGGAGCTATAACACTTC
>Ga0115005_10002837_pt1 | contig 13800 bp, 13 predicted proteins | sample ArcOceMetagenome_FD_87163 | JGI IMG/M metagenome (GOLD analysis project Ga0115005, IMG submission 87163) | Marine eukaryotic phytoplankton communities from Arctic Ocean - Arctic Ocean - Greenland ARC118M Metagenome | ecosystem: Environmental > Aquatic > Marine > Oceanic | place: Arctic Ocean... | reverse complement strand
GGCAGCAATGAGCTTAAACCAGCCCCACAAATGATCAGAAAATCTTGGCTAATACTTCCCTAAATATGCTCCTGAATTCGCAAAGGCTTAATGACCGCTTTTGGCTAATAGCGGAAGTTAGCAACTCGTTAATCCTAACGTCGGCTTAAAGCTCATTGCTGGTTTATCAGTTGGGTTATTAACAACATTATTTGGTCTTCGCATGCCATCTGCAATAGAATCTAATTCTAGATTAATGGGTACTGTTTCAGCAGTATGGTGTGCAGTTTTAGCATGTGTTGTACGTGGTCAGATCAAGAAAGACCGAGCATCGTAAATATTGCTAACAGAACATTAAACGTAGAGATTACACTTAGATGTTTTTTGTTCCTCAAATATTATAGCCAGCTGTAATTTTTCGCTTATGTAAGTGTTATAAAATTAGTGAGTGGACACTATAATTAAACACTAATAAATATTATATTTTTTTTAGTGGTCATTATAAAATTTAATGCACCGGAGGAGCTAAAAGATCTATGATTTTCATATTGTTGTGTGGAATTGAACCTGTCATTTGTTCTGTATAATAGTAGCTCCTAAAGTTTATGGCTATTTCACTTTTACCATACAAAATGTATTAGTATAAAATATTTAATAGATTTTATTAGTGCTAGATAGCGTTGATATAAAAATGATTTTTTGATGGAACTGCTTAATTGAGATTATCTTCAAGTTCCATTATAACGGCTAAAAACTTGATATTTGTGTGTCTTAATTTTTATCGCTATTTGTTGACCTAATTTAAATAAAACGTCGCTATAAAAGCTTAACTGATCAAACAATAAAGATGAATCGTTTTCAATACTACTGAGTAAATAGTGGAACCCATGTTCTGTGAAAGCTATATTATCTACTTTCACATTATTCTTTTCAAACTGGTTCGCACAATACTCAATAAATTGAGACTTTATTAATAATTGCAATACCTTTGAGTTACATTTGTTGGCAATTAACCCCGTGTTTGGTATAAGTACGGCCGCGGAAGGAAATTCTCCTATCGCTGATTTGAAAATACCCTCAGTTTCTTTTACTGGAATCCAGCTACCTAGTTGTAAAAAATCAGCAACTTGCCAGCTATTGGGTGATTTACAAACTTTAGTAGGGCTGTCTACTTGTAGGATGCTTCCTTGATGCATTACCGCTATTTTGTCAGCAAACGTAAAGACTTCATCTTTGTTATGTGTGACAAATATCGCACTTATTTTTAAGTACTTTAATAGTTGGCGCATTTCTAACATCAATTCATTACGTAAACGCCCATCTATATTTGAAAAAGGCTCATCAAGTAATAATAACTGAGGTCGAGGGGCTAGTGCCCTAGCAATAGCTACTCGTTGTTGCTGTCCACCAGATAATTGATGGGGGTACCTTGCTCCTAAATCTGTTAATTTAAGTAAATGAAGTAAATCACTCACTCGGGATTTTTGTTCACTTTTAGCAAGGTTATTAATGCCAAAGCATACATTTTTCTCCACTGATAAATGAGGGAATAAAGCATAATCTTGAAAGATCATACCAATATTACGATGTTCAGGCGCTACATATATAGATGGTGTAATCGTAATAACATCTTTATTAACGCGAAGATAATCACGGGTTGAAAGACCGCTATTTATATTAATCTCGCCATTATTTAGCCGATTAAAGCCGGCAATAGTATTAAGTAATGTTGTTTTACCACAACCACTTGGCCCAACCAAACCAAGAATATCACCAAAATCAAGGATTAAACTGGTATCTAATAATACCGTTTTATTTTGTAATTTTACCGAAAGCTGTTTAATGCTTAATAATTCGTTTGTGCCCATTTACGAAAGTTCCTTAGTTCTGTTAAGCCAAACAATGGGTAATAACCCAAGGAGGACAATTAAAATAGCACTTAAAGCACCTTGTTCGAGTATTTCATCTGAGATTAATTGATAAATTTGTATACTCAAGGTGTCGAAATTAAAGGGTCTCAATAATAATACCGCGGGTAATTCTTTCATCGACTCAACGAATACTAAAAGCCAGGCTACTAAAATAGAAGGCTTTAGTATCGGAATATGTACTTTTATTAACATTTCGCGAAAACTGGCACCCAAGCTTGATGGTGCAAAATCAACCGAACGTGGAATTTGCTCTATACCACTAGATATTGTGCCATTAGCAATAGCGGCAAACCGAACAACACAGGCAAAGACAATAGCGAAAATAGTGCCTGATAAGACTAAGCCTGGAGTTTTTAATTGAAAATATTCTGCGGCATCATTAATAAAGTGGTCAAGCGGACCAAAGCTAGCCAATAGTGCCATAGCTAAAACGGTACCGGGCACAGCATAGCCAAAACTAGCTAAATTTGAGGGGATCAACCTCCATTTATCGACACTTAAACGACGATAAAAGCCAAACAATAATGCTAACAAAGTGGCAATAGATGCAGCATATATTGATATTTCAATACTATTTATACTAGGGGATATTAAGTTCTTTAGTTGAGACATATCGCTATATTCGAATGCCATAATAATAAGTGTAGCAAACGGTAAAAGAAACCCTAAAAAAACTAGTAACCAACAAAAACCACTAATAAAAAACTGTTGAAAAAAAGAGAGTTTAATAACTTCAATATGCTTATTGGGTCTGTTTGATTGAAGATTTTCACTTGACCTTGCTCGTTGCTCTGCAACAACGACGAATAGAATTATTAGCATTAATATACTTGCTAAAGCATTAGCTGTTGCTAAGTCACCATAACCCAACCATGTATCGTATATAGCAGTAGTAATGGTATTTACTGAAAAATAATTTACTGTAGCAAAGTCAGCTAACGTTTCCATTAATACTAAGCTAGTTGAGACTGCTATTGCTGGACGCGCCAAAGGTAAAGCTACACTTAACAAACTTTGTTTTGCCGATAATCCTAATAAACGTCCTGCTCTTAATAGGTTTTGATCTTGTTGTTCAAAAGTAGTGCGAGTTAACATATAAACGTAAGGGTACAACACCAAAGAAATAACAATAGCAGCACCAGGTAAAGTGCGTATATCAAAAAACCAATAATCGTTTGGCGATTGCCAATTAAACCAACCACGCAATGTTCTCTGAATAGGTCCTGCGTAATCAAACATATCAGTATAAAGGTAAGCGACTAAATAAGCAGGCATAGCCAAGGGTAATAAAAGTAACCACCTCAAGTACTTTTTACCCAATACATTAGTATGAACAATAAAAGCGGCACTAAAAGTACCAAAAAATAGACTCAAGAAAACGACTAATGCACCAAGCATTAGGGTATTGGTAATATAGTCAGGTAAAACAGTTTGCCAAAGATGAGAGAATAAATCACTCGACGAGCTAAGGCTCCTTAATACCATCACTAATACTGGCGCTATAAGTATCAGTGTTATCAGCCAGCAAGTAATTCGCCATAGTTTATTTTTATAAGGAGCTATCAAGAAATAATAATCATAGTCTATAAGTCAAATTTTGCTTCGTCGAGCAGCTTAAACGCGTCGATTCTATACTTTGCAATGATTGCTAAGGGTAAAGAGTCGGCTTTAAACTTGCCCCATTCAGCAACTAGTTCAGAAGGCATTACATCTGTTCTAACAGGGTATTCCATATTAGTTTCAGCATAAGTTTTCTGTGCCTTTTTCGATATCAAGAACTCCATTAAGGCTTTAGCATTCTCTCTATTAGGAGCATGTTTAGCCATTCCCATACCTGATATGTTGACATGTGCACCACGATTATCTTGATTAGGGAAATTAATGTGTACCGCATCAGCCCATTTTTTTTGTTTCTTATTTGCTAACATTTTGCCGAAATAATAACTATTACCCAGTGCAATATCACATAAGTTTTGATGAATAGCTTGTACTTGCCCGCGGTCATTACCCTGAGGTTTACGAGCTAAATTTGCTTTAAATTTTTCTAACCAAGTGAGTGTTTTAGCCTCACCATGCGCCGCTATCATAGAAGCAATAAGTGCAATATTGTATGAGTGTTTACCGCTTCGAGTACAAATTTTTCCTTTATATTTACTGTCAGCTAAGTCTTCATAATCAATATTAATAACACCCAAACGTTTCGCTGAGTAAATATTTCTAACACGTGTCGTAAGTGCATACCAAGTATTATCTGCTGCTCTAAATTTGCTGGGAATAACATCAAGTAATTTTTTTGAACTGTAAGCCTGCAGTAAATTACGGTCATGTAGCTCAATGAGACGACTAATATCTGTTGTTAATAATACATCGGCAGGACTATATTTACCCTCGCGAGCAAGACGTTCCGCCATACCTTTTTTGGCAAAAATAACGTTAACTTTAACACCTGTTTCTTTAGTAAACTGATCGAACATAGGTTCTACTAAAAATGCCTGACGATAAGAATATACATTAACTTCCCCATTGGCTTGTAAAAATGATGAGAAACAAAATGCAAAACTAACACCAACAAGGCGTATTTTTTTTTTGGTCAACATTACTTTCTGCACTAGGCTATTTGGCATACTATGCCTTTCCTTTTATAAGCCACTAACGGCCAATAAGATTAAATAAAACATTAAATTCTGTCAACCTATTTGAGAATAATTCTTATTTAGATTTTAGTGATAAGTCACTTAGCTCATTCCTAATGTGATAATAATTAAGCTATTGCAGTATTTTTACCTAATAAAAATTATTTTTTATTAATCTCCTTAAAAATAGACTACCGCTGTTCAACAGGTAATTAATCTCATCAATCAGACTATCTGATTGTAAATATATAATTAAATAATGATTTTTATTCATAACAAATACTATTATTTAAATTGATAACGCAAATGATATTGATTATCATTTGCGTTTGCATTATAGTGCGTTTATATATTTATATATTTATATTATTAATCAATTTAAAAGGAATGAAATATGTTTAGGGTTCAAAAGAGTTTATTATCAGTTGCCATTGTTACAGCTACATTTGGATTAGCTGCCTGTGGAGGAAGCAGTAGTGACTCTACTTCAACACCGACTCCTGCTATTAATAGTGCACCAACAGATATCACTTTATCTGCAAGTAATGTATCGGAAAATGAAGCAGGCGGAATTATTGGTATGTTGTCAGTATCAGACGCGGATACATTAGATACTTTTACATTTGTTGTAAGCGATGAACGTTTTGAGATAGACGGTACTACGCTGAAGCTAAAAGCAGAAAACACACTTGATTTTGAGCAAGAAGCAAATGTATCCTTAAACGTTGCCGTTACCGATAGTGCAAATGCAACGTTTGATAAAGATATGATAATTGATGTTAATGATTTATTGGATTATTACGACTTCGAGAGTAAATCGTTAACCGGTATATCTTCTGTTAGTTACACGGGACAAATTGCACGCCAGTTATTGATTAATGATATTTCAAAGCTAATTGATGCGGAGCTAAGTGATGCAACCACATTTGATACAAAGGGTACATTTGTTAATCGAGAACAGGTAATTAATGCCCTTAATTCCTATTTTGATGTTGCTGATTATGATGTTGCTTCGCAACGTCCACTTTTGACCTCAACTACACCGACTAGCCTACAAAGTATGTTAGTTGATCTATCTAGTTCCTCTAAAAACTTAGTAGGAAAAATTGCGGGTAATGACCCAACAGGTCAACATAAAGATTGGAATAATGGTGACTTCACAGGCTGGGGAACAACAGGTTCAACATCCCCTGAACAGCTTATTCGCATGTTGTTTGGTATGCTTGCAGACAATGCTCAAACTCAGCTAGACGGTGTTGTTCGCCAGGACCCTTTTGGTAATAATATTACCAATATTTCATTAACCAGTGATGGTCGTGATTTAAAACAACTTATTCAAAAGTTTTTATTGATGTCAGTCGCTTTTTCACAAGGGGTAGATGACTACTTAGACAATGATGTAGCAGGTAAAGGATTACTTTCTGATCATATCGATACCACTCAAGCTTATACCCAATTAGAGCATCAGTTTGATGAAGCCTTTGGTTATTTTGGCGCCGCAAGAAATTATCTTGATTATAGTGATGAAGAAGTTGCCGCAAAAGGAGGCCGTGACGATTACCAGCTTTATCACGATACCAATAAAGATGGTTCTATAGACTTTAATTCTGAATATAACTTTAGTCAGTCAACCAATGCAGCCAAGCGAGATCGCGGTGCCACTGTTGCAACAGACTTCAGCAAAACCGCAATGACTGCTTTTTTACAGGGTCGTAAACTGCTAAATGATACCGCTGGCGTAGACTTAACCGAAACACAAAAAACTGAGCTGTATGGCTATCGTGATACTGTCGTAGGCACTTGGGAAAAAGCGATTGCTGCGACTGTAGTTCATTATATTAACGATTTACGCAGTGACCTAGGAAAAATAGGTACAGATGACTTTAGTTATGCAAATACTGCTAAACATTGGTCAGAAATGAAAGGCTTTGGATTAGGTTTGCAGTTTAACAAAACGTCAACACTTAGCGATGAAGACTTTGCTATGGTTCATAGTCTTATGGGTGATATGCCGGTATTAATCGGAGAAGCTGAGTTGACGGCTTATCGTGTTAGTTTATTAACCGCTAGAGATTTATTACAGGCAGCTTATGCATTTGATGCTGAAAATGTTGCCAACTGGTAACTTTATTTTAATTAGGTTGGCGGATCACTTGTGATGTTCTTAAGAGGTTGTCCATTTTAAGGTCAACCTCTTTTTAAGTTTTACAATATATTGGAGTGGAGAAGGTGGTAAAACCTTTTAGTTCAAAACTAGAAAAACTAGTAGTAAATATCGTGGTTACTCTCGTGATAATGAGTTTGGTGGCTTGTGATGAAAGTTCAAGTAGCACTCAGGGGACACAGTTTTCTCAAGCGATTACTGTGCCGTCACAGCCTAGTAATAACTTTAACCAAACATTGCTTCTGCAAAACTTAACTGACAATGTCATTGTCCCAACGTATACAAAATTTGCTCAGCTCGCTATAGCTCAAGAAACAGCTATTGGGGATTACTGTAATGCGTTAACTTCTCAAGCAATAGATACAGATGCTAAAAATGCATCTGCCAAAAAAAGTTGGCGAGATGTCATGGATATCTGGCAAATAGCCGAAGTTATGCAAATTGGGCCACTTTTACGTAATAATAGTACTTTAAGGAATAAAATATATTCTTGGCCAAACACCAGTGATTGTGCTTTGGATCAAGATGTGGTGTTAGCTGAGCAGGAAGGCTACGATATCAGTACGCGTACAGACAGCAGGAAAGGACTAGATGCGATTGAATATTTATTATTTAATCAAAACTTAGATCATAGTTGTACCGTATTCGGAACAGACCCTCAAGGCTGGAATAATAGAACAAATGAGGACAGAACTGTTGCTAGATGTGGATTGGCGAAAATAGCTGCGACAGAGTTAGTCTACAATGGCCAAGAATTATTAACGGCATGGAATGGTAATGAAACCATTGAAGGTTATGCAGACATTCTTAAAAATGCGGGCCAAGTAGATAGTATATTCAACAATGTACATGATGCGGTGAATACGGTGTCTGACGCAATTTTTTATATCGAAACCTTTACCAAAGACGCTAAACTAGCTACCCCACTAGGCGTATTTGCAAATGATTGCGGTCTTACTCCATGTGCTAAAAACGTAGAATCTCGTTTTGCTTATTATTCTTTGAAAAATACAATCAGCAATATTCAAGGGCTAAATATGATTTTTACGGGAGGAGAAACTGATGCAGGTATTGGGTTTGAAGATTATCTACTGGATGTAGGAGCAACAGACACCGCAACGCAGATGCGTAAAAATTTAACGGATGTTATTGAATTTGCAATGACACTGCAGCAATCTCTTACAGAGTTATTAGCACAAGACCCTGAACAGGTTCAACAAGTGCATGACCAACTCAAAAAAGTAACGGATAGTATGAAAGCTGACTTTATTCAGAGTCTAGCATTAGAGTTACCTGCTACATCGGCCGGTGATAATGATTAATTTAAATAAAGCAAAGTCATCAATGAATAAAGCACCCCTAGTAATATTAATAACATCAATTATATTTAGCGCAGCGACTATTGCAGATGACGACGTCTCATTAATAGAGCGCATCAGTGTCATTGGGAATACCGAAAAATTTAGAAAATCTACAGGTTCAGTTACTTTAATAAGTGAAATAGCACTGGAAAAATTTGAATACGATGATATCGGAAGAATTTTAGCCATTGTACCAGGTGTTAATATTCGGCAGGAGGATGGCTATGGACTCCGACCTAACATTGGTTTTCGTGGTGTGACACCTGAGCGAAGTAAAAAAATCAATATTATGGAAGATGGCATCCTAATTGGTCCTGCACCCTACTCAGCATCTGCTGCATATTATTTCCCCAACACTACCCGTATGACAGCAATAGAAGTGATTAAAGGACCATCAACCATTAAATATGGCCCAAATACTGTTGCAGGGACTTTAAACCTAGTATCTAGGCAAGTACCTAAAAGCCAAGACGGTGGCGTTGATATTGGATTTGGTACCGATAGCTATGAAAAAATACACGCTTATTACGGAAATACTATTGATGATTTTGGTTTTCTTATTGAGGGATTACACCTTAAAGCTGATGGTTTTAAAGTCTTAGATAGTGGCGGTGACACTGGATTTGATAAATCAGACTTAATGGCGAAGTTTAATTATCAACTTGATGGCAATAATTACGATCAGTTATTTGAGTTAAAACTGTCATACGCAGAAGAAACATCAGATGAAACTTACCTCGGTTTAACTGATACCGATTTTGCTGAAAATCCTTATCGACGTTATGCATCTAGTCAGCTTGACCAGATGAACTGGGTTCATCAACAAGTTCAGATAACCCACCATATTGAATTTTCTAATTTTAATACAACTACTCGCCTTTACCGGAACGACTTCGAACGCGACTGGTTTAAAGTCAACGAATTTATTAGTTCTCAAGGCGGATTTGTGCCAACGCTACAGCAAATCTTACGCGATCCATCAAGTGAACAAAACCTTCCCTATTACCAGACGCTAACGGGTAAAAGAGATAGTACCTTAAGAGAAATATTAGTACTTAGCAAGAATGCGCGCGAGTACTACTCCCAAGGTATTCAAATAGACGTTTTATGGGACTTTGCACTGTTTAACTTACAGCATGAAATAGAAGGAGGTATTCGCTTTCACGAAGACCAAATTGAACGAAACCACATAGAAGATAACTTTTTTATTCGCTCAGGTAATTTGCAAGCTACTGGGGAGTCTACAAGACCTACCTCAACTAATACTGAGAACACTCGAGCATTGTCCGTTTACATTCAAGACACTTTAGAGTTTCAAAATCTTAGTTTAACGTTTGGAGTAAGGGGAGAGTCAATTGATAGTTATTACCAAAATCGCGTAATAGGTCGAGAGCAAGATTTTTTAAGAAAAACTAATAGGATCTGGTTACCTAGCATCAGTGCTTACTTCGAACTCTCCAAATATGAGGGTATTTTTGCCGGTGTCCATAGCGGATTTGTTCCAACTAGCCCCGTACAAACGCCAGAAATAGAAACCGAAAAAAGTATTAATTATGAACTGGGTTATCGATACGTTAATAATAGCAAAATGATAGAGGTTGTTGGTTTTTTCACTGACTATAGTAACCTTAAAGAAAGTTGCTCAGTCTCTGCTGGTTGCGATACTGACATCGAATTTAATGCAGGAGAGGTAGATATTTATGGTCTTGAACTAACGTTAAGTGATACATACAAACTTAATAGTCAGTTATCAATGCCTTGGTCAATTATTTACACGCATACTGAATCTGAATTCAAAGACACCTTCTATTCAGAATTCACTCAATGGGGATTTGTAAATGAAGGAGATGATGTTCCTTATTTAGCGGATAATATGTTATCTTTTAATTTAGGTCTTACTGCAAACGATTGGCAAATATCTATGTTAATCAGTTACTCTGGAGAGATGAAAGAATCAGCTCAAACGGCATTAATAGGCGATATTAAAGACTCTGCACTAGCAGGCTTACGGACCGAAGCGTTCACTAATATTGATCTATCTGGTAGTTACGAATTAACAGGTCATAGCCAACTTTATGTAAAAGTAGACAACATCGCTAATACTGCAAAAATGTCTAGTCGACGACCGTTTGGTGCTAGACCGACTAAATCAAGACAATTTCAGATTGGCTATAAGTATAAATTTTAAAAGTTATTTTTTAAAAGAGAGTTAGATGGAAATAATTGATTTACTAAGTAATAGTATTCTGACTTTACCAGGGTATTTGATGGATGCCAATAAACGTATTTTTGGGCTATATTTGCTATCAGCTATTTTGTTAGCAATTCCGGCTTATTTAATTCAAAAACATCACTTTAAATTAGGTGCTTTTAGTCATTATCTGTTCAATAAAAAAATTTGGTTGCATCCTTCCGCTCGACTCGATTACAGCTTGTTTTTTGTAAATCGTCTTCTGAAAATATTACTTTGGGCACCTATAGTTTTTACTATGGTGCCAATCGCAATTGGCTTGTCCGATTTACTTGAAAATATTTTTGGCACGTTTACGCCTATCACGAGTAATCAAGTTGTTATCATCAGTAGTTTTACGTTTGTACTTTTTTTACTCGATGACCTCACACGGTTTTTGTTACATCTAGCGATGCATAAATTACCCGTTTTGTGGGACTTTCATAAAGTACATCATTCAGCAATTGTGATGACACCTATGACCATTTATCGAAGTCATCCTTTTGAAAGCTATTTATACGCATGCAGGATGGCACTTTCTCAAGGGATAGCGGTTGGCATGGGGTATTACTTTTTTGGACCAACATTGAGTATGTTTGATGTGCTTGGTGCAAATGTTTTTGTTTTTGTTTTTAATGTCATGGGCTCAAACTTACGCCATTCTCATGTATGGTGGTCTTGGGGCGATATTATTGAATCATGGTTTATATCTCCTGCACAACATCAAGTTCACCATAGTGATAGACCAGTTCACTTCGATAGAAACCTAGGCTCTACCTTAGCTATTTGGGATAGCATGATGGGTACCTTAATTAAATCATCTAACGTTGGCAAAATTCGTTTTGGTATTGGTGGTAAGGATAAAGGGCATCAATCTATTTACCAAGCCTATTTAAAGCCATTTAGCGATAGTCTTTCAAGAATTTCATCTATTAAAAAGTAAGGTAGATATTTATTAATACCCGTTGTTGGGGCAGTCCTCGGTTTAATAATCAAGAGAATATTGAATATTAAACCAGCAATAATAAAATAAAATCATCAAGTCAGATTGGCCACAGTTTTGTAGTTTAGTAAGTATATTCGCCCTGACTCCTTCGGACTTAATTATGCATTATAGACAAGTAGACTTGTTTGAGTCTACTCATTCATGATGGCACCAATAAAAGCTTGCTTGCACGTATTTTACAAAATAGTTTTGGCACAGTTTGCTAACATTATAGATTTGCCGTTAAGGAATCCTTAAACTAATAGCTAATTAATTATATTAGCGGCCATCAAACACTCACTAATAAGCGTTAATAACGTTAGTATTAAATGGTGTGATAACGCCATTGCCAATAATTTTTCATTTTAAGATAGCTGCAGTCTCGATTGGCTATTTGGTCAAAATCGTCATGCAGCATAATGGTATTGATAGCTATGCATATTTTTGACAGTAATTGTTTGTTAGCTAAGGGCTTGTAATGACAAACTAAGCGCGCTAGCGAAGCTTCTAAATAGTAAATATCATTAATAGGTGATTCTCTGGTCATTTTATTTCTCCAGTGCTTTTTAAATTAGTCGTTGAATGAATACTTAAGTTCAGCATAGATTCCCAAAAAGTGCCTCGGGCATTGTTGTCTAGACATCTACAGTTATGGCCTGTTAAGGCGCCAGAGTTAATTAATTGTGCCAACAATAAAGTTGAAATTTCAACTTTGGCTTTACCTTGGTACCCTTCATTTATTTGTTTAGATCCCATTATTTATCCTTAATATTTTTGATCAAATACGCTTATTAAAAATAATAAGTGAAAACAGGTTTAAATGCAAATGATAACCATTATCATTTGTGTCTATTGTTGTTTTCTGCTGCTATTGATATTTTAAGTGAGTTATACAACCTAATTTTATAGAGACCTAATGTAGTTATAATGAACAAAAATAACAGATGGAAATTTTGCGGGTCGAGAGCTATTCAGATGAATTAAAAATAGAAGCAGTTAGTCAAGTTACCAATCGTGGTTATAAATGCCTCCGTGGTTTTACTGGCAATATTCACTAGAAAATCGGTGATATCAAGGTATAAAGCTTACGCCTAAGGATTATGGGTTTAAAAATAGCATAAGGGTGTAACCACCGTTGTACGTTCTGTATTATTTTTTCAATGCTTGGCGACTTAGACTCTCGTCTTATTGGCGATGTATTAGGTGAAGCAAAACGTTTAGTTGATTCTGGCGTTAAAGGGTAGATATTCATTTCACAAGATACTTTTGCTTATAGTGTTGATGTTAAATACAAAACTGACTTTTGGGATGGCATGCCGGTTAAAACACCGATGCAACACTTAGGTGAAGAATTAGCAAAGCGGGGTGGGTGGGGGATACGCCTTCAACATGTTTACCCATATCAACATGTAAATAAACGTATCTTTAAATTAATAAAACGTTCGGTTAGTTCAGCCCCCGGAGTAGAGTGCATTGCTAAATGCGCGTGAAATTTGTCCTGAGTTAGTTATCTGAGAGTTCAAACAGAGTTCAAAGCTTAATTACTTGAAAGTTGAGTGTGTAAAGCTTGCTTGTATGCTGCTATTCCTGGCAATAAAGGCACAATCAATGTTGCGATAAATATCATGGAGATTAATTTCATTAATTCTAGGGTAAAAATATCACTCGTTAAAAATAAACCGAATTCAGCAGCTAACCATGCCTCAAGGCTAAAAAGCGCGAGTGATAATACGAGTATTGACATGATAATGGCGAGGGATACTAAAATAACGGCTTCTAATAAAATTAATAGTAATAAGGTAACAGGACTAGCCCCTAACATACGTAATACTGCTATCTCAGTTTGACGCTCGTTCATTGAGGCCAACAACATAGTTGCTAGTCCAAATAAGGATGAAATAAGCACTAGCACAGCTATGATGCGTAGTAAGTTTTCTCCAGTTGCCAGCAAACTCCATAGCTCGGTCATAGCAACACCAGGTAAAACCGCCATTAATCTATCTGATGAGTAGTTATTAATCTCTCGCTGTAATCCAAACGTTGATAATTTACTTGTTAGCTTAAGCATGACAGCCGTAATACTTTTAGGAACGGGTGGTAATACCTCTGGGTTTATAACCAACTTTTTTAATGCTGAAGGAGATAAGTGGATCGCTTCAATTGCACTCAAACTTATGTGAACACTCTTATCAACTGGCGTGCCAGTGGCTGCTAAAATACCACTTACCAGAAAAGGTGCTTCGGCGTGCTTAATAAAGCTTGTATTACCAATACCGTGAGCAATAACGATTTTATCGCCTAAATTATACTTAAGCTTTTTTGCTACATCAGCACCAATAACGACGTCAAATAAGGATGAAAACTCACCACCGTGTTCAAATTTAAGTGACTGTTTTTTACCATAATGATAATGAGTAAAATAGCTGTTATTCGTGCCAATAACACGAAAGCCACGATGAGAGTCGCCAAGAGAAAAAGGGATAGCCCAGTCAACTAATTGTCGTTTTTCGAGCATAG
>Ga0115005_10002836_pt1 | contig 13803 bp, 15 predicted proteins | sample ArcOceMetagenome_FD_87163 | JGI IMG/M metagenome (GOLD analysis project Ga0115005, IMG submission 87163) | Marine eukaryotic phytoplankton communities from Arctic Ocean - Arctic Ocean - Greenland ARC118M Metagenome | ecosystem: Environmental > Aquatic > Marine > Oceanic | place: Arctic Ocean... | reverse complement strand
GATCAAGCTGCGAATGAGACTTTACATATTATCAAGGAGGGCATGGATACAGATGACTTTGCACGAGCACATGAAGGCATCAACCGGCTCACTTTTGTGGAAGAAAGATGGGATGACACTGTTAATCCCAAGATTGATTCGACCGATTCAAAGACGGAGAAGAAATTAATACCGATGTATACCTGGCTTCTTGTTGCATCCGGTGGCATGCTGATTTGTTTCAGCGTTGTTGCGAGTCGCCCTTGGAATGATGGACTATCATATGGCGAGCTTATCTGCGGCTCAGATAATGGAAGCACTTTTGATGAATCCTTTGAGTAAATACTCTCTGTGTTTCAAACCATACCAGATCACGGTGCTATTTTTAGTGGATTTAAGATATGTGTAGTGCTTTAATTAGTTTTCTGGACAATTCCTCAGATGCACACTCTTCTAAAGCTCTCACAAACACATCATTGGTCATCCCATCCTTTGCACATTGCTTGAATGTAGCAATAATTAGATTGTCTCGCTTGTCCCCCTCTGGAAGTAGACGTGAACATTTGATTAAAGAGCTGTAAGTAACGTAGTCAGGAGACAAGTCTTCTGAAGTTCTCAACAGATTAAAGGTGCCGATAGCAATGTTGAATGCTTTATTTTTCTCATCGTCGTCGAGCACGAAAGAATTAGCACAGGTCTTCAACAAGGCATTGTAGGTAAACACTGTTGGCAGCACTGTTTCATTTCCATTTTCGTAGAGTTGTTGCATGCGTCGAATAATTGTTTGTGCCTTCTTCGTCATACCTGGCTTCGATTCTTTTGCAATTGCACGAATGAGTGCAGTATAAACGCGCTCATTTGCTTGCATCAAACCCTGTTTTTGGCAAGATTCCATGAGTTCAAAGACAGCATATACATTTTTGACCTCGTCCTCTAGGTGCGAGTAGGATTCAATGACCTTATCGAACAAGATGGAGTCGACTTTTAAACCTTTCTCAATAATCAGCCGCAGTATTTGTTCAGCCTTCAATGGATTAGTATTTTTTGAGTAACCGAATAGCAATGACCGATAGCATTCTGTTAGCACATCATCCTCACAACCTTCATGAATCTCAACTAATCTTTTAACCATGGCTTCTGCTTTCGACATTGCCCCCTCTTCAGGAGACTGCGTCCAGCCATCAATGAGAGTGGTGTATGATCTAACTTGAGGTTTCATTTCTTCGTCACCTTGTTTCCAAAGATATTCCATTGTGCCAAGGATTCGTTCTGCGTCCTCCATAGATCTTGCATAGACATACGCAGTGAGAACTGAAAGATATACAATAGCATCGGCTTTGGCCGTGATCTTGTCATCATCTTGCAAAACAATCATTCTCTCCATGACATCTTCAGCCAAAGATGCAGCTTTTCTGCGTCGCTTCGAAAGACGCATCCATCCTCTGATGACAGTCGTCCAGCAGGTGACATCAGGCTCAAAGTCAAGCTCTCCCGCTAAGTAGAGATCAATCAGTTTCCAAAGAATGTTTTCGGATTCTTTCACAGAATCCCAATCGTTCTTTTGTGCAAACGAATCGATGTAGATTGTAAAGCTTCTCACATCAGGATTTACGCCCTGTTCATCCATCATCGCAAGAATTCTTTCAATATTTGTAGACGATCCGCGATCATCTGATTTCGCCTTCAAGAGCAATCGCAACCGCAACCGTAACATGAGTAAATTAAGATTGATGCAATAGGATTTCAAAATAGATAGTCACTTACCCAAGAATAAAGAACCGCATTGAAGGAATCAATACCAATGCCTCCCTTTTGAGGAGGAAACATTGCTACTCCCTGTCGTAAAAAGTTATCAGCTATCGAAGCAGAATTTTTAGCCCTAGATCCAGTGAAAATCTTAATCAATAGTTCAAAGGTTTCAGAATTCGGCATGACCCCAAACCCTTTCATTTCTTCGTACATGGCCAATGCTTCCTCGTCATAACGCCCCTTTCCTCTCTTGAACGCAATCGTTCTGAGTTTGGCATTGAAAGAGATGGCATCTGGTCTACAACTCTCGATACCACTATCATAGTAACCCTTAATTTCCTCCAATATTTCGTTCATTCTCTCCGTGACCAATTCATGATTCTTCTTGCCAAGTGCACGACCCCATGCATTCAGAGCCATATTAAAGATGGAAACATCGGGCACAAAGTCAATTTCTACATCATTGATGATGGCATACTGCCATTCATCCACAAGCCTCCCGACTAATTTTTCCACAATCTCGGCAACGAGGGTATTATCACCATCGATTCCTTCTCCACTTTCTGATATTGATTCAAGTTCTCTCAGAATGGGTTGTATGAATTCAAAATCTTCTTCTTCTAGACTTCCTACAGGATTCTCATCTATTTTATGCGCAAAATCTAAGATGAGATCAATTGTCTCTTGCCGAGCTTCTTCTTCCATGGAAGTTTCTTCCTCAGGAGGTGCCACTGCCATTTTCAAACATTGTGTGTTTGCGTTTCTATTCATGGGGTTTGTGGAATGTCTAATATTGATTGGGCGAGCAAAGCCGAGGACGCTGCTGGCAGGAACAGTAAAAGCCTCACATCCGAGTGAAAGAATTAAAAGGCCACATAACTTCTTTCCGATAATCTCTGACAACATATTCACCTCCAGGCCGACAGTATAGTGGATGTGAAGTGTGTTTAGAGATTGTCGTGATGTTACGTTTTGAGTTTAAGATTCCGTCTTTTGCAGATTGGTTCATCTTTCATCCTGCGCGTCGCGTGCGTGTACGATTTTGATGGGAAAGAAAATGGGGTGGTTCTCAGAGCTCTCAAAACATTGAGCGCGACCCCTTCCGATCTCCCATCCGGAGAGATACGGGATAAATAAACCCAGATAGAGCACAAGAATAATGCATTGAGAAGACAAACACAACCACACAACAACCCACAAACTAAACATAACAACAACACTTACCACTTCATTCACCTCAGGGTCCGTTAACCTAAATTCTCTAAACAACAATTCCCTCTGAAATCAATAATGACCTCGAATGATGAAGCAAAGCAGCTAGACTCCGTCACAGACCGAGTCACAGAACAAGAATCCCTTGATACCTCCAAAGCAACAGCGGCTATGGCATCCCTTGCAACAGGCGCTGGAGACGGAAGCGATGCCGATGCCAAGATGGCAAAAATTCAAGTTGCCAAAGAGGATATAGAGGTGATAGTGAATGAGCTTGAGGTAGAAGAATCTATCGCGGAGAGAGCTATTAAAGAAGTTGTTTTAGAGGGGTTAGTTACTGAGGGGAAGACAGCAGTTGGTGAAGCGTTGCGGAGACTGGTTGTTTCATGAAGTGAAATGAAATGAAACCCTTTATCTGCTGCTAATACGGATACTGTATTCATGCATAACAAAGAGAAATAAAAATAGAACATATTGTGCGTCAATAAATACATCAAGGAAGTGTCTAATTTGCTTTATTCATTTTTTAGTTTCCGCCAATCATTTTATGACTGGAAAGGAAAGCGAGCAAATACTTCTTGATCATCAGGAATATCGCTGCTACCAACCATTATTCTTTCAACAGCAGCCCAAGCAGCCATGGCACCCTGATCTGTACAAAGACGGGGAGGCGGTACAAACATTTTCCAACTCTCTTGCCTCTCCTCACAAATTGCCTCCAACCTTTTTCGTAGTTCCTGATTAGCTGCTACTCCGCCAACCACAGCCAGTGATCGAATACCACCATCTTCATTCTCCAACATATCCATGGTTCTCTTCAATCGCTGCTCGATATGTTTGATGGCAACATTTTGGAACGAGGCAGCTACGTTTGCCTTATCTTCTCTTGACAAATCGTCTACAGATTCAAGTTCTCTCTCTGCTGCCAATTTCTCAGTCTTCATCCTGACAGCTGTCTTAAGTCCAGCATAACTAAAGTCAAAATCCTTTCGCTTCTGGAGCGGGATGGGGAGTTGAACAGCCTTGGGATCCCCCTCCTTCGCCAATTTTTCCACTGCCGGTCCACCACCGCCTCCAACGGGAAGCCCCAAGAGTCTTGCAGTTTTATCAAATGCTTCTCCCAGAGAATCATCAATGGTACCCCCAATGATTTCATAGCGCCCAATACCGAGGCACTTCATCAACTGACAATGCCCTCCACTCACTAGGAGAGCAAGGAAAGGGAACTCAATAGCTCTTTTGGATTCGTGGATATTATCATTTCCCCCAACTGTATACTCTGCAATGCCATCAAAGGGCAAACGAGCCATCAAAATATGGGCTTCCAAATGATTAATACCGACAAACGGCTTTTGAAATTCCATGGCTAGTTCTCTCGCTTTATTGCATCCCACTCTTAAGCATATCTCCAACCCTGGCCCAATTGTAACACCTATAGCATCCACATCCTCCACGGATGAAAGGCCAGCATTCGCAATAGCTTCACTGACCACAGAGTCAATCTTTTCTTCATGAGCATTCTTTGCCAAACCAGGAACAATCCCCCCAAATTCTTCATGAATCTCACTCTGAGACGCGAGGGATTCTCCCAATATCACACCATCACTTCTCACAACTGCAGCACCAGTATCATCGCAACTGCTCTCAATTCCAAGAACCGTGAAAGGTTTACTCCGATCGGGTAAACCGCTCTTGGCGACAAAGCTGAAACCATCTTTGCCTCCTGGGCTGTAGATTGTGGACCAACGTCCGTTATCGACTGCTTTGGCTTTTCCAATGAATTCTCTTCGTTTGTCCCTGCTGGCTTTTTTATCCTTCTTTTTCTTCTTTATTTTTTGTCCACCATCTGTATCAAGTGTGGTGGTTGTTGTAGTTGCAGTTGCATTTGTATTCGCTTTGACAGATTTTGCTCCTACATTCGCAGAATTCGCAACCATGGATGAAGATATGCACCGCGTGAATTGGTACGGTTTTCTCACGCGAAAAGAAGGCGACCCAATAATATTCCCGTTTGTTTTTAGTAGATTATGCTTGCATGACCCTATAAAAGACGCCCTCAGAGCTGTAGTACGCGTAATACTACTTCTTGAAATCATCATGAAAAATACTACTAGCACGTTCAGGATTGATGTTTGCTTTTGGTTTCTGATAATCATTATTCAACACCTGCCGAAGTTGTAAGTGCTTCAAAGATGATAGCTATTGGATGTCAACAATGTATAGACTGAATTGTGTTTTGTGTTTCGAACACCGAATGAATCGGTACCGGTACAATCTTCCTTCCTTCTTGATGCCTTTTTTGTGCGTTTGATTTTGTTCTTTCTTTCTTTGTTTTCCCAATTGGTTTGTGGAGCTCGAGGATGGGGGGTTCAAAGCTCCATAAATGCCAAAGGACCCTAATTTATCCCCATCATGGTTAGGAGTTGTCAAATTCCTTTGAACTTCAACAATGAGAAGATTTCGATCTCACAATTTTCTCTCGCAGTCTACTGTAATAGAAAGTGATAGCCAACTAACAGCTTCAAAGTACATTTATTATCAGTCAACAATAACAAATAACCAACAATGAAGCTCTCCATCCTCGCCGTATCTCTTCTCGCTGGAACTGCCTCTGCTTTCTCAGTTGATAAACCAAAGAACGCAAATCCTCAGACTGACCGCAGATCAATGCTTGTACACGGAGCAGCTGCTCTTTTCACAGGAGCTGCCATCCTTCCCCAGGCAGCTAATGCCATTATTTACCCCGCTGCAGAGGGAGGATACAAGCTCGGTTCTCTAGACTCTGTCGTTGGAAGAGAGATCAGATCGTTCAATGGACTCATTTACAGCTTTCAAAATACCAGTCTTGATGGAGGACTCGATGGATCCAAGATCAAAGAACCTTCTGTCCCCTTTATTGAATTTGGAGAGGCAATGAAGAACAACCAGGTTGCATTCGTTGAATTCATGGCTCCTTACGGCGAAGAAGCGTATGTTACTTTCAAGCCAAAGGAGGGGGGGAAAGAGAAAGAATCTCCCAAGCCGATTAGAATCGGACAGGGATACCCCACCATGTCCAAGAACTCCTGGAGTAGTCCTGATTACGTGATTCGTTCCGTTAGTAATTTTGGAGTTCCTTATAAATTCACTGTTCCCATGCTCGCCAGGTACAACAAGAAGAACTAAATTTGAGTCTTTGCTCGGACTGCAGGAAGGATTTTCAAATGCTTGATTAGAATGAATCGCGACTGACTCGACTCGTGTGGAACGTACACGTACGTGCCTCCTTGGAACCTATTTTATAAATTTTGATTCTCATGCTAAGTAAACTAAATACCAGAACCTGATGCGTCACTATTAGAAAGCTTCGAGATTCTGAGCTTTCAATGAGTCAATGGTATCAGAAAAAGGTCCGATTTACTTGAGTCAGAATAGAAAAGCAACGGGTGGATTACCAAGAGTTCCTTATGACAGAATTTTGTACGGTGATACTCTAGCAAATACATTGGACAACGATGCTGCCTTGTACACATCTCCCGAAGTGTGTGAGCAGGAACCCCAGTTTCCTCTTGGAGCATCCGGTCATTTCGGTCAAGTCGTCCAATCGATGCCGCTCGAGATGATGGTTGAAATGAGAGTTTATGGTCCTGCCCATTCCAAAGCTGTCAGACGTGCCCATGACTTGCTCTATGATGAAATTCATGAAAATGATTATAACAATGTATATGCTTCTCGTGATGTAGCACACAATCTAATACGAGATGAAATCACATTTATGCCAGCTTTGGAGGAGAATATACACATTCCAGAACAGGTTGATAGACGACAAGGACGGCAGCGAAAGAAATTGGTCGGTAAGATCTTGGATGAAAGTAAGATCTTTGATGATGGGCATCTGTCCGTGAGAGAACAATTATGTGATCGTTTAGTAAAGGTTGATATAAATGGGCGTATTGTCGAGGTGCCCCCTTCTAAACCTCCCCCCCCAGCTTTCTTTTCAAAGAATAAAAAGGACGAGACTGAATTAGACCAGACTTTGAATACTCAGCTGAGAGACGCCCTTGACAACTTTGCAGATCTTTACCGTGAGAAAAGTCCCAACAAGACCAACAAACGATCAAAGGATTTAATGAATGTTACAGAATGGAAGGGTTATCGGCGGCGTCACAAGATGATGCTCGTATCGTTACCCCAAAGGATCAAAAAGAAATTTCATGCAATCATTGGTCATGATGGGGACATTGATGATTCGGAAGATCAAATTTTGGACGATGATCACCCTAATATGCGATTATGTCAAAGTATTGACCATCTTTATGCACTTGCTATTCAGGATGCCCTAAAGGAAGGAGCTAATGTCAACTTTTCCTTAAATGGGAGAAGTCCCATTCAATCAGTGTTTGCAAGGTTATGTAAAATAGATTCAGGAGACGAGCTTGATTCGAATGTTTCCGGATTTGAAAACGTTGCTGATATCTTAGCTGGTTGGGGCTGTGAGTTGAATACTGTTGACTGTGAAATTGAATGGAATGGTTGGGCACCAATTCACTATGCAGCGTATTATGGTGATCTCAAGAGAGTAGAGTGGTTGATCCGCTGTGGAGCTAGTGTTCATACCAAGACAACAGACGGATATACGACTTTGATGCTGGCTTCTGAAAAAGGTAAATTCAGGCATGTCTATTTCTTGGTAAAGAATGGAGCAGACTTTAGGGAAAAGGACCCATTGGGAAGAACAATTTTACATTATGCAGCAGCCGGTGGTAACTTGAACGTTGTCAAGTTGCTTGTACAATGCGGATGCGTCTCTGACAAATTAAAACTTTGCCACCAAGGCGAGAGCCCCCTTTCAATAAGCGCAAGAGTCAATGAAGCATGCTTCGATTACCTCTCAAAAATAGCCATACCGAAACAATTAGCCAGCCCTTACATTAACAAATTGCTTAGTTCGCAGAGCTATAATCCATTATCAAGGAACTTTAAAAATGGAGCAAGACTTTTAAAGCGTGGTTATATGAAGCGAAAGACAAAAGGATTGATAAAATCAAATTTAGGTTGAAACTGGGTTTGAAGGTACACACACGTACTGTACACTGTACTAAAAACACACAATGCGGTTTTCTTGGATCTACACGTAGATGAGAAATATGCGCTTGTGAGTTACCTAATATTATGATTGTACTCAAGAATGGTATAACTTTTGTCAAGCAGGTACCCGCCAACTGCCCTAAAAAGGCGACACTACAAGTTGTTTTCCATTCTTACGTATTGCAGCAGTGCAGTTGAACGAAACAGTCAACACGGCACCATGTCAGCAGCAAATCAGAAACCGGCACAAGAGTTAGATTAGAGATTAGACTCATTCGTGCTGAAAACTGAAATGCAACAGTGTCTCATGGGCTTCTGTAACGTTACAGTACTCTAAGCTTGATGTTTAAGAATACAAAAGCATTTTGAATTGCAAATGTGACATCTGCGCGACTGGGAAAGAAAGTTTTAAAGTTTTCATTTACAAAAATGATCAAAACTATCCGATGATGATACGATTTTGTATTAGCCAGCGATAAGTGTTCAAACGGGTGTTGGCGCCATCGTTTTTTTCGCTCAAACGACTAAAAACTTCTTTTTTGAAAAAGGGCTGGAAAGTCAAAACCAGAAACCAGAAGTAAAAGTGTCAAAGAGTCCAACAAAACAAACCCCAACCAAGGCTCCAACTAACAGGAGTCGAGGAGTCGTACAATCAAGCGATAGCGAGCCCCAGCCTTTGCTTTATAAGAGTCAGCTACGATTACGAAGAAACTAATACCTCTTACTAATTTGTGCAGTACAGCATCTTTCATAACAACAGCGTAAGGGCGCAGGAAGATGAAGCTCTTTCGATCACTCGCACCAATTTTCCTGGCAACTGCTACGTGCCCTGCCCAAGTATGGGGCAACTTCCCAATTGATAACGGCGTTCCAGAAAGGGATGAGTTCGATAATGAGCTTCAGCTCGCTGAGCAGTCGTTTGACTGTACCATAGGAGCAGATGGGGTATTCGGGTCAACCGAGGGTAATTCAGTAGAGGACGCATCATTTCTATTTCGTATGACATACAGTGACGATCCCGTATACGAATTGGATGATCTCCTTAGCGCAATCAATAGAAACCTTGGCGAGATAATCGTAGCGTTGGTCTATCCTGACTGTGAACGGAGAAGGCTATTTGATCTGTATGATGGTATGCGGATTCATCCCATGGAATTACTCACAGTATCCTATACTATGGCGGGAATGGACACTTCGCCAAATTACAAATTGGAAGAGGATGAGGAAGAGATGTGCAATGGCGTTGATGTGGATACTGACAGTGTCTCCTGTAGCATCTTTTCGGTTGGATGGAAAATTTACTTGACAGATGCTGATGGTCGAAACCCCATTGCAGCCACCAATGATACAGTGATCAGCATCATACTGTCAATTATCAAAGATTCATTGGACGATGCATTCCTTGCCGTCGAGGGCATCGATGATTTGGAATGGATCCGTGTCATTGAAGGAGAGCCCAATGAAGAACCAGATAATGAAGATGAAGATAATGCGAAAGAGATTGAAGACGAAATTTTGCAAAAGGACTCGGACAATAATGGCGAAGATGATGTCGGTTCGAAATTGAACAATTCAGATCCACGAAATGGGAATGAAGGAGTTTATATTTTAGGTGGGTCAATGCTTGCGTTGACGACAGTGGCACTTTCAGCCTTTCTTTTCAAGAAAAGATGGAGGGACAGAAGATCGCTCGCTGCTAGGAGGGGTGCTTCTGTGGGCGATGGCAATTCCGAGAAAGGTAATCATATTCTATTGAATGCTGGGTCTGAAGATGATGGCGTCGAGATTCTATACGAGGGTGGATCGTCATTTCGAAGCGACGAGTATTGAAGCAAATGAGTGGTTCGTTCAAATAATAAAGTTGCTGTATATATGTATAAGAATTGAGTTTATTATAAATCGACGGAATGCGTGGTTTGTTAGCTCCTTTTGTTGGAATTTGAACATCGACTACACGTACCAGTACGTTGTACCTGGCATGATAGTTGATTGTGAAAAAGGTGTATGAAAGACATAACGTACAGTATTCAACTGAACTACACATACACACCAAACGATTCTGATTTCGTAGTAAAAGCTGTTACTCTACGAGTATTAGATACAATTGATAGTCGTAATTTTTATTTGGCAGCTGAGAATTCATCAAACCTCTCTCGTCTCACTTCTCCTCAGGAGATACTGTATCAGGTATTGATTGAAATATGAGGGGTCCTTCGTCAACAAATAATATACCACGGGCAACGCACTATTCTCCAACGATGCTGCAAACGACCTTCCAGGACTTATGTCAGATCTCAAGCAGCAATGCGAGGGGATTATTATTGCCATCTGTACATCAGATGATCGTCGAGCTACGAATGCTTGTGTAAAGAATTGGAAGCTTGAAGGCCACATCGATGTGAGTAACTATTATGTGTACAAGTGCTTCAAAGTGTTTCTCAGCGTTGCAAATCAAAATATCTTACTCAGTAGTTTCATTGAATCGTCCCATTCATTCAATAAACAATAAAGTTTTCCATATGCGGTGATGAAGTATCAGAAGGAAAACCTTCAGCTCAGCCACTCCTCGTACTCTGCAAACAAGCACAAGTATCACCACAAGATTGTATCGTCGTTGGTGATACAAGCGCTGATATTGGAATGGGTCGGAATGCCAATGCATGACTAATTGTCGGGGTATTGACAGGTACTGGTACAGCTGAATACTTAATGGACAATGGTGCAGATGCTACTATCCCAAACATTGAATACTCATCGAGACTTGTAGGATTTACACCAACGAGAGGGCGACGAAGTAGTAGTGATCTTACTGCCATTAGTAGCAGTACTGAAGGCGATGTCAATGTTTGACTATTTGTATTTACTATTTAGAAAGACTTGACGATCACTCATCAACTTCCTTGTGCTCCTTTAACGATGTATTTGATAGTCATATAATAGCGTGTTATGCACACGTGGCGTACACGTATAGTACAAGAAATATAGAAATACTAAATGCATGTGAAGTTACTTTTAATAAATACAATGCATGCATGATCAGTTGCTGTCGCCATAATCAATTACCACCCAGCTTGCGCTTTTTATTCTGAATGATGCTGTCCTCGTCGCTATAATGTGCTAATAATGCATTTGCGTTCCTTCTCAAGAAGTAATAAATCACAGACGCTGCACAATTCTCACATCAAGCCGCAACCATAAAGAGTGGAAGGGCGTTGCTATGAGGAGTATCAGACCATTATTCATCCACGGGCATTCTTCGATAAGTTCAGAAACTTCATCGCCTCCAAACTTTCGAAGTGAGCGTTCAAAGAATGTCTCGTCCCCCTCTTCCTTCACAAATAGGCAACCGAGCTCCTGTGAATGCTGTCTTAAATTATTATGTAGAGTCATTGTATTCTCCTTGAATGGGTCAATGACAAGGACTTGAGTGGAACAGTATGAGATACAATAGATTACCCCATCCGTTGCTAGAGCTCCACCCATCCATTTGAAATATCCTTCCTCACCCAGGTCGTCTCCCACGAGCGATGGTAATTGTTGTGTCTCGGGGTCAAATTTGAGTACGCGCCTGGCATTCATTGGTGGCCGTAGATACACTTATCAAATCCAACAATAGGCTCACCCCACCAAACTCTTCTTGCATATATTCGATCCCCAATCCAGGTATAGTTGTTTCTCGTTGTATCAACCTTTAACACTTGACCATACATATTTACAGCATAGATGTAAGCATCACCACCCAATACACTATTCCCACAATTGAACCCTCCCTTGGTTTCTTCCCCTACAGTAGATGTCGTGTCAGGATTGGTTGGGTCAAACTTGACAATGCATCCCTCATCATGAGGTATGCCGTACACGCAATCATCATTTCCGACCACCTAATGCCCACACGTAACTGCCGGTCTCTGGCAACTCAACATCATCGAGTGTTTCCACTGTGCCATCGTTGGTATTAATTTTTTTAAGTATGTGATTGGAGTAATACGGTGCGCAGTAGATGCTGCCGGTGAAGCTTCGCACACCACACATCCACTTGCATTGACCCTCACCGAGATCAGGTCCAATCTCCGTTAATGAGTTGTCGAGGGTATTGAACTTGACGACAAGCGAGCATTGCAGGGAATGCCGAAGAAAAATCCGTCCTTTCCATCCACAAAATTCCACCATTTCGATTTCCATCTCCCTTCAATCTCATCACCAATGGGTGTTGTGAGGGAAGGCTCTGCCATGATTTGTAATTAATTTAATGGTCAACTATGGATATATTGGGGAATACGACCTGGTGCAGTTTTTACTGGTGCACGACGTGAACGAAGCTGCCTCGTCTCAATGGACCCGTTTCTTTATGAGACTAGAAGACAACCCCTGCTGGTGCTCAGACGACTTCCACCAAACCTTCACGATCCTAAGAGAAATGAATCGCCTCACGTACAGTACCTCAGCGATAATCCTCTCGAAGAAGCTCAGCACATTATGAATAACCCTGAATGGACTGTACGAGAGCTTTATTGTATTCGTTCGTCATCCCAAGCCACGGCTCCTATCAGCCTTCTTGGACAAGGCTGTCTTTCAGACTGAACACTTTGGAAATTTTACGTGTCAAGCCTACACTATGAGAGTAATGGCAAAGACTTGGAAGAGTGTATTGAAAAACATGAAGATTTTTCATTCTCTCTTTTGAACATCACTACGTGTACGTGTAGAACTTTACCCAACAATGTTCATTGGCGATCAATCTACTCCAGAATTGACGAGAAGTGGTGGCCACAAATAAATGTTTTGGGCAACATGGAAAACCTTACGCGTGTAGCAAAGACACAGAAGACTTTCTAATATTGATACGATCGATCCAATAAGGATAACAAAACAGCCGTGGGAAAGAATTGGAAGCACTGGTTGGGGGCACAGTGAACGCGATTGTAGCGATGGTACTGCTGCCTTTCTCGAGGAGAAGATTTTCAATCATTACCAAATAAACGCAAGATTGAAGATGTAAGCATTCTATACGCAGAGCCTAGAGAAGTTTGTAGATGATTCTCATTATGCTGATGATTGATTTGTATAATCGATATTTTCATTTCCATAATATTCAGCTGTATTCAGAGAATATTGTAAAGCATTTCCTCCGTTTGGATACTTGGCTTGTACCACCCATTGGCAGCCTGCACCTTTACGGAAAAGGAGTGTACCTCGATTATGGCACCGCTCTCCCAAAATCAGGGATATCGCGTACAATGACTACTAGCGTTCGAGATGCACCAATTACTAGTGGAGGCCTTGGAGTTCCAAATTTGTACAAACTGATGGGCACACTGCGGACAGCACTTTTAGTCAACCAATGTTGGCAGAAAACCCCGACGCGACATTTGCTCCATACGTGTGTTGAAGATATGGTTTTGGAAACAGGATTGTATGGGTTATTATGGCATCAGAATTTCCCTGCCTACTCTTCTTGGACATCGCAACATTCTTGGATATATCATGTTTGTGAATTCAACTATGCTCACGAGATACGGTTGAATATTGAGCATGCGGAGTTGAAACCTCGGAGAGAAGGAGATCGATCCATCATGGCTGAAGTATATAGATACTTTAATTCGGCAGCAGATTTACGAGCGATCAACAGAGTACGAATGCGGCATGGGGTCGTTAATATCATTGATATTACGGCTGCAGATGGAAGGAAGTTGGATCATGTTTTTTGGTGAGCGAGGCCTTCGAGGGTACTAGAAACGACTATGTCTGGCCCTACAAGCATCATGTTTCACCGACAGATTATACATCGTGGAGACG
>Ga0115005_10002835_pt1 | contig 13813 bp, 15 predicted proteins | sample ArcOceMetagenome_FD_87163 | JGI IMG/M metagenome (GOLD analysis project Ga0115005, IMG submission 87163) | Marine eukaryotic phytoplankton communities from Arctic Ocean - Arctic Ocean - Greenland ARC118M Metagenome | ecosystem: Environmental > Aquatic > Marine > Oceanic | place: Arctic Ocean... | reverse complement strand
CATCCGGTAATATTGGGTCAGCGTCGCGAGGGTGTTGATTGTGACCCCGATGGCGGTGTTTTGCATGATGATCGCAGGACGTTTGCCGCCCATAAACGCACCAGCGCAAAGACCCATGCCCTCGTCTTCTTTGTTGGATGGGATGTGGAAAATCTCGGGGCGTGCTTCGACTTCTTCGATAACGCCTGCCAGCTGCTTGCACGGCACCGTGGTGATGAATGACACATCGTTGGCGACAAGGTCGTCCACGATTTTCTTGCTAATGTCCAATGTCTTAGGTCTCCTGGTTGCGCCGCAGAAAGAGAAGGGCGTGAGTGTTGAATTGAAAGGGTTAAGCAGGGTGGCGGGTGACATGCACAGCACATGGGGCGTGCTGCACGACGCGGGCCGCAGTTGATCCAAGAAGATAGTCGATCAGGCCAGGTTTATGTGACCCAAGCACGATGCAATCTGATTTCATGCTGGTCGCCGTATCGATGACCGCACGCCCACTGTGGCCTTTGACGATCATTGCGGTCACGTTGGGCATCGAAGTAACACGCTCCTTCAGCCTTGCCTCAGCGCGATCAAATGCGCTTTGAACGACGCTTGCATCAATATAGGCGCCCACTGATCCTTGCGGGGTCTCATAAACATGAAGCACCGTAATCTTTCCACCATCGGCTAGCAACATGCGCGCTACTTCCAGGCTGGTCTCACCAACGCCGTGGTCAAGCGCCATTGGGACGAGAATATTCTTATACATATAAAACCTCTTTGGTGTTCTAGTTGACCTAAGGCCGCAAAATAATCTTGGGCGCGGCGGTGCGGCCCGCGCGGATATCTGCAAACGCCTGCCCGCCTTCGGAAAGTGGACGTTCTTCGGTCCAGTCCAGCGCACCTAAACGGCCATCGAAAATCGCCGCAGCCGTGTCGCGGAAATCTTGTGCGGTATATGTATAGGTGCCGATAAACGTAATTTCCTGCAGCGTCATGCGCCGCACATCAAGGCCACCAGTGCCTTCACCTAGCCCGATATGCCCAATCACGCCACCGGGGCAGGCATGCGCAGAAGCGGTCGCGCGCGTCGCGGCATAGCCGACGCCATCAATCACAAGATCAAACTGTGCGTCGTTCGGCAGATCATCAGGTGAAATAGCAGTTTGCTGACATTTGGTGTTCAAAACATCGCGGCGCAATGCGTTGGGTTCAACGATTGTCACATCAGCCACGCCTTGTGCAGACAGCGATAAAGCTGCGCCCAAGCCGATCGCGCCACCGCCAATGACAAGCGCAGTTTTAGCATCACCGCTCAAAGCCGCCTTCGCCAGACGGACCGTATGCCAGCCGCACGCGACCGGTTCAGCCAAAGATGCTGCATCCGAGGACACATGATCGGGAACGGTCACAAGGTTGTCGTCTTTCATGACCAAGTATTGCGAAAATGCGCCTTCGCGCGGCGGCATAGAGATGATCAAACGCTCAGGGCAAAGGTTATCGTGTCCCGACACGCAGGCCTGACAAATTCCGCATGTCACCAGCGGATTAACAGTGACTCGTTCCCCGTCTCGTGGGCCACCAACGATTTCGCCCGCAGCCTCGTGGCCAAGGATCAGTGGCGCAGGGCGCCTCTCATCATGCCCAAGAAAGGCGTGCATATCTGACCCACAGATGCCGACAGAAAGAACCTTGATAAGCTGTTGGCCAACTTGTGGCACTGGGTCGGCCACATCGCGAAATGCCAGCATTTCAGGGCCATCATAAACAAGTGCTTTCATTTTGCGGTATATCCTCCATCGACCATCAGGATTTGGCCGGTCACAAAGGCAGATGCGTTAGAGCAAAGGAATAGAAGTGGCCCGTCGATATCAGTCAAGGCGCCATTGCGTCCGATGCAGGTTTGTGCCGCATTTCGGGCGGCGCGTTCGGGGTCTGCAAACACCGGACCTGTCAGTTCGGTTGGAAAGAACCCCGGTCCAATCGCGTTTGCGTTGATCCCATCGATTGACCATGCCTCGGCCATTGCACGTGTTAGCTGACCGATGCCCGCTTTGGATGCGCCATAGCTAACGCCAGCCGGAAAGGCGCGGGTCGTTTGCAGCGACGCAAAATTTACGACGCGGCCCCAGCCTTTTGCCCTCATTGCTGGCACAAAGGCTTGGGTCAGGAAAAATGGCGCCGCAAGATTCAGGTTCATCGTCATGTCCCAACCGCCTTGCGTCACATCATCGGCGGCCTCGCGGGTGTTGATCCCAGCGGCGTGCACCACGATATCTGGCATGCCAAATGGTTCTGCAATACGGGCAGCAATATCGGCAATCTGATCACGTTGCGACAAATCAGCAGCCACAATGGCCGCGTGATCACCCATTGCGCCAGCCCACTCAGATAACGCATCTACACGGCGCGCGACGCCGACAACTTTGGCGCCTGCAGCAGCCAGCGCGATTGCGGCACGTTGCCCCAAGCCCGCGCTGGCGCCGGTGACACAAGCAACACGACCGGTTAGATCAAACATAGCCGCCGAATTACTCATCTGCGGAAAGGTCGAAATTTTCGCCAGGGAAGTATTTTGCCAAGCGGACGTCAGCAGCGCGTGCGTGACCTTCCATACCTTCAAGCCGCGAAATCCGTGCGGTTGCTTCGGCGACGCGTTTGGACCCCTTGCGGGTTGCTTGCTGCCATGTCACGATTTTCATGTATTTGTGCACGGACAAGCCGCCCGTGTAACCAGCAGCGCCCGACGTCGGCAGAACATGGTTCGTACCCGACGCTTTGTCGCCATAAGACACTGTGGTTTCTTCGCCCAAGAACAGCGACCCATAGCAAGACAAACGATCCAACCACCAAGGCAAATCTTGGGCCTGTACGGTCAAATGCTCTGGTGCATATTCGTCGGAACATGCAGCCATGTCTTCGCGGTCGGCGCAAACGATCACTTCGGCATAATCGCGCCATGCGGCAAAGGCGTTGTCACGGTTCGTTTCTGGCAAGTCGTCGATCAGCGCGGGAATACGCGACATGACATCTTCGGCCAAGGCGCGGTCATCGGTGACCAGCCAAACCGGAGAGTTATAGCCATGCTCGGCCTGTGACACGAGATCAGTCGCCACGATATACGGATCAGCGGTTTTATCTGCCAAAACCAAGCTATCGGTTGGACCCGCGATCATATCGATGCCGACGCGACCAAACAGGATGCGCTTGGCCTCGGCAACAAACTGGTTGCCCGGACCCACAAGAATATTAGCCTTTGGCAAACCAAATAGGCCAAACGTCATTGCGGCAACGCCCTGTACGCCACCCAGCGCCATAATCGTATCCGCACCACTGATATGGGCAGCATAGACGATTGCAGGCGGAACCCCGACACCTGGACGAGGGGGCGATGTTGCAGTGATATGGCTACAGCCAGCGACTTTGGCCGTTGTTACGGTCATGATCGCAGACGCGATGTGGCTATAACGCCCACCAGGTACATAGCAGCCCGCCGCATCCACTGGGATCGACTTTTGACCTGCGATAAGCCCCGGCACGATTTCATATTCAAAATCGCTGACCGTTGCCTTTTGAGCTTCTGCAAAACGTCGCACGTTGTCATGGGCAAACTGGATATCAGCCTTCAGCTTTTCAGGGACCAAGTCACGAGCTGCCGCAATTTCTGCGTCCGTCAGGATGATGTTACCATCATATTTGTCGAATTTTGCAGCATATTCGCGGGCCTTGTCGTCGCCGCCTTCCTCGATGTCTGACAGGATTCCCTGCACAAGGTCATGAACATCGGACGCGCCAGATTGCGCAGTCAGGGTCGCTTTTTTCAGATAGTCACGTGCCATGTTAGGTCAGCCTTATTTATAGATATCAGGAAGCATCGCAGTCGAAATCGCTGGAATGTAGGCGATCATCAATACGACGACGAGCATGCAAAGGACAAACGGAACAGCCCTTGCTGCGATTTTTAAAATTGACTCTCCACTGATACCCGCAACCACAAAGAGGTTTAGCCCTAACGGTGGTGTAATAAAGCCAACGCCCAAAGCAGTGATCATCATGATGCAGAACTGAATTTCGTTCATACCGATGTTTTCTGCCAATGGCAGTAAGATCGGCGCAAGGATCACGATGTTGGGCGTCGTTTCCATCACGCAACCTGCAGCAATCAAAATTCCGATCATAATCAGGATTAGAATCCACGGCTCATCTGTCAGCGCAGTCATCGACGTCACAAAACCTTGCGGGACACCCATGATTGCCAAAGCTTCGGCCAATGGGGCAGAAAAAGCGATAATCGGTAGGATGATGCCGTTCACTTTCGCAGAGCTGATAAACATCGCAGGGAAATCCGCCAACCTGAGCGTTCCAAGGATAAAGCCCATAATGATTGTCACAACCACCGCCGTTGCACCCGCTTCAGTCGGCGTTAAACGTCCCGAGAAGATACCGTAAAAGATGATACCGGGAACAATAAATGCGTACCACCCGGACTTCAGCGAGACAAAAAGGTTGCTGAAATACTCGGCCATCGTAACATTTCCGCCGCCCTCGTAACCGTGAATCCGGTTAACGATGAGGTTGGTGATAAGTATAGAGGTCAGAATAGCCAAGCCGGGGATCAGTGCCGCCAAGAACAAGGTCGAGGCCGATATACCCAATACCAAACCAATGATGATGTAGGCGATGGATGGCGGGATTAGGATGCCAGTACAGGCACCAGCGGCCACCAGTGCACAAGCATAAGGGCGGGGATAGCCGCTTTCGACCAAACGATCGATCGTCATCCGACCAACAGCCGCAGCACCCGCCGCGTCTGAACCTGAGATCGCCGCGAACATACCACAAACAAGCACCGTTGCAGAACCGAAACCGCCTTTGGCGAATTGCGTCAACGCTTCGGCCACATCAAGGAATTTTCGACTAAGTCCGGTTCGCACCAAAACGTCACCCGTAAGGATAAAGAGCGGCACAGCCGTCAGTGCGAAAGCATCAATTCCCGTAAACAGGCTCTCACCGACCGCACTAAGCGGCAGGTCGCCGGACATCATCAGCATGATGATGGCAGCAGAACCAATCGAGGCCCAGACAGGCACGGCTAATGCAATCAAAACAACGAACAAGATCACGGGAACGAAGAAATCCCAACCCAAATCAACTGTTTGGCTAACTGTATTAAAAAGCATCAGGTATTTCCTTAGTCAAACAGTGTGCTGCCTTCGAAAACGGGCTTGCCGTCGCGAATATAACGCACGTCACGTATGAAAGACTGCACAAGCCGCAGCATCAGCAGACTGAACCCCAAAGGAACAGCCATCAGCGCCCAAACACGGGACACGCGTAAACCGTCAGTCACAGATCCAAATTTTGCTGAAACATGTACCGCTTCAAATGACCAATAAAATGCAATAATTGCGACAACAAACATCACGAGATCGCCAAATATATACAGCAGCGCTTTAGGTCGTGGCCCCAGGTAATGCATGATGACGTCGATCCGGATATGTACCCGTTCCTTGACGGCAACCGCCGCACCGACCCAAGCGAGGTAAATGAACGAATAACGTACAACCTCTTCGCCCCAGATTGAGGAATAAGAAAAGACCTCACGCCTCAGGACCTCGATCGCCATTGTCAAAACGAGCATGACGTAAAAGACCAAAAGTAGCCAACGCTCGGCGTTTTGATCAAGATTGCGCAAAAATTTCATGGTTCGCCTCTCTTTCGGTGACGCAAATCAGCGTCCAACCGCAAAGACCTCGGTAGATATATGAGAGTAACAGGCGCCCAGAGATATGGGCGCCTGTCTAAGCCAATTAAGCGTCGTGGACGTAGTAGCGGCCCATCGTGCCAGCTGCTTCTTCCAGTTTCGCAAATGTGTCCATGGAACCGGCTAGCTCAAGCTTGAAGCTATCCCATTCGGCGTTCTCATAACCACCAACAGACTTCCACTCAGCCAGTTGATCATCGCTCAGCGAATGGAACTCAACACCGGCTTTACGCAGCTCTGACATCGCGTAGTTACGCGCTGATGGAACTTTGGCAAGGTTCTGGTGACGGGTGATTTCAGACGCTTCCATGATGCCATCCTGAATATCGGCAGGCATCGAGTTAAACCACTCGAGGTTACACGAATAGACTTGGCTATCTGGCACAGCCTGCGTGAACGTTACGTGGCTCAGGATGTCTTTGAAGCCGAACACTTCTAGGGCACCAACAGATGGGTCAAGCGCGTCAGCAACACCCTGCTTAATCGCGGAAGGTGTTTCACCCCAAGCAACCGGCGTCGGGTTCGCACCTACCATACGGTAGTATTGCTGCAACATCGCAGAACCTGGGACACGGAATTTGACGCCTTCCAGATCACTTGGAACCAGAACCGGACCAGAACCGCCAGCACGAACAGCCACAACACGTGGGTCGATGTTGACGTAAAATAGTGGCTTAAAGCCAGCTGCTTCGACCTTCGGGTTTACTTCCTGCGCCCAAACGTCTGAATGGACTAGGTTGGTAAAGCGTTGGTTGGAGCCACACAAATATGGCATGTTGATCAAGTCAACGACCGATGCAAACGGTGCAAAATTCGACAACGAATGTTGTGCAGCTTGAATTGTGCCACCCTGAACTTTTTGCACAAGTGCGCCACCTGCGCCAAGCTGACCGCCGGGGGCCAATTTGACATAAACTTTACCATTGGTTGCGTTCTGGATGTTTTCTTTAAGGTCCAACTGCATGATTGGATATCCACGGGACGCGCCAAGCACATACGCTGTGGCGACGACCATAACGTGCTCTGCCGCTGCTTCGCGATCCCGCTCTTCATTGGCTGTCTGTGCCGTTGCAGCGCTGGACCAAAGCGTCCCTGCACCACCAGCAACCATAGCTGCGGTAAAGCTGCCTTTGCCTGCGAGTTTTAGAAAATTACGGCGCTCTGCCGATTTAAGATTATCAGTGGTCAATGTGTTGTCCTCCCTGGACGGTTTCATGCTGCGCTACTTTTTCGCGTCAGCTTCTTTTTTAAGAATTGCGATGACAAACAAGACTGCGACGCTGGTCAGCAACAGCATCTCGCCCACATCGTTCAGAAATGCCGAATTCGACGTAGACCCAAGGCCCACGTTCACAGCAAAAATCGCCAGTAATACAATCACTCCGATTAGCGGCATGTCGCGTATCCTCCCAGTCGCTCATCCGATTCTGATATAATGTAAGCCGTTACATTTCCAAAATGCAAGCCTTTACATACATGTCTTCAATTTTGGACTATGTACTGCCAGCCCTAATCGATAGTGTGGCAGAAAGTTTGACCAAGGACCCGCATGTCATTGAAACCCCATACCCCGACGCTCCATGATGTGGCAGCTGCCGCAGGCGTTTCCACGGCTACAGTGTCGCGCTGCCTAAACTTTCCTGATCAGGTTTCGGAAAGCACGCGCATCAATGTCATTCGTATAATTAATGACTTAGGGTATTCACCGAACTTCGGAGCCAAGGCCATGGCCGCGCGCCGGACCAATACTATCGGTGCCATTATTCCAACAATGGAAAACGCAATTTTCGCGCGTGGCTTACAAGCATTCCAAGAAGAACTGCGGCTGCACGGGTTCACTATGTTGGTGGCAAGCACGTCCTACTGCCCAAACATTGAAGAAGAACAAATTAGGTCTTTGGTTGCGCGCGGAGCGGATGCCCTGTTGCTGATTGGACACGAACGCGATCCTGAAATTTACCGTTTCCTTCAAACGCAGGGCGTTCCTGCCCTTGTGACGTGGGCGTTTACACCAGGATCAGTGCGGCCGTCGATTGGCTTCAACAACAGGGCCGCAATCTATGAAATGGCGACCGAAGTGATCAAGCTTGGCCATACCAAACTGGCGCTTATTTCGGCAGAAACGGCGATGAATGATCGCGCCAAGGCGCGCCATGTCGGGATTCAAAACGCGATGACTGATGCGGGTCTGAAGCCAAGTTCGCTGCAATTCATTGAGACAACTTACAATATTGAAGACGGCGCCAATGCTTTTGAAAAACTTATGAAATCAGATACTCGACCAACGGCTGTTTTTTGCGGCAATGACGTGCTGGCTGTTGGTGCGCTGCGATGTGCAAGAGAGATGAAAATCTCGGTGCCCGATGACGTGTCCATCATCGGTTTTGACGACATTGAACTCGCGCAGGTTGCCTATCCCGCATTGACGACTGTTCACGTACCTCATCGAGAGATGGGGCGACGTGCTGCGATTGCTTTGGCAAATTATGTGAAAGAAGGCACGCCAATCAAAGCGGTGGAGCTAAAAGCGAGACTGGTGTTTCGAGAGACGCTCGGGCCGGCGCGTAAAGATTTACCATAACGCGTTCCAGCCTTAGATCGCCGCCGAACGCCATTCGGCGAAAGCGGCGGCGCGGTTGGCCTTAAAGTTGGTCTTTTGTAGAGACAGCCCTAGAAGGCGGCAACCTGCGTTTGGTTGAGCATTCCAAGCACCACCTGTCGCAACAGGGCGCATCTCAAAAATATGAGATCCGACAACGGGACCCACCACTGCACTCGATAGTCGTATGGCGAGGCGAAGTTGATATCTCAATTGACCAGCTCTCGCCGGGGCTTTTGCGTGTTCCAGTTGTCTGTTTTCTATCCACTCCTCAGTGATTGCGATGAGCAGCGCCCATTTTTACAAATGGGGGGCCAAGTTTGGTGGAACGGACGCATTTTTGATTGCTGAGATGAAGGACATGGCTGAACAAAACTGGCGTCTCAAGAGGATGTATGCTGAGATAGGCATGCCTGAGACGATCTGCTGAAGGAGGCGCTCGGAAAAAAGCGATAGGGCCGTCTCGCCGCCGAGTTCCTCTCGGTGAATGTCCCATTCACCTGCCGGTCAGTGGATGGCGGTGAATGCAGTCATGCAGCGGGGTACAAGTATCGCGCTTGCCTGCCGCACCTTCCAAATTAGCGAGACCTGCTATCGGTACAGCCCAATCTTGAGTGACGAGAACGAGAAGATTGCAGATTGTCTGGAACGCTTGACTGAGAACAAGCGCACGTGCGGCTTTGGTTCATGTTTTTATATCTGCGCAACGTGCAGGGGCAAGCCAATAGAGCGCCAATGGTCCGAGAGACATTGGCGGCGCTGGAACCACAAACGCGTGCATCGGATGCTACTGCAAACTGGAGTTGAACCTGCAGATCTCGAGATCGTTGAAACCGAAAACTAACCCCAAAAGGGCGCCGGTTTTACGTGGCGCCCTTATCGTATTGTTTGGATTAAGACGCGGCTGCGACAGCGCGACCTGTCATCACCTTAACCAAATGCGCGCGGTACTCTGGGCTGCCATGCAGGTCAGCGATCAAGTTATCCGCGCTGACAGTCAGACCTGCGATTGCGACAGCAGAGAAATCAGCAGTCAGCGCGGCCTCGGCTTCTGCCCAGCGGTGCACACCCTCGTTTGACGCACCCGTGACCGCAACACGAACACCGCCTGCGAACTTCGCCACAAACACGCCCACAAGCGCGAAGCGCGATGCGGGTTGTACGAACTTTTGATAGTTGGCCTTTTCAGGAATTGGCATCGACACTGCCGTGACGATCTCGCCGTCGTCCAATGCGGTTGTGAACATGCCTTGGAAATAATCATCCGCCGCGATCGCGCGCGTGTTCGTGATGATGGTCGCACCCGATGCCAACGCCACCGCCGGATAACACGCAGACGGATCATTATTGGCCAATGAACCACTGATTGTGCCGCGATTGCGGACCGCCGGATCACCGATGTGGGACGCAAGGTCAGCCAACGCCGGATAGGTCAACCTGACTTCAGCCGCCACAGTCGCATGCGTCACAGCGCCACCAATGCGCAGGGTGTCGCCGTCATTGGCGATGCCTTGCAGGTCGGCGATATTGGTTAGCGATACCAGTTTGGACGGCGCTGCCAGCCGTTGCTTAAGCGTCGGGATTAGGGTTTGCCCGCCGCCTAGCGCCTGCGCGTCTTGATCCTTAAGTGCAGCGACCGCGTCGGCCACGGAAGTGGGTCGTTCGATGTCAAATGCATACATTGCTGCTCTCCTTATTGCGCATTGTTCATGGCCGTCCACACGCGGTGCGGTGTCATGGGCATGTCAATATGTGTGATGTTTTTGCCGCCAGATTGCATGGCGTCGATAACCGCATTCACGACCGTGGGTGGTGATCCGATTGCGCCGGCTTCGCCGCAACCTTTCGCGCCCAATGGGTTATGTGTGCAGATTGTGCTTTGGCTGTGATCGACCACATAGAACGGCAAATCATCGGCGCGCGGCATGGCATAATCCATGTAGCTGGCTGACAAAAGTTGTCCGTCATCGTCATAAGTGGTTTGTTCGACCAACGCTTGACCGATCCCTTGACCCAAGCCGCCGTGGACTTGACCCGTGACAATCATCGGGTTGATCACATTGCCGAAATCATCGACTGCGGTCATCCGGTCCACACGGACTTTGCCTGTTTCGGGGTCCACCTCGACCTCGCAGCAATATGCCCCTGATGGATAGGTAAAGTTGGCCGGATCATAGAATGCCGTTTCCTCTAGCCCCGGTTCGATCATGTCGATCGGATAGTCGTGCGGAATATAGGCCTTAAGCGCTACTTCACCAAAGCTAACCGATTTATTGGTGCCTTTGACGCTAAATGTGCCGTCACTAAAATCGACGTCACTCGCTTCAGCCTCAAGCATATGGGCCGCAATCTTTATAGCTTTGGCGATGATCTTTTCTGTGGCACGGACAACAGCAGACCCGCAAACTGCTAGCGAGCGCGATCCATAGGTCCCCATCCCAAATGGGATTTTCGACGTGTCGCCATGCACGATATCAATGCTAGCTGCATCAATACCAAGCATATTGGCGACGATCTGCGGGAACACAGTTTCATGGCCTTGGCCGTGGCTGTGTGCACCGACCATCACCGATAAGTTGCCCGTTGCGTTCACACGCACTGTGGCCGCGTCATACAGGCCGACACGCGCGCCCAGAATGCCCACAAGGTTTGACGGTGCGATGCCGCATGCCTCTACATAGGCGTTCACCCCAAAACCACGTAGCAGGCCCTTGGCCTCAGATTCAGCACGACGCGCCGCAAAGCCCGTTTTGTCAGACACTTTTTCCATCTGGTCCATCAGCGCGTCATAGTTGCCGCTGTCGTATTCCAGCCCTGCGGCGGATGCGAACGGGTACTGGTCCGGCTTGATAAAGTTTTGACGACGCAATTCAATCGGATCGCGTCCAATTTCACGCGCGGCCATATCGATGACACGTTCCAGCGAAAACGTGGCCTCTGGCCTGCCTGCGCCACGGTATGCGTCAACAGGGGCTGTGTTCGTGAACACAGTTTTCATGTTCACATAGACAAGCGGCACGGTGTAGTTGCCCGCCATCAATGTGCCGTGCAGGAACGTCGGCGTGACTGTGGAAAAGTTCGACAAATACGCGCCAACGTTGGCAAGGGTTTCGGTGCGGAACGCAAGGAAATTGCCCTTATCGTCTAGCGCCAACTCGATCTTGGTCACGTGATCACGACCATGGGCATCGGTTAAAAACGCCTCGCTACGATCAGACGTCCATTTAACAGTGCGGCCCAGCTTTTTTGCCGCAGCCAGCACCAGCGCCTCTTCACCGTAATGATAGATTTTGGACCCAAAACCACCACCCACATCGGGGGCAATCACGGTCAACTTATTTTCAGGAATACCCAACACAAACGCGCTAATCAAAAGCCGCGTCATGTGCGGGTTCTGGCTTGTGGTTTGTAGGGTGTAATCGCCGGTACCTGGGTTGTAATCACCGATAGAACAGCGTGGCTCTATTGCGTTTGGCACCAGACGGTTGTTCACCAATTCAAGCGTGGTGACGTGATGCGCGCCTTTGATGGCGGCGTCAGTGGCGGCGCGGTTATCTTCGATCCAGCCCCAGTCAAAACATTGGTTGGTGCCAATCTCGTCATGCACATAGTTGGTGCCCGCAAGTGCGTCTTTCATATTGATGACGGCGGCATGTTCTTCGATTTCGACCTCGAGCGCTTCGACCGCATCGCGACCTTGCGCCGCTGTTTCGGCAATCACGGCAGCATAAGCATCGCCGACATGGCGGACCTTACCATGAGCCAAAACGGGGCGCTTTGGCTCTTTCATCGGCTCACCGTCGCGGCTGTTTATCAGCCAGCCCGCAGGGTTACCGCCGACCTCGACAAAATCTTCGCCAGTAAAAATCGCAAGCACACCGGGCATGGTGGCGGCGACGTCAGTGTTGATCGATTTGATCGTACCATTGGCCACGTTCGAGCGGGCAAACACAGCCGCACACTCGCCGTAGGCTTTGATATCGTCGCTATAACGACCACGACCAGTTAAAAAACGTACATCTTCGCGGCGCACTGTTGCGGCGCCAATTCCATCATCTTTAGGCATTGTTATTCCTCCCTAAGGGGCAGTTGATTTCTATGAAATCAATTGTTCAGCAGCAATCGAAGACACATCTTGACCGGACGCAGCCATGATCGCTTTCACGATGTTGTGGTAGCCGGTGCAGCGGCAAATGTTGCCTTCCAGGTAGGTGCGTACCTCGGCCTCGGTTGGCTTGGGGTTTTCTTTCAACAGGCTTGCTGTCGTCATCACCATACCGGGCGTGCAAAATCCGCACTGCAATCCATGGTGGTCTTGGAAGGCTTGTTGGATCACATTCAGCGAGCCGTCGGCGTTTGCTTGGCCTTCGATGGTGGACACCTCGGCGCCTTGAGCCTCAATTGCGAACATTGTGCAGGACTTCACGGCCTTGCCGTTCACATGCACAACACAAGCCCCGCATTGCGACGTGTCACAACCTATATGTGTGCCAGTCAGTCGCAGATCGTCACGCAAAAGCGTCGACAGCAACGTGCGACCCTCCACGGTCTCGGAAACGGATTTTCCGTTTACTGTCATGGTAACTGTCGTCATCATGTTTTCCTCCCTAGAAACTCATACGCCAGCTTAGCCGCGAAAACTGCCATTGGGCTACTCATTTTTTCTGTAATTCTAGGGAGGTGCTGCTGTATAGGCACGCTCAGAGCAAAACCGTTGAGACGGGCAGGGTGAGCAATTTGCGTCGTGGGATGACAAAATATGGACCTGTTTGTTACTTTAAGACGAGCCCTGAGGTCGTCCGTTTACCGGTGATGATGTATGTTCGCTTTCCGCTTTAGCTTTGGAACGTGGAGGATCTTTTGCACGAACGCGGCATCGACATCAGCCACGAAACGGCTCGATATTGGTGAAACCGTTTTGGCCCGATGTTCACTGCAGAAATCAGCCTAAAACGGGTGCAGCAGATGCGGTCGTACTCAAATTGGCAGTGGCATCGGGACGAAATGTTCGCGAAGATCAACGGCGAGACGCATTATTTTTGGCGGGCTATTGATCACGAAGGTGAGGTGCTTGAAAGCTATGTCAGCAAGCGCAGCGGCCGCAAAGCGGCCTTTCGTGCATGCCGCGGCATTTTATCGGCCTGAAACTTCGGTGTGCTGACAAACCTGAAGTTCGGCAGACAAAATGAACTTTCTATAACTTTGATCGAATTGAGCTCAAGCTATTGGCGTAGGTGCAGCGTACATGAACTCCGCCACATCGGTTTGGAGTTTGTCCCAATCTGTGAACTCGCGCACACCGTCGACAAGGTCCACATTGCGTCCATCTAGCGCAACATGATGGACGACTTGGTTCTCAAAGTAACCATAGCTACTTGTCCGGACACCACCTGCGGTCAACGCCCTAAAGTCCAGTTCAAATTTGGTTCGCATCTCCATCTCCTTCAAGTATTCCTGAGCTTCTGCCATACCTT
>Ga0115005_10002834_pt1 | contig 13815 bp, 12 predicted proteins | sample ArcOceMetagenome_FD_87163 | JGI IMG/M metagenome (GOLD analysis project Ga0115005, IMG submission 87163) | Marine eukaryotic phytoplankton communities from Arctic Ocean - Arctic Ocean - Greenland ARC118M Metagenome | ecosystem: Environmental > Aquatic > Marine > Oceanic | place: Arctic Ocean... | reverse complement strand
CATTTAGTTCAACACTTCTTTGTAAACATCAAATCCTTGATCAATCAGTTTTTTTATGAAAAGGCGGGAACAGGTCATTTTAATAATTAGGATGTCAGGTTTTGATGACCCCACCGAGAGTTTGGCCATGACCCTTGACCGATCCTTCCCCAGAAGAGCAGTTATGCGTTATGTATGTACTGTACAGAATCATAGCTATTACGACCAATCTGCATAGATTCACATCACCAAGTATGAAGAAAACTGTCGAGATATCATCAGGCACTGACGCTGTAGACTACACTGTGCACTTGCGAGTCCATGGAATGATGTGCCAAAGAAATTGTGGTAAGTACATGTATAAATCAGATGCTCAACCGAACAAGTTCTTTGCTAATATAATGTATTTCAACATTGATCTAATTTTGTTTCACCTTCAAACCTTCACCTTCAATAGGCAAAACAGTGCGGCAGTCATTAGAAGAAATCCCTGGCTGCGTAGTTGCGACATCTTCATTCGAAAATTTGCACGCAAGTATTACTACAAATCTTGAAATATATGGCGGAGTCACCTACCCCTCCTCTAGCGCTACATCCTTCATGTTCAATGCCAGTGATCACGAACAATTAGATTCATTACGAAGAAAATTAGCCGAGGACGCTGTCGAATCTATTGAAGATGTAGGATTTGAAGCGTCCGTCTTGAAAGAAGGAGAAGACTTGGAGTATCATAGTATTGAATCTGCGAAAGATGACACACCTCGTTTGGTTCCTCCTCATATTGAAATAAAATCCGCTGAAGAACTTGCAAAAGAATGCAATGCAAATGAAATTGAAGCTGTTATATCGCTTCAAGTAAAGGGGATGAGTTGCGCAGTTTGTACAGGAAGAGTGGAAAAAGCACTGAAAGATGTCGGGCCGTCTGTGAAGAGCGCAACCGTGAGCTTACCAACCAGTAGAGCAAATGTGCAGCTAGCCAAGGATGCGTTTGGCGCTCATTCATCGAGTCTCCAAGAGGGGTCGAACGTTTCTGATAGAGCTCGATATTTTGCTCAAATCTGTGCCGAAGCTGTGACAAAGGCAGGATATGAATGTGAAGTATTAGAGGTATATAACCCTGCGGATGGTACAGGTGGCGGGATGACTTTGGCAGAAAGTGCAGCAAAGCTAGAACAATCCCGGAGAGAAGAGCTAAAAAACTGGGCCAATCTTCTGCTCGTATCAACCATTTTTACAACTCCTTTGTTAATTCTTCATTATACAAGCATGATGGGGGCAGCATCAGACTCGGCAAATGATCAGAATTGGAAACAATGGGTATCTCTATTATTGGCAACCCCTGTGCAATTCTATGTAGGTAAAAGATATTATGTTGCAGCATATCATAGCTTTCGAAATGGACGAGTTATGGGAATGGACTTTCTTGTGTGTCTGGGAACAAGCGCGGCGTATCTGTATTCTGTAATCGTTTTGGGGATTACATCCATGGGCCTTGCTTCAGATGTTGAACAGGAGGGTATACATCTGAAGGCTACATTTGAGACATCCGCTATGTTGTTAACGTTTGTGACGCTGGGAAAATATCTTGAGGCATATGCAAAAGGAAAGACCGCATCTGCATTACAGACACTTATGGAGCTCCAGCCAGTAATAGCAACATCTTGCCTGATCCTCGATTCGTTTAAGCAGAAAGACGACCACACTGGAATCGAATCTTTATCAAAGAACATCCAACTCAACGGAATTGAAAAAGAAGAAGTAGAAGTGAAGAACGTTCGTGTTGGGGAATACCTTTTAGTGATCCCGGGCTCAAGAATCCCAACAGATGGCGTCATTGTATACCGCGATGGCAGCGGAGAGCAATCGTATGTAGACGAGTCTGCGCTGTCTGGAGAACCGTTTCCTGTAGCAAAAGCTATTGGAGACAGCGTTTTTGGTTCAACAATAAATCAATTTTCGACACTGATTATAAAAGTGACTGCAACGGGTTCTGGGACGGTGATCAGTAGAATTGTCAGGCTCATCGAGGAAGCTCAAGTTAATAAGGCCCCTATCCAAGCCATGGCTGATTCCATCGCATCCATTTTTGCGCCAACAGTTTTATGCATCTCTGGATTGACTCTCCTTTGTTGGCTGATTCTGAACCGCTCAGTGGATACTCAGGAGCGCTTCTTCGTTGCTTTGATGTCTGCAATTAGTGTTATTGTCGTGGCGTGTCCCTGTGCATTAGGACTTGCAACACCAACTGCGGTCATGGTAGGAACTGGTGTTGGTGCAAGCATTGGACTATTAATCAAGGGGGGAGCCGTTCTTGAGAATGCACACCAAGTGGATACTGTGGTGTTTGATAAGACAGGAACAATCACGACAGGTAGAGCAACTCTTGGCGAACGGATGGAATTTATGGACAATGCAAGAGGAGATGATCCCTTGCTTCAAAATCTACCTCCAAAAATTGACAATCACAATTTATGCCTGTGGTTAGCTGCTTGTGCAGAGATGAACAGTGAACACCCTCTAGCCCATGCTATTACGAACGGTTCAAAAACCGTGATTGGCATGGATTTCACTTGCTCAAACGATGGAGTTCATGTCACTAAATGTTCGGTTGTCCCCGGGCAAGGAGTGGAAGCGCTCGTTTCGCGACAAGGGTGGGGCAGCTGGTGGGTCCGTGTTGGAAAACGATCATTCGCAAAGGCATCTCCAAGGTGCACAGGAGAGGACTCTGAAGATTCTCAAGAAATTTCCAGGTAAGACATTTAAAATCAACGAGAGCTCTGCTGTCCCTAATACTTTCAAAGCCAATTTCATCTCAATTATATTGCACCAATGTACAGCCGAGGAGACAGAGAGGTAAAATATCTAAGAAGTGAGGGTCATGTTGGTGTCTATGTGAGTGTTATTTCAGACGATAAGGCCGACGATGATTCAGAACAGCGACTTGTGATTGGTGTCTTGGGAATTCTTGATTCCGTTGAAGTAAACGCAAAATCGACAATAGCAGCACTAAAGGCTTTACATATCGATGTGTGGATGTGCACGGGTGATCATGATGAAACTGCAAAGGCCGTAGCTCATGCTGTAGGGATTGATGCTGAAAATGTGTGTTCGAATATTTCCCCGGAAGGAAAAGCAGATTTGATAACAAGGCTACAAAGAAGACGAAGAGAAAGTGACAACTACTGGTCAGGTGGAGAAAGAAGAGGAAAGGTAGCAGTGGTTGGTGATGGAATCAACGACTCTATTGCTCTTGCCCGTGCAGATGTTGGTATTGCCATTGGAGCTGGGACAGAAGTCGCAGTCGAAGCGGCTGACATTGTTTTGGTGAGGTCAAATTTGCACGATGTCGTCGTTGCCCTTCACTTGTCAAGGGTTGTGTTCAATCGAATCAAGATGAACTTCGTTTGGGCAGTTGGTTACAACTTATTCGCTCTTCCATTCGCTGCTGGATTATTTTACCCATGGACAGAGTGGCGAGTTCCGCCTGCCTTTGCAGGTTTCATGATGGCATTTAGTTCCGTGAGCGTGGTAACTAGCAGTCTTTTGCTCAGAGCTTACGCAAAGCCCATCGTTAATGAAGATGGAACAATCTATGAACAAGGATGTTGCCCATCATTACATAGAATTGGGAGCGTAATATGCCTATTGCCATCAATCTTCAAAGTCCGACAGTCGCCTACAAAGCGTGGCTGGACAAGTGTGGAAATCAATCAGATAGTTTAATAGAGACCTCACACCTGACTCTATTCATATGCCATAAAATTACATACACGTATTTATAATTGAATGTGCGTCGTTTTCGTTCATTCATTCTTGTATGGCGCATTTGAATTTATATAAAATTTACCTTCACCGATGCATTCCCCATTTTGGCTGCCAACACTTTGCTCGTTCTTTCGCGGATGCAAGCTTCCATTACATTAAATACCATTTGACAACCCTCCATAGCTGCATTCAGAACTTTTTCGAAAACGTCAACAGAACTGAGTCTAGATTCGCACTGTGCGAGGACTACAGTGCCTCTTTGAGGCATCGTAGCAACTGGCATATACACAGCCGAAGCTTCGTTGGAATAAGAACTGACTTCTTTCTGGTTCAAGTCCATCAATTCGATATCCTCTAAACCATCGGCAGTTGACCCTGTTCCAGTTACCAATCCAGCAGAACATGAACACACTAAATCCTTCATTGGCAAACCAGCATCCACAAGTGCGCAAGTAGCTGCGTTTATGGCAGCACACAGTCTCCCTCCATCATCTGCCAAGACTGTAATATCAAGAATTATACGAGTTTTTGGAAACAGATGCAACATCAACGACGCCTCCAGTGCATTCTGTATCAGGGACGATTGCTCGATGATTCTTCTATCCGTCGACGGATTTGCAGTTCGACGATCGCCAGAAGAGGGAGCAAATGGAGCAGTTCGAACATTCACTTCCAATAAAGCACGATCTGTCAACTCGTCACTCCTTCTCGCGCATTCAATTGGGCCGACAACAGCGCAGAGAACACTTGTGAGCCCCATCTGTACCAGGGCACTGCCATTTGTGCCACTGGAATTTGTGAGTGGCGACATTTGTACAGTCATGCGCCTGATCTCGTTGGGTTTGCGTCCATCATTTCTTAAATTTGATAAGGCGAGGAGATCTGTCCTTCTTAGTGAACTCATTGAATCTGTACTGTGAGGATTGGTCGTGTTCTAGTCTGAACTGTTTTGATGATTCTGTTATGTGGTGTAGTAGAAGTATCGATTAGTTGTGTTGGTAGTGGTATTGGTTATCTTCTTCTATTTCAGTGGTTGCAGAAATAGCCTTCCAGTGGCCTTGTCAAAACCCAACCGAACGCGCAAACACAGCGCGTACAAAACGTACTCATCAATCATCAATAATCATCAAAGAAGAGAGCAATCAAAGCCAATACATACTTCAATCACAGATCTAATTCCAGTGGGTTTCTTGCAAGCCATAAAACCAATAACAGCCAAAATATGCTTCGGGAAATCGCAATTCTGTTTGTAGTCTTATCGGTTTCGTCAACAGTGGCGTTTCAGCCAGGATTGCCAAAACATTTCAAAACATCCACACATGGAAAAGCTAGTGTTTTGTACATGAGCAAGGATTCCGTTAATCTCGATGAAATAGAATCATTGGGGCACGAAGCGTCGCAAAATTGGGACAGGGCTTCCACGAACTTTCTGAACAAACATGATTCGTCTCTTGTTAAAGATCGCTTGGAAGGTTTGGCTGATATAAGATTTATTCAAATTGGTGCAATGTTTCCAGACGCGACCAGGACACGTTTTGTTATGACAAATCCAGACTTGGAGCTTGATTCCAAGGAGATAGAAGCAGAAATGTGCACTATTTTAAGGATTGATATTCAAAGATCAGATATGCCAAAAGCTGGAACTGGGTCAAATGCGTGGCCGTCTCTTTTGATGAGAATAGGTGTTGATTTGCATAATGTTGGAGATGTAATAGTCGAGGACGATGCTGTTTACTTGATTGTGGCACCAGAAGTAGTAAAGCAGTGCAAAAGGCTGTTACCGAAAGAGTTGACAGGAGTGGGAATAACTGTTTCAGAGCTGGAGTATGGAGAATATATTCCCGATGGGGTGCTCCAGGAAATGGAGCTGGGCAAGTTAGACAAGCGAGCACTTAAGTATGGTTAGTAAAACGATATTATAATTTTCTCTTGTTTTATCTTATTACCGCCATCAAATTCAAAATCTGACGGAATCTAGAGATATCAGCTTGACGTTCCAATTCAATCTAGCACCCGGAGGGATTTTAAATAATTTGTTCCCCCTGTCACCATATGCCAAGTTTTTTGGAATATCAATTTCCCTTTGTTCACCTTGACACATGTCGTACATACCAAGATCTACACCAGGCACCATATCACCACTTCCGAGCACGAATTGATATGGCAAACCCGTACCTCGTTGTGCTGAAGAATCGTAGACAAACTTTTTGTCGCCGTCTATCGTGTACGAAGCTATGTATTGAATCTCCATAACATCTCCACGTCTTGACTGTATCTCGCACATTTGCGGATTAGGTTTCTTGACAACATTTATCGAGAACGGCTTATCAGTACTTTGCGTCGCACCATTTCCAGAATTTTGTTTTGACAACTCCAAAGCGTCCTGCGCAGTGACGAGCGGTTTCCCCATATCTCCGATCGCATCTCCCCCAGCAGCAAGATTGATAAATTTCAACTCGATGGGATACGGCCCGCTTTGGATCCTTTGTATCAACTCTTTAGCACTCGAGTATTCTGGCAATATATACCCTGCTTCGATATTTTGTGCTGCTGCGACACCGAATGGATCACGCGATTTTACAGCGACAACACGACGTGACGGATTGCCAATATTAACTTCCACTAGTTCTAAACCAAGTTTGTCCTTTGGTGAGATCAATGTCAAAACTCTTGCTTGATCGTAAGCAAGTGATGGTTGCTGTGGTTGAATTAAAAATGCAGTTGCGACCCCAGCAGATGCATGTTTGAGAAATGATGTTATCGTAGTTCGACGTGACGTGATTTCGTTACCATTTACGTTATCAGATGAAAAAAGCATTCCACCTCTTTGAATCTGGCTACTACTAGCCAACGAAATCAATGAGGTTGGTGCTAAAGGATTGATCCACATCTTTTGAGAAAATTGTAGGAGCTCTTTACTACGTTACTGCGATAGTAAAAGTGAGTGATACGTTTGTTCGCGTTTCGCGTGTGGTATTTCTAGTTTGGCGTGAGATAGCGCGAAAACCGTGCTCTTCATTTCGAGAAAAATCCACCTATCCTCCTGGTCGTATCTACTCTAGTAGTGTGTGAGATGAAGATGTATTTAGTGTGATACGAAAATTCAAAATCTTGTCGTAAATATCGTCATACATTACAATAGTATCATACCAGTACAGTCAGTCTTCAAAGAAATAAGAAAAGAATCATCTACTGTAAAGGTTACTCGCTTTGGGCAACTACAGTCCACCGTGCCAAGCAAAGTAGCTGAAAGCCTTTCATCTCCATCAGGATTCAAAGTATTTTTGACGCACATACTTCCTACTGATACATAAGGCAGGACACGACGGGCAGCAGAATTTCCTGGATGTTTTCAACAACTCGAATATTCTGTGGATTGAGTTTAATTGTACAGTGACGAGGAGATGAAAAGACAACTAAGTGGTGTGTAATGTGTAAAGTGCAAGTGATATCGACTGGTGAAGTGTTCATGAAAAGAAAAGTAAAGTTATGTGTGAAATCGAGTAACTCTTCGATGTAAATAACTCCAATTCCACCAAGTCCTACCAAATCCGATTCTCGATTTCGGCAACTTGACTTTTCTTTTCATCGTGTTATCATTCAGATTTACACGCAACTACTCCACACAACAGTACACATAGTGAAGCCAGAAAGAAATAAGAATAGAACATGGAACTGGGCAGATGTGCTCCCATTATCTTCCTTTGCATATTTTGAGTAGAGATATTTCAGTCCAGCAAAGTAACTTTAGGTGATTCTGAATATTTGTGTAGGCAATGATTCAATATTATCAATTGCAGCCTTCACAGTAGAAACATGGGTCACGTGTGGTGTCCTCGCACTCTCTGGGAAAAGAGTTTCTTCAGCATCCTCTTACTCGTCATTGCTGTAAGGCGATACTTTGGCCTGAGACGAGCGACGTACTTCCCGAACTTTTTAGAGGTGGGAAGATCATCTGAATCAAAGACAAGCTCTCTCCCACTGCCAAAAACATCGCAAATCTCCTCTTCGTCGCCATTTTCGAGCTCATCAAGGTAATAGTCAATTACCAAGGCGATCACCAGATTGTTCACTATCATGACACCCATAATGTAAAAGGTGAAGAAGAAAAACCTTGAAACCTTTGTCTGAGCAACTGCGACAATTCCACTTTCCATGACATTCCAATTATTTATCACCAGGAGATTGAAACACACATTGGCGCCAGAAAGCATGTCATTGAAATTGTTTGCCCAATAGAAAGCACCAGCAAAGTCTGTTCCGTTCAAAAGTTTTGAAGTGGGGTTATTAGGATCTCGTGTGATGAGACCGCCGAAGAAATACATCCCAATCCAGGACCAAATGTACACAACGGAAAAGAGCAGAAGGCTGACTCTTCCAGCAGCGGGTAGGATTCCAAAGAAAGCGTGACCAAGCTGTTTGAACTGCTTGATGGAAATGAAGAAACGAAGGATTCTGAATACCCTCGCCATAATGATGAAGCGAAGCAAGTCCTTGTTACCCTCAATCCCTGGATAGTATACATAAAATGTGGCAACAGCTGCGGCTACTGTGATCAAACCATCGAAAAGATTTCTCATTGACGTCGCATACCTATTCCAGCCAAACACAGCAACCTTCGAAGCCATCTCGGAAACAAAAAGCAGGGTGAAAATCGTTTCTACAACTTCCCACTGGGTGCTGATTAATCCGTCAGCTAGTTGAGGATCTGCATTCGCTGATTCTCCAGCTAACATGGGATAGCACTGCAGAAGGACAACGAAGGCATTTAGCATGACTAAAAAATCAACTGCGCCGTCGAATCCGCGTGAGTTCACCATGTCCTTTATAATGATGTAAGTTGGAGATTCAAGAACACGAGGGAAATATTTCTCAACGCTTGATCCATACTTGGAGAATTCTTCGAACTCCAACAGCATAACTTGACCGAAGAGAATGAATTCGTCGATCTCCAATTTTTCAGATCCATCTTTATCTAACACAGCAAAGAGTAATTCAGCTTCTTCTTGAGGAATGGAATCCACCTCGTCACAATCGTCATTAAGAATTAAGAAAATTCCCATCATTTGCTGGCGAGATACATAATCCACATCTCCTCCTGTTAGCAAACCGTAGGCCTTGCGACAGAGGTCTTCTCTCACTTGATCCAATTCCCCGTCTCTATCGTCATTGCGAGAGTTATACTGGGCAGAGATAGATAGATAGATAGATAGATAGATAGATAAGGAGAGATGCGATGATTAGAGAGATGGAATGCTACCGGTATCTACTATCCAACAAGACAGATGACAGCCAAAATTTAATAAGAGGTGCACAATGAAGTTACTTACGATGTTACAAATGGACCCGAGAATTACGTTCTGGAAAAAGAAGAATGTGAGAATCATGAAAGTCACGAAGTACAGAGCTGTGTATCTATTCTCATTGTACCCCGCCATCATTACATCTGGATAGATGACTGTTGTCATGGATGTGAAGAGGGTCCAAACAGCTATTTTTCATTCAGAAACAAATGCGTGAGATTGATAGGCACAATAAATCTACTCTGTATTCTCAACGAAAAGATAATCCAAAACTTCCACTTACCTTCAATAAAGTTAGAAAAGTGCAGAGTTCCTTCAGATGTGTTGTAAAAGGCAGCTACTCCAATCAACCCATAAAAAGCTGTTACCATAGTCAATCCAAGGAAAACAGTAACAAGAGCTGGTATAAGTTCAAACACAGTCATGATCTCGCGTTGCAATCCTTCCGAATATGAGATGAAGAGAATGATGCGCAGAGGAATACAAAAGGTGCGGCTTGGGTTACCAAGTGAGTATGAACACATTCCCTTCACGAGGAAAATCAAAGCAAGTAAGCGAATGTAGCGAAAAATGCTAGCACTGCGAACTCTCCCCTTCGTCACAGGATCCAGTTCCAAGCGAGCAACGTTAACGTAGAAGAACTTTTCTACAGAAAACTCGTCCTTGCCAAAACAAAGGAATGTGTGAAACAAAAACACTGCAACAAAACACCACTCGCACTTGATTGACTGCTGCTCTGTCAAAAACATTGTTCCTGTGTTGGGATAGTATGACTGGATTTTGGCCTCGGTATCATCTGAATAAAATTCTGGAATGCCTGACATGGACATTGCTGCTTGGCATCCACCTTGAAACTCTCTGCACCAGCTGGGAGGCTCAATGAAACTCAACAAAACGATGCCAGCCACGCACAACTGGAGAAACCCGCCCACAAATGGATTTATTAGAAACCTACGAATCGAGCGACTGATTCCATTAGAGGAATAAGCAGCAGATTCTTCTCCTGACTTGATAGAAAGGAGGTAGTCTGTGTGTGCGAATGATGACGCAGATTTAGCGAGAACAACTGCATCGCGTAGAAGAAATGCTGCTTTCTTGATATTGGGGTTTTCAGCGGTGTACACTGTGAGTGACTCAGTCCACTCCAGTTTCCACTCGTTTTTTCCTGCTTTCCCAAGACTAGGGGCGCAGGAGTCGCAGAGGAGTGGTTTCTCCTCTCCAGACATTGATGTGGAGCTATCTACAGTACAGTATATAGTTCCTTGAGGAGTGAGTTGTATCTTGGTCCTCTCTTTAATCCAAAGAAGTTGTTATGTGTTATGTGCGTTTTGGTCTGCTGGCATGTTGCATGCCGGCGGGCGGCGGCGCGGGTGTCCAAGGTGTCCAAAATCAATCGGAAGTTTGTTTTGGCGCGCTAACAAAGATTCGTTTGTCCAATGACAAAAAGTTTGAATCTTTTTGAATGAACCCACCATACCCTGGATCCATACCTGGACGACGTGCGAATGAACCAACCCCAAATGTAACCAAGCGTATTGGACCTGTGGCAGTTCACAAGTTTTTTCCTGCCTGCGCAAGAAATTGCACAGTGTTGCAATTGCATTTTCTTTTTCCTTTTAGTGCAAGTAATTTTCTAAATGCAAAGAGCATTGAGTGAAACTGTGTAACAGTTTTATTTTACAAATACCTAGATCGAATTAAAATTATAGCGGTATATTAACTTTAGCTACGGTAGTCTGCATTGACTACGATATATTCCTTGGTAAGGTCGCTTCCATAAACAACGGCAGATGCATCTCCACAAACGAAATCAATTCCAATATCTACGCACTTCTGATGACTGGGATAGTCTGCAAGCTCGTCTATCTGCGCATTTTTCATATGATCACTAATTTCTTGTTCTACGGTGTCTCCTTCTAGCACAAATTTTCCTTCCCTAAATATGATTCTCCCTCCAAGTGTCATGGTCATTTTGCTCACATCTGAATCTTTCTTGAACTTGCCCATAAAGGATCCAACTGCTCCTGCTAAACGACCAGTATTTGGGTCATTTCCAGACACAGCACATTTGAAAAGTGGTGAGTTGACTACATGTCTTCCTAGACTTCTTGCTTCGTGGTCAGTGCCAGGGAAGTTCTGAATGTCAACTCTCATTACATGCCCTGTACCTTCTCCATTACGAACCAAATCTTCAGCCAGGCCACGGCAGATATCATTTAGAGCAGATTTGAATTCGAGAAGTAGTTCATCTCCCTTCGTCTCAATCTTGTTAGATGATACAATCACAGCAGTATCACTAGTTGACTCGTCTCCGTCTACAGATATAGAGTTGAACGATCCATTAACTGCCTCAGCAAGCATAATCTGAAGTTGAGCCTTTGATACTGCTGCATCTGTCATTATATAACTAAGCATAGTTGCCATATTTGGTTCAATCATTCCAGCCCCCTTTGCAATTCCAACAAGCCTAGCTCCATTGGACAAAGTTCTACTCCTCAATTTCGGATATCTGTCCGTTGTCATGATATCTCTCGCTGCACTGAATGCGCTCTCCGACTGCAAGTCCTCAATTGCTTTTGGCACGACATCCGCTGCAAGTTCTTTTGCAGGAAGCCTCCATCCAATAACTCCAGTACTGGAAGGAAGCACACTTTCCGCTCCTCCCTCGAGGTTGAGAGCCTTTGCGACTGCTGTACATACGAGTTCTGCGTTGGCAATACCATCGCCTCCAGAGCATACATTTGATACTTTATTGTTGATAACAAGAGTTTGAATGGGTTTTCCAGATGCGAGTCGAGAACGCCCGACATGAATTGGTGACCCAGGAAACTATAGCATAACAAAGATTGAAACAGCCGCAAGTCAGACCATCATTATCGTGAAGACGCAATATGTATAATTATTAATATTCACAACGATATGGATATCCGAATTCAACACCAACACTCACCTTATTCTGGGTAAACACAGCTGCCCAGTTCTCAGTCGGCCCGTCAGTCAAATGGATAATTGTACCCTTGATTTTCAAAGATCCCATTGATGGAGCTTCCTCTGGAACAAAAGATCCGATCGCGCTACCAGTTTCAAACCCCTTTGGAAGCCCTGATGCCTCCATCAAATATTCCTCATATTCTTCTTTTGAGTCAAAAGGTGGAAGTTCAGAAAGAGTATCTTTGGCATATTTTGATAGGGCGGTGTTTACTGCAGATGAACGAGGAGCCGTTGCTCCCCAGGGAGATAGCTTCGCTGCACGATGCATGTTTGAAGCTGCAGTGAAACCAAAGACAGCGGGGACAAATGCAGTCTGCGCGAGGGAGGCTAGAAGAAGAGCCGATGTAGGATATTTCATATCAATAGAATTGGTCTTTATGTGTAGACAGTACTGGCAGTGCAGGTTCAAGGCAAGGTATGCACTACGGTACTTTACTGGGTTCCTTGTTCCTTGCTTGGCGTCGTCGGTGGTAATTCTCTTCACAAATCCATTGGTGTCATACATTTGTCCCGATAGGGGGCTCTAAAATTCAAAATATTTTCATTTTGACCCTATAATAACGTTTAGGACGTCTTGATTAAAGACATTCGTCATGATTTCTAAGCGTAAATTTGATGCAAAGACACTCTACCTCTAATCTGAAATCAGCCCTTCTTGAGGTGCGATCGTGGTATCCAGGAGAAACGCAAAAATCTCGTGTCAAAAGCGAAGAAGCAGGGGAAGAACACAATCATCAATCATCTTGCCTGCGGCACGTACCACTGTGATTTCTACCAGTGCCATCATCTATTCAGCACCTAACGCAACGTTCAAAAATACAATATACACATCATAATGGTTCGCCTTACTAGTTCTGTCCTTATCCTTCTTGCATCTATCTCATCTGCAAATGCTTTCTCGACTGCATTCCTTGGATCTTCACGTGTTGCACACAGCACGTCGGCTTTTTCCCATGGACTGACAATGCGCGTAGTCGACATCGATAGTGAAGCTGCTTTCGACAAGACCATTTCATCTGCTGGATCTTCTCTTGTTGTTGTCGATTATTCTACTACATGGTGTGGACCATGCAAGGGTAAGTAAAAAACATACCGTGAGGATTTGATCGGAGGATATCCAGAAGTACCGTACGTTCCAGTTTTGGATCTGAGCGGAGGTGCAAGATCGCCATTACCACCTTTCTCAAAGTGTAATAATGAAACTTATACGCTCCTTCTCTGTTAACAGTCATTGCCCCCAAATTTGATGAATTTAGTGATAAGTACCCCGACGCAGTTTTCCTCAAGGTATGTTTTAACTATTTATTTGAACCTTTCATCAATCGTCGTTCTGTTGATATGCTTTGCATTTCCTCCGCAACTCGCTCATTCCATCATTCATTATATCAGGTAATCGGAGATGCATCCCCTGATGCTTCAAAACTCATGAAGCGTGAGGGAGTAAGATCCGTTCCTTCTTTTCACTATTTCAAGGATGGAGAAAAGGTTGATGTTGTCAATGGAGCTAATGCTGACTTGATTGAGGCTGCCATCACCAAAAACATGTAATACTGATTGCCAGGAGTGAATGAATCGTCTGGGGAAGTGGACATATTTGATGAATGGCGCAAGAACTATAATTGATTGTTTCTTGGCTGTTTACCATCGTGCTACTTGAAGTCTGACGTTGGGTTCCGCAGACTCTAGCGGTCAGAGGGCAACCATCTGTAATTAATTTAGTAATCAAGCAGTATATAATGAATTTGAACAGAGAACAAGAAAGAGCGGAGAGTGTCAT
>Ga0115005_10002833_pt1 | contig 13816 bp, 15 predicted proteins | sample ArcOceMetagenome_FD_87163 | JGI IMG/M metagenome (GOLD analysis project Ga0115005, IMG submission 87163) | Marine eukaryotic phytoplankton communities from Arctic Ocean - Arctic Ocean - Greenland ARC118M Metagenome | ecosystem: Environmental > Aquatic > Marine > Oceanic | place: Arctic Ocean... | reverse complement strand
TACACGAGGAATCGCTTATTTAGATTATTCGGCTCTTCTAAATTTGGCAAACCTGCGAGTGCTGCATTGCGAATCGCTTCTGAAAACCAGTTTCCTTTCCCCAAGGGTTTTGGAAATGAAAAGCGAAGGCAACTATTTCTCATTTCTAAGCGAGTTCCTTCTTCTCGGGTTCGTCAACTGAACTCTCTGTCATAACTGAAGATTTGCCAGTGACCCGAGACATGATTTGTGATGAAACACTTCCATTGAGAGCAAGAGTTGAGAAACCGAGGAAGTTGGTAATTTTTGATGTCGACTCGTTTTCGTCGTGCAAGTACTTGCGATGGGCAAAGAGCAGATAACCAAGCCACTCTGCATCTGAAACACAAATGTAATAAAACATTATAAACATCATAGCTTCACCATGAACACCTCCCCAGTCCGCATGAATATTATGTTTTAAAAAGAAACGATTGGCACCAGGGAGGAAAATTTGTTGCAATATTTCTCCAATCGCAGCCCTCCTGATTGCTGCAGCTGCCTTCCAGTTTGGATGGGTGACATCTCTCATGTCCTTACAAAGTATTCTTACGAGGACTGGGGCAAGAAACAAACACGTGCCTCCGAGGAAGGGGACTTGCAAATTTACCATAAGTTCAGTGGCTGTTTTGAATGAGACACTACCTCTGAGAGCTGGTATATTTGTCATGAGCGTGAAACCGAGGGTGGCAATGCCCACTGTCCTGGTCATGATGCGAAGAACCTTCATTGCCGCAGACGTGTTTTTGCTCAGTTTGACCGATTTCTCCAACAGATCAACCCATGTGCAAAGAATTTCGTACCTGAGGAAGTATCCAAAATTTGTTTCTAACAAACCATAAACGGGCCTAACCCAATCCCAAAAAATCGAGGAAGGATCCCATTGGAGTCTGTAAATCACAAAGCCTAGTCCTCGCAAGGTTATTCCAAGTTCATGAAGCGCAATCGATACAAGACCAATATAAGAACTGGTGAATTTCGCAGCTCCTTTCTTAAACACTTTCAGTGCCACCATCATTGATCCGATCATGAAACGCAATCCAACCAATCCAAAACAGAACCAATAGAAAACGGCAACATGACCCGCTAACGGAACCAATTCACAGTCGTGCATCGTAAGGGGCGGTGCAAGCTCCAATCCATTGTTAACAGGAGGCTTTTGTTGCTTCGAGTGAAATCCATTACACGTACATTGTCCCCAAGTTTTATAATTGCCATCGACAAGACAGTACATGTACGATGGGCACTTGTTTCCGAAAGGAGCGCACCCATTAATGAGCTGTGATTTCGAAACTTCAAGGGCCCTTTGTGCATCCCCCTTGGCAGAGAACAGTGCAAGGCAAAGAAAGCCAAGAAGAAAGGATCGAATCGGAATAATCTTTCTCATTGCAGTTAGATTCGTTTGTGTTCGATTCATTTTTGTGCCGAATCGCAGTAAGAAAGAGATTAAAGTATTTTAAAATGTTCGGGATTGGACTGAATAGCTTGGTTTCAATTTCCTGCACAGTACTGGTATGACGACTTGCTCCTCCTTACCTGATAGCTATGAAACCAGTTTTATGTGTTTCCGACATGTAGGTCCGCTTCACTTCAGTGGCTAGTTTTTGTATTTGGAAGCTATCACACCTGTGTCTATCTTTTATTGGAACAAATTGAAAAATTGACGTTTGACATGAAATCATGATATTATAAATGACTTATTTGCCGGTCAAAGCAAGGAGAATTCTGAATCCATCGTTTCAGGTAGTACCCAATTCCTCATCACCAGAAGCAGCTCCAGGAGCATACTCGACTGTCGTTTTGTCATTCTCTGGTCTATCTCCTCTCACGACGAATGATAATTCACTCAATAAAGTTCTCTGGCCCTCACATCAAATTGTCTTCTGCTCTACGTAAAATCTCCAATTCTGCGTTTTCCTTAACGTTGTATGATGTCCTTTCTTTTCCACCCAAATTTGAAATTGTCGCAACATTCAGGAAATCTTCATTTTATTTTGATACTCGGGCATTGGATTGATACGAGGAATCATCCCTCCTTTGAGATTTTGGCCAGGGAGATGTTGCCATTCAGTCGGCGTCTCCAACGACGCGTCTTGATATCCTAAAGGTGCAGATATCAAGTATTTTTGGTTCTCCAACGTCCTTGCAGAGGAGTTGGGCTCTGGAATACTATGGTACCGGGATGAATCAAACGCTGGTACAGTCTCCATAAACTTTCCAAACAGATATTCTCTCATGTCTTTCATCTAAAAGCCCAACGAGTTCGTTAGCAAACATATCCAAGCTTCTAGCGGGGAGAGATTCAGTAACTTACCTTAACTGCATCCTCTTGTGTCATTCTCACCTGTTTCGTACGCATGAAACCAGATGACTCAAACGCTGTATCAAAATTCGGTTTCTTGAAGAATATAATTCTTTGAGTCAATGAAGATTTTACTCTACGCAACTTGTTCATGTACACAATATCAACACTTACTGTGATTTTAGGCTCCTCGGTGTCCTTGCATGTCGGAGGATAATATGGCATAAAGTAATATATATCAATGAGATGATTCCTGTCAAGGGTATTGTCGTGGAACACAACAAGTAAGCAAGCGACGATATCTAAATGTCACGATGAATCCTAAATAACACAATCTTGAATCTTACCAAGGTCCTAAAAAGGCAAAGACAAAGATTCGGCATGTCCACTGAAAAAAACAATTTATGGGCAAGATGCAAAAGGCGGTACCGATCAGGAGGCAATACACCATAATAGCAAAAGAATAGTGATAAGAGTCCCAATTGACAATACCTCGCAGTACTCGTAGAATAGAGCACACAACTAGCATTGTGTTGTTGTAGCAGGCAGGCCGAAATGTTATCAAACTATTTGCATTTTTACCGTTGAAAAATCATAGATATTCTTTCAAAGAACTTACCACCCAAACCAAGGTGAAGACAGTTTAAAGGCGATTGCGCAAAGTTGAGCAGGTTGAAGTTGAAATGCCTCTTGTCCTCTGATGCTGCCAAGTAATGATAAGGATCTAGCTTCGTTTTCTCTTCTTGTATTTTCGATAAGAGTGTCTGTAAGGCAAAAAGCAATTCTTTCACCCGATCAATTCGCACTTGGTCTAATTTATCCCATGATGAAGATGCCTCATGCCCCGCATATGGATCAATATCTATGCGTAACAGGTTTTGCCCACAAACTAAAGATTGTACACAAGCCTGCACACTCTGCAAAGATATACTGTTAGTTACAAATTAAACGAAACTGACGAGGAAAATCAGAGATGAACAAGCATTGCTTCCTCAATCATGAACGCACCTCGCAACGCTTCCAAGGAGAAGGGTGTTTCGAGCGATTGCAGCATATGGTACACATCGCGATTGCTATCGAGAAGAAAAAAATGCTCGGAATCAGACTCGGATTATCTATGGCCAACAATACGCTGGAAAAGACAAACACCGATTCGATTGGAAACCAAAGATTGAGCTTTGTGATCTTCTTACTGTTGAGCGAAGGGAACGAGGGAGCAAAAATAAGAACAGAACTCATGACATTTTTCAAAAAGCGCTGCAATGATACTATCTCACCTCTCATCTTTTTCGAGCGGGTGTCTCATGTTGATTACAATTCTCCCTCTCCAAAGAACGATCTTTGCCATAATATCAATAAAATAATAGAACGAATCAACATAATCCAAGATTTCATACGCGTATTGTTTGATGGAAGTAAGAGTTGCTTTCTCCATGTCAACCTAAGTCATTTGAGTAAAACCGATTTGACAGAACCACGTGAGCATTGAAAATGATGTTAATTAGACGCCACAATATAGTCAAGCATATTGTCCTTACCTTCCCCCTAAAGTACATAAGCGATATGAAGTAACAAAAAAGCATCAGCACTGCACTTGGAACGTTTACAGGAGTTCAAAAAATAGTCAACGCTGGCACTCACCTACATAGATACCTCACAACGCGAAAAGTTTTTTTGTCGGCAACATTGATTCGCATTGGAGGAGGGGGGCTCAATGCCCTCCACAACGCTCTCGCTTCTGACTCCCAATCAATAGTCAATCGAATAGTCACGCATCCCCTCTCATCCTTAGAGTCCGGATCGAAATGCAACTTATAATCCAGCAAATACTCTGTATTCCCCTTGAACTTGGACAAATCCACCACCACCCTCCCAATCTGATCATAATCTCCCACAGAATCATGATCCAACACCCCCAGAAATAATAACGACGAGGGGTGCTGAATTGAGAACGCAAACGCCCGCTGTGTCCATGGCATGAAGCGTGGCGATAGCTCATCGAATACCACATCTGTTCGAACGACATTATTCTCGAATACCATAGCGACAAATGCGTCCGTAAGGTCTCCCATTGCCCCTGTATCCAAATTTGGCAACCCTTCGCATTTGAGGATTTCCACGCGCAAATTCCCAATCGTTTCTTCTTTGTCCAAGTCTCCATCTCTCTGGCGATGGCTGCAACAATCGCCTACCTGAATCCATTTGCGACTGGGCTCAAGTACCACCCTCTCCATCTCCAATTTTGTCATCCAAGCCGTTGAACGGACATCATGGGGATCGGGATAGGGTTTCACCTTGTACGTCACATCCGCCCTTTTCTGCACGACGCCTGCACTCACCTTTTTCAAGGTTTTGATGCCCCGTTCCATTGATTGGATAATAGGTTTCGATATGGTTTTCTTGATTGAATCTTGCTCAAGCATTTTTATCTTTTTCGTTTTTGGACTAGTTGGAGGTTTCTGTGCTGCCTCGGTCGCATTACTTCCCGGAGACTTGAAAAATGGTACTTTTGGCATGGTCAAGTTTAGATTCATTGAAAGGTTGAACGATTCCGAGGATGCCTTATCCTTCATAAATTGCACCTCATGAGGTTCGGCACGTCGAAATCTTAGCACTATGATACTCGATGAATCTGAAAGTGACTTATCTGGAAGATGGAGGAGGGATCCTACCCCCTGCACCGCTTTCCCCGGGAGACGGAGGACGGATAGTGCCCCTTCAGTCATTCCATGCATTGGCTTGTCTGGGAGTTGGAGGAAGGGTGGCATCTTTGGAATACCAAGCATCCCACCACTTCTTTTCTGTTGATGTGTGGTACCTTTCGAATCTCCTTTTTGCTGCTCCGAACGATTGAGGAAGGGTGGCACCTTGGGCATACTCATACCTCGCAGGCCACCTTTTCTAATACTACTACTACTAATAGGCTCATCCGTGGAAGAATCACTTTGTTTCGAATCTTCATATTTTGGGATGTGATTCTGATTCTGGCTGCGAGTACGACTTGTGAGAGCGTATTCCATCCGTTGTCCACCCCCCTTCAATAAATTATGCTTTCCCAACGCGACGCTCCCCAGGCTCTTGTCGACGACATTTAAATCCTTGTGAAATAGTTCAAATTCGAGTTTTCCCTCGTTCAATTCCAATAAGTTATCGGGTGAAACGTGGATCAACAAAAGGGATTCCGTGAGGACGGTCCATATGGGATTATTGTTTTTGCGAACAGCTTTGGTTTTATGAATGACTTTGGGCTGTATTTTAATGGGAGTGGTAGTGCTCCGCGTGGGGAATTCCTCCAAAAGTTGACCGCTACCAGTGTTGAGATCCTTGACGACACAATATGTGGTCAAGACTTGTACGGCAGAATATTTTCCTTTAGAGTCTTTGCGATGATCTTGTGGAGTGATTTGTGCTGACACAATTTCTATTAGTATGGGAACTGTTCCCGGGGCACTTCTTGTTTGAATATTACCCGTAGTACTTGTAGGAGGGGGAGGTTCCTTCGTCTTCAAAAACATATTCTTCTTGCTTAATTTAGTGAATAGATTTGGTCTCATTATCGATGCTCTGTGCTGCTTGACTTGATCTTTTAAAAAATATCTTTAGATGTCGTCTGATGATTGCTGTAGACAGAGGTGAAGACTATGCTTCCGTGCACCGTGTGGGTTCGGATTATTAGGTAGTGATTGATTCAACCGAAATCACTATAAATCTCTTCTTCTCATTTTTCATTTTCGAATTTTGTGTACAAAAAAGGAAACAAAACAATTTCATGGGAAGTCAGGCGCCAGGCAGGCAGGGTGACACTCTTCACCTTTGGCGGGAAAATTCCCCGTGACTTTTGTTTCACTTTGTTGGTGTGTCTGTCATGTAGAATGTCCTTTCCGAGTGATGTGTGGTTGAAGAACATCCAATCTGAAATCGTGTCACGTCTTGTCTCTATGCAATAATTTGAAAATAACAGAAAGACGATGCAAACTACACGCGGGTGGTACACGCACGGTGCAACGGTGCAACATCTATCTCCCGAATTGACGACTTGAGTTCAAATCCCTTTCAATTGCATACTCGTAGTACGAGTAGTAATAGCGATTGCTCTTTTCCGATTTAATTCTCTTGCTCTAATATTTTTAAAGATTGGCAATTGAATCGCTTGATCGAATGGATTGAAAGTGAGTTATTTGCTCTAGAGGAATATCATTTGGAATACAGAGAATTCAGAGTGTTCTTCTGTTCTTTTTCATTCTTTTCTGTAAACTCACCTCTCTGATTTTCTTCCTTCGCTTGCTATTTCCATTCAATCCTACCTAATTATCACAGTAGCTATTATACTTTGAATCCTTTTCAAAATAAATGAATCCTAGTATAAACAAAATGAAAAGCATTCCAACCCTATTACTCTTTATTCTCGCCGGGAGGTGCGCCGTAACCGCCACAATCACCATGCCGGAATCGGGAAAACAATATGCTTCGGTTCCAGAACCCGCCTTTCAGAAGTTGACGTTTGGAGTGGAATACTTGGCAAGGTTGCAGCAGGCGTCGGATGTTCTAAATGATTCTTATTTGTGTAGAGGGATAGACCCTCAAATGATTGTGCCCAGTGATTCTACACCAGGTACGTGTTTAGTGTTGACTGTTTTGTGCCATATTTTTCTGTTTGATCGGGAAGACAAAGACTGCCTGGTAGCGGTAAACGAGTCAAACAAGTTTGCAGATGCAGACAAGGCAAACGATCAGCTATCTCTGACTTAAGTCGTCTTGAGCACAAAAATTTGGTTTCAACACACTTAGTGTCGCGACTTGACAAACATAGGAAGGAATCAATCGTACATTACTTGTTGAGAAGCGCCCTCTAACTTGATTATTCTTTCACTATTTACAGTGGCACTCCTTGCGAAGCGGGGTAAATGCTCCGTTTTACAAAAAGTACGCGCAGCTTCCAATATTCGCCCTCTAAATACCATGAAGTACCTCATTATTTACGGAGATGAAGAAGATGACGATAAGGATGATGATTTCTATGAAAATTATGGCAAGGATGCAATTACCACTACCCAGAATATTGTTCAGGGAGATAAAGAGCATTACCGAAGGATTGATTGCCCACCAGAAACCAAACTAGTAGAACAGACAGATCCCCAATATACTGCTTTTGATCAACCTAGCCCTTGCAAGGCCTTCACCTGGAAATTCATCCGCGATGATGATATCAACATTGCAGTACTCTACATCTCCCACCGAGACGGCTTGGATCTTATCAACGAATTATCCCACCAATCTTCTGAATCCTACCAACAGGGCGGTTTCCGCATCCTACTGGATGGATTCAAAGGTTGGGTACCCGGCTACGACCCCTACGATGCCGCTACGATATATGATATTATCATCATCACGGCCCTGATGTTCATTTGCTGCCTTAGTATGAGCTGTTTATTCAGTACGAACGTGCAGAGGGTGGGGGCGGTGTTAGTAGTGGAAGCAGGAGACCAAGAGAGGAGATTGCCCGGAAGGTATAGGCATGGATTGAGGCTGTTGAATCCGGAGGAGGTGGAGAATTTACCATTGGTGGAGTTTGGTCTTGAGAGGGTTTTGGATGGTACTGGATTTCGCGGTGCTTGTCTTGGAAATGATGACAAGGATGACGGGGATGGAGATTCTAAGAATAAGCCCCCCGAAGAGAGTGAAGCGCAAGATTTACCGTCGACGCCACTCTTATCAACTCATGACGATGATGGTGCCAGCTCAATAGTTCATGGTCGGGAACATTTCCAAGATATTTCCTGCACAATATGTCTCGAAGATTATGAAGATGGTGAAAATCTGCGTGTTTTGCCTTGTCAGCATGTGTTTCACAATGACTGCATTATTCCATGGTTGACGGATAGGGCTCCCACTTGTCCATTATGTAAAGCTTTGTTGGAGGTTAGGAGGGAAGGTGATTCTGATGTCGAGGATAGCGATAGCGATGATGAGAGTAGTCTCGCGAGCGGTGGTAACGATGAAGAAAATGATGAGGGTTCTATAACCCGTGAGCATGTCCCGTGGTATTCTTATTTATTTACAACGCGGAGACAGCTGGAAGGAGAAGAGATTGAAAGTGCACATAATGTAAATAACGGGGAGGAAGCTGCAGTCGTGGATGGCTCCTCGGAACGTGGTGAAGAGGCCAGAGAACGAACAAGTGACAGAGGAGATTCAAGACATAGGTTATGGTCCAGAATGTTACCAAGACGACTTATGAATAATTTTGTATCGACTTCTACACGTACACCAGAGGATGATCGCAATGAAACTGTGGATGTGGGTGTAAGTCTTAGTGATTTGCGGGAACCGTTGTTGGAGGCTGATTCTCAAAGTGGTGATGCCACCGATGAAGTCAACGGCATTGTAAGGAATGATGATGAAGCTGCTGGCAATAATGTGTAACCAATAAAGATGTATAATGATCCTTTATATTTTACGCTGGAATAGAAATGAACCATTGTTCCGGTGACGGATGAGTGATAATGTGCCTCCGGAGGTGAGCCCTTTTTTCGGAGATTTGCCTGATGGCAGTAATCTCATATTTGGAGTTATTCAAGGATTCGATAAACAATATTTAGATGTCAAGATCATTGTTGAAACATTCGTAGATTCAATTCCGCAATTATGTCTTCGTGCGAGTAAACAATAATGACTTGTACACGTACTGTACTGTAGTTTTCTTCTCGTGTGCGAACAACATTGAATGTTCGATGATTTACCTACAGATGATTGATTCACGTCCAACCTAAACTCGTAACCACTACCGACGAGACGACAATCTTTGCAACTACGACGCGAATCAAAGAAAAAGAAGGATATTATCTCTCTGTGAAACCTGATCCAGATACTGCAAAACCGACCTCAGCATCACTATCGAATTGTTGCACTGAACAGCAAGGCTATGGACATTGCCGAGGATTGAGAATTGTTCTGAATAATACAATGAATTTGGTTTTGACTGGGATGGTGAAGAAGCAATCCCTGATCATCTCCGAGCTGTGTCCTGGATGGATGGAGCCCAAGGTCAATTGAACTTGATCATCACCGATGAGTCTCTTGAAGAAGATGACAGAAGAAACATCACTACGAATAAACACAGTGCAGCTCGGACAGCAGTGGAACAAGGAGCTGATGCGAATCCCTGCTTCAAAGTGCTCAAGTTCCTCTGTAAATTTTGTGATATCCTCCTTGACATTGGTACTGAATGCCACGGCCTAAAACGGCGTCTCACAAATGAAATCATGGGGCTGAACACGGAGTCAAATTCAAGGTCGCTGGAAAAACCTGAGCAAACAGGTCGCTGTGTATGCTTACAAAAAAACATTGGTGGCGTACATAACATCTTCAACGACAATACCAAAAATTTCCTCCTGGACAGAGATGATATCAAACAATGTTTGATAGCACTCCGAACGCAATCAGTTTCGGAGGAAATCTTGGATGCAGTTAAAGTCCTAATGTCAAATGCAAAAAAGAGACCTCCGTCTTCTGAACTCGGCAATGCTACGAAGAAGAAGAAGGTTGCTACGAAGAATCAGGTTGCTAAGAAGAAGACTGTACCAAAGAAAAGTAGTACTTAATTATCCAAAACTTCGTAACGAAATATTATAGCGCTTGATTATAGTAACAAGGCTTTTTTTGGCCTTGGTGATATCTTGTTACAGGTAAGCTGGTTCGGTCAACAGCATGACAACCCTCGACGTCGACCGCGAGTGTGATGAATAATTGAAGGGGGATGTTAATCTGCTCGCTTCAAATCACCTGCATTGAGTACAAGGTCGCACGCAGAGTGTCAAACGGCGTAGTCTGCGGAATGGATTCAAGTCCACGGCCCAATAGACGGATACGGAGGTGTCCGAAACATCTTCGAAGCCTTGATCTGAAAGGAGTCAGTCATGGCTACCGATAACGACACAGAAGAAAAGATTTTCCAGAGACGGCACCCCAGCAAATAACCAAGATAGTAAGGATGCGACATATTCAGTTGATGTGTGCAGGGGACCGACCCATGCAGAACTCATTCAACGCATAATGTGAAGAGTCTCTTGGTACGAGGAAGGGCAGTCATGGGAGAAGGCAGAAATCCTTCTGCGAAACTAAGCCTTTTTCCAGCCCAGACCTCGTGAGCACTGGTGGCTATACAGATGATCAAGAATTTTGAAAGTAAGACTACTTGGCCAGAAAATTGTGACGGTTTGGGTGAAATGAAAATGAATGAAATACTCAAAAAGCTGAAGAAAGACGACGAACGTGGAAGAGCAGAGCAGTTCTTGTCAGCGCTCACGGAGCACGTCCTCTGTCAAGCTAACAACGCTGTTTTATTAGAATCAGCCAATGGCGACGATAGCGGGCATAACTCAGAAGATGAGGTTGGTGTAATAGAATTTGGAAACGAAGGAGAAGAAGAAGGGGACCGTTTCTTTGACGATGACAATGATACAGTGGATCTCATCGAAGATAGTGGTCATATTTCAATTCGTCCTGAAGTATGTGCGTGTGATAAGTTCAGGGAAGGAATTTTAAAAAAACTCTAATCCAAGAGCAGTCAACCTAAGTATACAGTATGGATGTGAGTGTGATGACCTCGTGGGCAAATTCACTCATAAGATACCATTCTATTATAAAACCATTCTGCGCGTCTCACCTTTTCCATATATCAGTCCGCGTACACTGCCATTGAGACCAAGAGTTGAGAAACCGAGGAAGTAGGTCATTCTTGAATTAGAGTCGATACCGCCCTGCAAGTACTTGCGATGGGTAAAATGCAAAGCCACTCTGCATCTATAAACATCATAGGTTCACCATGAACACCTCCCCAGTCCGCGTTCAAGCAGTACTTTAAAAAGTAACGATTGGCACCAGGGAGGAAAATTTGTATTGTAGTTCGGATGGGTGACATCCCTCATTTCCTTACAAAGTATTCTTACGAGCGAGAATAGGGGCAAGAAACAAACATGTGCCTCCGAGGAAGGGGACTTGCAAATTTATCATGAACTCATTGATATTATGTTACTCTTCTTATCAGCCTATTCAGTTTTCTTAATTTTCATAGTATTCATATTATCATTCTGAAATACAACAATACTTACCCACATTCCCAAGAACGATACCGCAAAAGCTGAAAGCATTGCAAGTGCGATGCGATAGTTGTCATTCGCAAGCATCATACTCAAAGGTAATGGTAAATAGGCAGAGCTCATCACAGTTCCCGGTGAACTTTGATATAAAATTTCTGTCGAGATACCACTTGCAAGGTATGCAAAAAGATTCACTATCCTTGATCGCTCCATGTACGGATAAGCAACCTCAATGAAATCGCCACAGAGCAGATTGATCCTCAGCCCCCTTCTAGATAGAGCACATGTGCCTCTGGACGTCAAGACATTCGCTGCACATATTCCTGCCGAAACAAGCACCAGAACACATTGATCGATAGATCCCCACATGCTTGTCTCACCTTTCTCCATCTCGATCAAAATGACAGGGAGGAAGATGCTATGATACCAACCTACTTTACTCCCATAACAAAAAAAACACCCAAACAAAAATCCAAAGCCTCTCCCATCCCAAGAACCAAATGATGGAGCGCTTCGCACTAGAGTTCTAATCATATCTGTTAAGGACGAGAGAAAAACAGTGGTACCGCTTGCACAAAAAGCCAGCGCAACAATCGAACCGACGAAGCCTGCAACGATTATATTTGTCATTGTTGCTGGAACACCGAGTTTAATGCACATAAAGAGTGTTCTGCCAAGCTTTGAACAAATATTAGCATGTGTGCGTGCACCTCATCTGTGAGAATATGTATTTACAGTATTGTCTGCAAGCTCCAGAGTGTTTTAATCAACGAAATAAATGTTGAACTAGAAATACTCACCAAAGAAGAAACTAACCATCCTGCCAATAGCCCTGCAAGGATTGATCCATAACATGACATGGAAGCTACAACTCCAGCCATTACAGCAGTTGATCCGTGCTCCGGAGAAAGCGATGTAGCTGCAACAACAGAGCAAACCGAGGGCAATGCCTGGAATCGCAATTGCAACAGAAATTGATTATTTTGAAAGACGTGCTCAATAAGCGTTGCAAATCGGCATGTCACGCATACTGCAAGGAACGATGGGAGACATGCGTCTAAAATACTTCCGATGCGTGGCTTTGTATTATTTTCATTGGCTGACGTGTACGTATAACTTTGCTCCCAAGCATTTGATAAAGCACAGCAATAAGAGACTGCACGGGTATAAGTAGTGGTTGCAACACTGCCACCAGCATTTCCAACCAAGGATAGACCTTGGTGAATAGTCATCGCTGCAGATAGACTGGTACCTCCACTGCCTGTCACCGGAAGCCCAGCTTTGGCAGCTGCCGAAAGAACACTATAATTCACGTGCTGGGGATCGCAGGAGATGCAAATTACTCCTTGAATTGGCGATTTATTGGCAAGAATGATGGGTGAGATGTATTTCTCTCCCAATTCTTTCGCTATTTGGTTCACTTCCTTTAGGATCCCAGTGCAGTATCGTTTGACCTGGAATGCGTCAGCTGCAATTTTCTGCAATCCGCCCCTTGTTCTTACTTTCTCCTCAGCCTCCGTACCAATCCCAACTGTCCACAAAGTTGCTGAATTTTTCTCAGGGTCAACCGAATCCATAGAAACAGCACACGATACAAATAAGGCATACAACACACCATGACACGATCTTGCTGCTTCTGCTGCAATTTGTTGAGTTGATTCTTCCTTTATTCTCCCAAGTTCTACATGAATTGTCATTAGAAGATCTTGCGCATTTGTGTGGCCAAGTGTTGCAGTTCCGCCCCCACTGCTTCCAATTACTACAACTGTCATCGCCAAAGCACAGGAAAATTGTACTAGTAGGATGAGGTATGGGACGTGTATCCGCCCGTGTATCTTGGTCGAATGTCGATTTTTTTGTCAATCAAGGCGCGCAGTCAGCGCAGGATAGGAAGAAGGAAAGAAAATAACCTTCCTGTATGATAGATACGGTGTATGTATGGTGTGTACCGAGATCTACTTGTGTATCTATTTGGACTAGTTCTCGTACCAGAGCTACGAGTAAGTTCAACCTTAACAACTACACGTACACTCAAAAGAGAAAAATGAGCAAAAAAGCAAAAAGCGCAACTTCAAATTGCACTTACCAATTTGTGATTCGAAGTTGTTGAATTTTCTTTTGTCCATTCCATTCAGCAGTTTGAATTCTCTTCTGTGGTGGGTGGGTGGTAATTTTCTCAAATTCCTACAAGATCGAATCAAAAGAACTTCAAAGAAGAACGGAGTTTCTTATAAATTTAATGAGTTTTTTTGTCTGCGCTTACGCCGCGCTTACTGTACTTGTACCGTTACCTGTACAGAAGTTGTGCCTGTACCGGTACCTATACCGGTACCTGTACCTGTACAAGTACCTGTACCTGTACAAGTACCTGCACCGGTACTTGTACCTGTACCGGTAC
>Ga0115005_10002829_pt1 | contig 13820 bp, 12 predicted proteins | sample ArcOceMetagenome_FD_87163 | JGI IMG/M metagenome (GOLD analysis project Ga0115005, IMG submission 87163) | Marine eukaryotic phytoplankton communities from Arctic Ocean - Arctic Ocean - Greenland ARC118M Metagenome | ecosystem: Environmental > Aquatic > Marine > Oceanic | place: Arctic Ocean... | reverse complement strand
TTACCATGAAATTAATGATGTTCACTCTTTGCTCTTTTTTGACTCATTACAAATGTCAGCCAAGAAGATACGATCTTTAGACTATCTCCTGAAGGTGGATCAGATCAAGATCATGGACAAAGCTTTAGAAGACATATGTACGAATTCTCCACAAAGAAGTCGTCGCTTCAATTTAAAAAAGACGGAAGCGCCCTGGAGTGTTCTAGTTGCGGGCATGAAACTATTGTGGACTGTCGATATAAGAGATAGCGTCATAGCGATTGTAAAGGATGTATTGTTTGCAATCAACTTCATGCAAGTTAATTCAAGAGGAACACCCCAACTGCTTGACGCTGGTGCAGGAGCAGGGACGTCTCCAATCCCTAACGATGGTCAGAGCCATGGCGGAGCAAAGGTCATGGAGAAAGAATGTAGCGACGATAATGATAGCGATGCATCTGCAATAGAAGTCATTGCGAATGAAATTATCGGAGGGGTTGATATCGTTCCAGTTACGTTAAGACCAAACAGCCCTGAGAAACCAAAGTCTCATCTTGAACATCTGTTAAGCAGGCGCAGAGAATTAAGCACATCGCCACCAATATACCAAAACTCCGGTAAAATTTCTCGTAAAAGTCTCTACAAAACTATCAACACAAGCGATTCTCACAGCTCAACGGAAAAATTTCTTCCTACTTTTGACTTACACCTTACAAATCCGCAAATCCAATTTCTCAGTGAGAAGACAGGTGGAAGTGTAATCATTGGCATTCGTGGAGCTTATATTGAAGGGAAAAAATTCAAAAATTTGTTGGTGAAAAATGAAGCATTTGAGAACAATGATATCAGGTTGGAGACACTTTTTCGAAGGACCGAGTTTTTATACACTTTGGACCGCATGGAGCTATTCTCTGTGAGTAACTCTGTCGATGTTGGTATTGGATTGCAATGGTTAACATTCGACCATGATACTAGTATTGCCGATTCCACTCATGGGTCGGACATGGACGCCAATGTATCTGATAGCCCGCCATTAACATTTTTCGAAGAAGAGGACGCTCTTCCATCGCTAGATACCGAGAATCGATGTGATAGAAAGTGGATATTCCCAAAAGATCTTGAAATATTTGATACGAAAGCATTCACTATTCCGTCGCTCGGCCAAAGCATCATGAATCCATCAACATTCAAAACCAGGCAAGAATTTCATAGACCTCCGATAGACCTCACGAAAGAAGAATTGAAAGATGTAATCAATGAGAATCTCATTTCACCACTTGAAGTCGATCGCAAAAATGCTCTTGATTATTTGGAGTTCTTTATTGACGAGCTGTCTTTTCACCTCGACTCGTATCAATTCTCAACCACTCTTGATGTTGTTCGAAATACAATGCTAGAACCTCTCAAACCCCGCGAAGAACGCTACTACCAAAAGAGTAAGGAGGATATTCCTGCGGATGAAGATGAAAGATATTCTTCAGCAAGACCACGATACGAACAGGACAAGAAAATAGAGAGCAGCGGTGCCCCCCAAACCGTTAAAGATCAAATGGATGAAAATCAGTTTCGGCATGAACTCATCGAACAGTCGAAGAAATCTAAAGCCCACTACAACTCACTCACATATAGTATGGAGAAACTGCTACAAGAAAGGGACATTAATCCAAAGAAATGGAGGGAGCTTTTACGTACAATAGCCAATGAGCTAGTTGTCGATCTAGAAGACATGAAGATAAATCCTAGTGGGGAGCCAAGCACTCGCCTTATAGAATACAATCTTTGTAAAGCGAAATGGAAAATTGCTGGTGAAGATTCAATCAATGACGCAGAGATCAATTTTACTGACTTTAAAGGAACACATGATTTCTCGGCAGATGGTTCTGTCAGTTCTAAAATATCGCTTGAGAACATGCATGTGACTTCCCACAAACCCAGTACCGATGCTATGGATTTCCCAGACCCAACAATTATCGTTAAAACTATTCTTGGAGAAAAGAGATCTCCATGTCAACGATGCGGGTTAGAATTTGATAGAGGTTCTAACGAAATCAACTCATGCAGATTTCATCCAGGAAATTTCCAAGGTTCCTCTCATGACAAGAGTACAAAATGGAGCTGTTGCGGTGCTAACGATGCCAGAGCCAATGGGTGTGTTGCTCGCCCCCACACAGGCAGTGAGAAAGCAATGGACATTCAATTTGATGCCTTCCCGCGTGTAGTTGAAGGAATCACGCTGTACAAATTTATCGAGGCAAATGTTTATCCTGGAGTCACACACACAACCATAGTGCAACTTACGAGAAGTATGACTAAGTCGTTCATGAATTATTTTCTAGGCGACACCGATGGCATTGTCAGTGCCGACACGAAAAAGATGTTATCTGCATCTCAAAGCGCTACGCTGTCGACTTCGGATACGTCATCTATCGACTCCACCGAAACCAGCTCACACTCGCAATCAACGCCAAGCTTTGAACCAAATACATTGAGGGATAGTAGGCGATACCTATTGTTCGGAGAGGCGGGTATCGACGAAGAAATGCAATCAGCACCTGCCCTTTTTGACCCGCAACAAGTATCTGTCTCAAAATCGGACAAGGAACGAAAAGGCGACGACAAAGGTTCCAAGGACACTGAAATTGTGTTTCTGCGAAACTGGAATATCGGTGACATAAATATCAAGCTTTCTATTGCAGGATTTCACAAAATCATAGACGTATCTGACGTTGATCTTGTTATATCAGGATTTCATCGAAGATATAAGATCGGAAGTGTGCAGCATTTGGCCAAAAAATTTCTGGCCCACCTCATTAAGAACTTGTTGACTTCTAGCCTAGGAATCCTCAAAGTAAAACTTTCGGGAAATAAACAGCTCAAACATGCAGACAGTGCTAGCCGAAACCCAGTACCAGAAAATACATTAGAAGCTTTGGAAGAAGAAGACGAGGCCTACGCCGCCGAAGACGCTGTAGAGAACCTACTTCTAGCTACTCCGAAAACAAAGCAAAAAAAGAAGAAACGTAGGTGGATAGGTCGTAAGCGCAAAGGCAATGACTAATTTGATTCATTCTACCAGGTTAAACCAATTATATAAAATAGTCACTTATTATCAATCCAATTGACAATTCCTTTGGTGAGATCTATGAGTATTGCGTCTTCAATAAATCAGAACACGAGTCGGTGACCATGAAATCAAAGTAATTTGACAATCCTGTCCTTGAAGATCGTTGCAATAAGGTGGCCGCATCTATGCTACTCGCTTGACGAACATACGAAGATCGTTTCTGTATTTGAGTTGCATTGACCATGACACTGTTAAAGAACGATATGGCCGCTATTAAATTAAATGGTGTGAGATAGTTCTTGATCAAGTAAGAATATGGAGACAACACCTCTTTTGACCTACCATTTGTTCCCCAACACCCTACCTCTGGCATCCAGTAACCTTTCAGAAAAAAAATCATTAGAAAGATGCCATGATGTGTCCAAAGCGCTAGGCTCGCAAATAACACGTACCGATATGCCCACCTAGTCTGGTATTTACAACAAATATATTTTCATTGCTATGAGCAATTTCTTTTGTAGGTCTTACGAGCGGGGGTATAAATGGGTCATTCATAGCTGTGATACATAGGAAAGGTATGCTCATCCCATCTCCCAACTGCTGCAACGCACTCGCTTCATTATAATAGGTATTTAGATCATCATGCTTCCTTCCATTCAAAGGCATCGTTATTGCACGATCGATATCAGGAACAGAGTTGTGAGTTAACCAGAACATTGGACCATAGAGGCCAGAGCGAAATGGACCAGCAGACTTCAATAGATGGTGTTTTCTAAGAACATTGTAATGCTTTAGTATCCACAATTTCAAATGGGAAGATACAATAAAGTGGTAAATCGTAGTCACAATTTTTCCATTAGGCTGATGAACTATGTTGGGACGAGATAAATTGAGAAAGTGAACACGCAATTGAGATGAAATCATTTCATAATCAACTCACCTGTGTCGTTGTTGGTTGTGTAGTCGAGAGGGGATGAAATTGTACAGGCAGCATCAAGATTACAATATTCTTTGGTACGTAAAAGATAGTGCGCCAATTTTGAACCGCCCATGCTGAAGCCAATTACAGCGAGAAAGCCACTGTGATGCTTTCGCAAGTGTGATACAAGGAAACTGATATCTTTTGTTTCTGTTAAGCAATTACCTCCTACTGATGAGCCATCTGAATGACAGACAATTGAATAATTTAGGATGACAACATTCCAACCATTATTCACAAATTGTAACGTGGCCTGTTCAATATAAACTTCTCGACTGTGTCCTCCAATGCCAGGCAACAGAATGACCATTGGTGCATCTGGGGAAACTCGCGTGAGAGGTTCGACGAACTCCACTTCAATATAGCAACCAGAAGGGCTCTTTATCTTCTCAAACTATGGTAAGTGCAAAATTGTTGTGAGGAATTTAGACTTTCAACCCCGCATTGAACGTCGCAGCAAGGTCGCAGCTATGAACACTTACCCGACGAGAAGCAATATCATTCCAAAAGTTGAACGGGGAAGGCCTCAGCTGTGCCAGCAATGACGCGATATGTGGATTTGAAAAGCCCCACGGTTCTATTCGAAGACCCACTGCATCGGCAATAATCCTCTTATTTCGTGGAGTTGAAGAGAAATGTATTTCCATACTGTCACCTTCATCATTCTCGATGTTTTCTTCTTCTCCAATGACGGTGAAGCAATGCTCTCGTTTCTTGTTTTTTTGAATGCAAAAGATGGATAAAAGTGATGCTGATGCTATCGCGAGGGCAGCATTAAACTTTATAATTGCCATGTTTTGTTAAGGTGCCAAAGTATTGTAATGTGCTTTCGAAGAAAAACAACCAAATAGGCAAAGCATAATTATTTGAGCTTCGCTTTGTTCAGCGAATAGAAGAGAACAGTGGGCATTATTCTCAATCTAGGAGAAGAATCGAATATTTGTTGTGAAGGTTTTGTGTCAGCTAAAGCATTTTTCGAAGTCATTAGCTCTTGATTTTTGAATCGTCATGACACGGTGTCATTGGAAACGTCAAAGCGGATTTTGAATTTTGTTTGGCCGCCCATTCACAATTTTCGCGGAATGTGCAGAAAACAAATGGCCTGGCCTCGTGATTGAATTCGAAAATTTAAGCTCAAGGGCGTTCATAGTGCCCGACATGACAAAGTACCATTACCATCCACTGACTACCGACTAACCAAAGGACTCGTAAGATTCACGCAAACATGACAGAACAAAGTCCAAAAGGATGTGATACATTCATCGCTTACCCTCCTACAACGGCCAATGGTCATGTTATATTTGGAAAGAACAGCGATCGCCCTGCAGGTGAAGGGCAGTCAATTATGAGATATCCTGCTTCAAACCATACACAAGGCTCTACCGTAAAGTGCACATATATTTCCATTCCACAAGCATCACAAACTCATGCTGTCTTATTGTCTCAAATCGACTGGATGTGGGGGTGTGAACATGGAGCTAATGAGCATGGCGTAGTGATTGGCAATGAGGCTGTCTGGACTCGAGTACCCGAGGAACAAGGCAGCCGTTTACTGGGAATGGATTTGGTTCGACTCGGCCTCGAGCGTGGAAAAACATCAAGGGAAGCTTTGGACGTTATCACAAGACTTCTTGCAGAGCACGGGCAAGGAGGACCTTGTGCTCAAAATGATCCTTCATTTACCTATCATAACTCGTTTCTCATCGCTGATTTCAACGAAGCTTTTATATTAGAAACTGCTGGTCGCCATTGGGTAGCACAGAGATGGACAGAGGGAGGTCGAAACATATCTAACGGATTAACTATTCGGACAGACTTTGATTTGAGTTCAGAGGGCATCAAAGAGTACGCAAAAGAATATGGTCTGTGGGACGGGAATGAGGACGAGGAGCCATTTGATTTTGCTGCGATATTTAGTGAGGGGGGAGTTGACGAGAGCACATCTAGCAGACAAGGTTGTGGTCAGAGTATGCTGGCCAAATATTCAAATTCTGGAGAATTTAGTCGTGATGATATGGTTTCTATTTTACGAGACCACGAGAGTGGTATTTGTATGCACGGCACTTTTGAAACAACAGCATCAATGGTGAGCGAATTGTACCAAGATAAAAATGCGAGACATTGGATGACGGGAGTGCATCCATGCAAAACCACCTTTTCCTTGCATGAGGTTGCGAACGAGACATAGAATAGAGATAAAGATAAAATCTTATCATTCAGGCCAGGCAGTAATGGAATACTGGGCAGCAGTAAAACGAATCCAGCAACCTAGCTAGTAGAGTACATAACTACAGCATCGCTTGAGTACACATTTGCGACGGGTAGTATGAACATGATTTACTCGTCGTCAACGGTGATTTTGATGATGTATTTCTACTCTATTTCAACATGATGAAGCCAAAGAGGAATCCTTATCCTTCTTGTAGAAGAATTCTCAACAAATTAAAAATAGTACGTGTACTCGTACCCACCAAACTCCTTTACTACCGATGCTCGAACACCCTACGCATCTTCCAAATTGTGATGGATTATCATCGTCACTCTCTCCACCCTACTCGTAATCTTCAGAAACCACAGGAGCATCATACTTGTACTTGGTACCAGCGGGAGTATAGTATGAAGCTATGAAGTATGAAATACTCGTTTTTTTCATCATAATTTTTATTCCCCCAACATAACACGGCCGTTTTCCATTTCTTTCTATCCGATCGTATTCTCCGCCATTCAAAAGAGCGAGCGAACGACAGAATAAAAGATAAAAGTGCACACAACGTAACGCACAACGTACCACTCGAACACACACACTTGAAACACACACACACACGACATACACACACAACCAGCCATACCGAATTAATCATTGATAATGACAATTGTTTCAGGACCTGAAACCAGAAACTCCGACTGGGCAAATGATACGTCAACGTTTGGTCAGAAAATGCTTCTCAAGATGGGATGGAAGCAAGGTAAAGGTTTAGGAAAGAACCAACAAGGAACAAATACCAACCTACGTGCTATCCGTCGCGAGGTGAATCTTGGAATCGGTGCCAAGACTGATACAACTGGAGACCAAGGTTTTAGTGAGACGAGTAGAAATTTTCATGGTGTTTTGGCTTCATTGAAAGCAGCACACGAACCTAGTGATAAAAGTTCCAAGAAGGATAAGAAGAGACGGAAAAAGGATAAGAAGAAGGAAAAGGATCGATCTGAATCATCAGGTAGTGGTATAACTTTGTCATCTAAACGAGTGACTGCAGGACACGCGAGGAAGATGCGCGAGGCGAAGGATTTAACAAAAAAGTCCGCTGAAGACATGGCTGCCATCTTTGGTGTGAGAGTTGAAGAATACCAGAACAATTCTGTCTGGGGTAGATTATCGTCACTGAGCACAGGTGAAGAAAAGAAGGAAGAAGATTCTTCTTCTCACAATAAATCAGAAAAGAAGGAGCGCAAGAAGAAGGATAAGAAGAAACGCAAGAAGAAGGATACGCAAAATGAAGATAGTGATGGTGGAGACCGGAAACGAAGAAAAAAGACACGGCAAGAAGACTAAAGATTGACGGATCTGATTATAAATGTACAGTAAAAAAACTCTCTTATAGCTAGAGATACGTGTACGTGTACTGCACGCAGAGAGATTCTGAAAGAAAGGAATTCTCAGTTCAAATCCTTTTGTTTCAATGCCTCAGCATATATTTGCCTCCTCTCATTAGAGCTCATGGATCCCCAATAACCGTCTCTTTCTTCTTCTTCCTTCAACCACCTCTCTGCATCTTCCCAACCATCTTCATATAACTTGTAATAGTCATCTTTTTCAGCACACTGTGTGGCAAGTCGGAAAAGATTACTCATCTGCCCCGTTGAATCTTCAGGATCAAGGTTAGGAGATATTTGATCATGCCTCTCCGACGCCGTCAACTGGATCACATCGTGAGGAAATACAGATAGAGTTACAGTTCTGTCAACTTTGTAATCATCCCTTTCGTGTTCCATGTTATCAAAATCAGGACAACCAAACCTATCTCTATCTACTGAAAAAAAACCGTCAACGGCGACGCGTGGCAGCCAGCTTGATTCCTTTTTGCTTTCTTTTCTTGCAATGCGACATGGCCAATTGGATGTAAAGAAAGGAAATGTTGCTGAGTTACAAACCGAATCAATGACATGATGCCGGTCTTCAAATTTGGTATCTAAAATGGGGCGATTATTGGGCAAGATTTCCCTGTAGGCCAACCCAACAAATCCTTCTCTATTATTCAAAACTTCATGAACTTCATCGTCCAAAATACGATCTAACTCGTTTTTCAAAAGGGGCAAAAGGTTTCCTCGCGCACCTCCAAGTAATCTGCTCCCTTCGCTCATGCGTATCGTGGCTTCTAATGCAACTAGTTTTCATGTTGACGCATTGTGGCACGATTGAAATTAATGAAACTAAATGGTCAGCAGGAATGCTCTTGCTTACAACATGAGTCGTGAGGCGTACAAATGATTCTTACCTTCAGGTTTCACACCTGCGCCATGAGATGCACAGGCAATGGCACCAGCCGAACTGCCAGCTAGTGGGTTGGAATCGTCAAGGGCTTTGTGATGCGATAAACTAGCAAGAGCCCCTATATGCCACGGAAAGAGCAACCCCCCGCTGTGTTATGGCAGGAAGTAATCAGAAATAGTGGAATTGGTGAGAAAAATCAGTGCCGCAACGTGACGAAAGCATCGAAATCATTCCATCTACTTACGGAGAAAGAGAATAACCAACAATCATCGTCGTTTCAGTATAGTCTATATGAATCCAGGAATTTGGTCCACGTACGTAAGTAATGTGGAAGGCGGATTAGTTTCACGAATGACCAGAAACCAGATGTGAAGGGAGATGATGGATGGCTACAAGAAGTAGCGTGACAACATTCTTTGCTGAGTATTATGATATTCTATTTCTATTTTGTCTGGAAGGTTCTTCAAACAAAAACAATATCTTCAAAAGGATAACTGTTATAATAACCGTCACAATTGGCGTGTTGAAATCCAAGAAATAGTTGAATTAATTAGATATTAGAATCGCAGATTGATTAGTCTAATAAGTTCAATTATCCGAAAACTTCCACAGCCTGCAACAAAGTTTCGCACATGGTACTCAATGCATTTGCATCGATCCTATTGGACCTGATTCGTTTGATACGCAATATTAATTCTTGGGTATTCAGTAACGGAATCAGCTTTCCATCACTTCTATGGGTGTGGATGGGTTTCTGGTTGTCAATCATGCTTATCCCAGCCTGTTCTTTCACCCATTCACACGTGTCTGCGTCAAGCATGGCAAGGATACTTCGACATTGTTTTGCCTTTTTCAGCATAGTAAGGGCTGCTTCTAGTCGGACGCATGCAATTAACATCCCCCCTTCTTGAAAGCGCTCAACTTCAATCAATCTTGTGGATGTTATAAAGTGCTGGATCGTATCATCCTTCCCAAGCTCGTACATCACAAGAAGAAATTCAGTTAATATTTGACTCTTGTCCATGCCCCAAGCGCGACCGAGTGTGACAATGTCATCCAAATCGGCATAGCTGACTGTACTACCTTCGAATCGTGATGCCTTTCGTTGGAGAGCATCATATATGAATTTAGTCTGGTATTCATTTGCAACATGGGATGGATGTTGGTGCTCGATAAATGATTCTCTGAGAAATAGTACATCCAATGTTGGAAAACACACTGTCAATGATTCTATGCTATCTGTCAGCTGAATGGCACAAACAACTGCGCTATGAATTTCAAGTGATGCATCATCAAGGTCCCCAGATCTTCGCAGTAAATTCTCTAGGATAATGTCTTTCTGAAGTGGAGGCCACACTTCATGATTATCATCCATGGCATCTTCGTAATCTTGAGACAATCCGTCCACCGTGGACCTTAAAAGGACAATCAACTCCGTGGATAATTTGTTTAAACTTGTAAACCATGATGGGTCATCACAGAGGGGACATATAATTTCTTCACAGATTTCATGGGCCTCATGGAATCCAAACAAAACTCCTCTGTATACAGGACGGAGATAATTATTCCAAATCTCTTGAGATACGGCAGATACCAACTTGATATCTTTGATCGATCGCAAGGCTGATAGAGAGTCATCAAGGAAATGAAGCGAATCTGGCTGAATTTTTAAAGTAAAAGACAATCACGTGAGAATATTTGAAAGAGTTGGAGGGCGCTTAACCTATGCGTCATTAAACGTACCTCTCTACCCCATTTTTGGGCCAAAATTAGAGCTCTATGTGACGCAAGTTTTACCGTATCGTAATAGTTTTGAAGAAAGAATAGTAATGGAGCAGGGCCCGTTCCATCATCCAGGCAGAGATTTTTCAAACTATGGCGTTCCGCACAGGATATTTGCAGCATCTTCCAATTATCTGGTACATCTCCCTCTACAAGCGATGGAATGAATGCGAATGGGCTCACGATGCATGCCAACTCAAGCTCTATGATTTCTCGAGTATTCTGGGTCAGCGATAATTCATCATGTGCTATAAACTGGTGTATAGCAAATACATCTCCTGTATCAATATTGGAAACAGTGATGGGGAGAGCGCCTATATTAATTCCGTACAGACGGAGAGATATAAGCTGACAAATGCGGATCTTACGCAATAAATCTTTCCACGGTTGAGCTGATTTGAAAATTGTGTTAGAAATCCTTTCAAAAGTCATATAGTTCACGACAACTATTGTACACAAATGCAATACTTACCGCACTCTTCACAGGAAGTCAATCCATAAGTTTTATCTTCGATATTTTTGGTCGCTGCAGATATGGCTTCATGGCATACAACAGAGAGCGCGAAAGCTCGTGGCAGATCCTCCGAATCAGAACAAAATTCATGTAAGGCCTTGAGTAAAATGATATCGCCTTCTTCCTTGGATTTTTCATAAGCATCGCTATCTAGATATTGAACAACAACATCACGAAGCCACCGAACGGCAGGACACGATATATCGCCACACTGCATTTCAATCGTATCCTTCGAGAGAGACATGAACCATTCTCCATAGTATTGCAATAATGTATCAAAGTCCCCCAGTATGCCCATGTGGTCAAAGACTTGATGAACGGTTTTAAGCGTAAAGATATCTTCCGTCAGAGGACGAAATAAATGCAGAAGAATTTGTTTCCTATCTCTCGTACTATCACAAAGATACAGTTCCAAAGTTTGAGCCTTGTTGTTTTGAAATGACGCTGGAACACCCTGAAGACACCCCTTTGCAAATGTTGCGAAAGTCATTTGAGACTCAACTTGCGCTGGGAGATCTGAATCAATGCTATAACCGCAAACTTTTTCGTACGTTTCTATCCATCCAGCCGCCTCGTCTACCCACGGGTTACTAGTAGATGATTCTTCGCCCAACCCCAGATGATTATCACCTTTGCGTTCAGACGATTCAAACACATGAATCTCATCGTAGGCGAGAATCAACTATCACAGAGAGAAGCAAAACCGCATCAGCAATTTATATACGCATACATATTATTCCAAGTGAAAACGAACTTACCTGTGTATGGAAATCAATCTTCCTACTTAGCTCATGAATATGAGAATTCTTCGACGTCGCTATAGCTTGGTCACTCAAAGCAATATCCAATTGTTCCCTTGCATGGAGAACAACTTCGCTATGGAAAGAAGAATCCGAAACTCCCATGTTTTGTAAATGTGTTGCTAACGCGAGGAAGTCAAGTGCCTTACTAAGATCTGACAATGCCGTGATTTGAGTGAGTGCATCATACACCCCATTTAGGTCAGAGGGGACCGCACTCTCCGATGTAAGGAGTTGCTTCAGAAGCTGCATCTGTATTGATCCTTCTTGTGCTCTTTGCTGAGCTGGTGATAAGATACCTCCTCCTCCATGCGACACATCGAGGGATTTTGATCCTCTACGAGAAGCGGCAATCAATTCATCGTCCACAACGTTGACCTCTTTCAATATGGAGCTCTTGTTCGAGCTCTTGCTGATTCGTAGCTCAAAATTTCGCTCAAATGATTCGCCTCCCTTGAGATTTACTGGGCACTGGACTAAGGATACACCATCTGATTTGACATCGAATTTGCCTACACGTGGACCATAATTCGTTCTGAAAATCTCCACTACATTACGTTGTCTCGAGTGAATGGCAAGGTATTTGACGGTGTGTACTTCGCCATCAATGGTATAAGGAATTTGAATCCAATGGCACGTCGCCTCTCTAAATCCCTTCCACATCCGTATTGGCTGTTTCGTATCTAAATCAATGAGTTGCACCCTTCCCAAGTTATCCGCACAAGCCATAAGTTTTCCATCTGTGGGGTCAATCGACACATGCGTAATCCGTCGAGGAGCATCATACATTGCCGACCCAAGGGATAAAATGGTCGGACCCTTGTGCAGCGCCGGGAACAGCAATTGCCGAGCAGATGGATCCATATCATCATCATCATCTTGAATTTCCATTCCATTCATTTCCTCATTTTCCTGTGACTTGGACCTACCGAGGACACCCATCATGCCTCCAAACATAGTTTTTGCAAGTGCCGCCGTCCCTCCGATAATGGTGGTGCCACCCAGAATGATATTCTGGACTGTGGACCTTTGAGCCTCTTCCTCTTTCAAAGATTTGTGCATGTTGGAAAAGAGTTGATCTTCGTTGGTATAGAATGAAAGTGTTGGATACGTATCAGCACCACCAGGATTGACACTCGATTCCTTCTTGTAGCAAATTGCTTCAAAGAATTCATAATGGTCCACATCATCCCTTTCCTTCCTCACCACTGGAACTGTTCCATTTTCGCAGCCGTCTTCATCGTCATAGTCAAGACTATCATCTCCAACAACTTCGTCATGATCATAACTTGTATCCTGAAAACTAATATCCTGAAAACTAATATCAGGCAAATTCATTCCCGCAGCCGAAAAAGGCATCTCCGCAGGCTGAGATAAAAGCGTCGGAAAGAACCTCGCCAACGGGATCACCACATACTCTCCTACGTGTACCCCTGTCCCAGTGCCATCACCACCCCTCAAAGCTGTCAAGTCATACTTCTTCAAATCTAACCTCCCCTTGAATGCCATATCCTTACAATGATGAATAGGACGATCCAAATCCTCCAAATCCTCCAATCCAAAGAATGCCCATTTGGGCATCCTCACAAACGTCCCATCGCCATATGTAATCCACACAAAATAATCTTGATCATCTCGGGCGTTTGCTCCCCTCCGATTCCGTCCATCTCCATCTCCATAATGCTCACCACCACTTTGATAGCTGTAGACGGGACTAATGGATGCTACCCCTCCATCCGGCTGGAATGGCACCCATTTCAAAGACGACGATGAAGATTCGTCCTTGGACAGTGCTCCGGTGCTGATGCTATTCATTGAGATTGTCGTATCGCGTTCAGGATTCTGAAAATTTAGAGTCTCTCCCTTTGTCGCATTCAACTTTTGTTGTTGCTGCTGTTGTTGTTGCTGCTGCTGCTGCTCCATCAAAATCAATTTTCTCCTCACATCCTTCTCTGTATCCACAAGAAGCGGTTCTAAAATCCTTCCCTCACTCTGAGATTTGGACAAGACAAATCGTCCTTCACACCCCTGCATTCCGACATAGGCATAGATGGAGAGTTGGACGGAGAGGAGACGATTGGATTCGAGACCGCATAAGATTGCGACTTGTAGGTATTCCTGAGAGGAAGAGGTGGGGGGTGGTTCGTAGGTTAAGATTCTAGGTTTGCAGTGGAGGGCTTCGATTTGTGGTTGTGGTTGTGGTTGTGGTT
>Ga0115005_10002827_pt1 | contig 13827 bp, 8 predicted proteins | sample ArcOceMetagenome_FD_87163 | JGI IMG/M metagenome (GOLD analysis project Ga0115005, IMG submission 87163) | Marine eukaryotic phytoplankton communities from Arctic Ocean - Arctic Ocean - Greenland ARC118M Metagenome | ecosystem: Environmental > Aquatic > Marine > Oceanic | place: Arctic Ocean... | reverse complement strand
ATGATCGGGTTTATTGCAATTTATGCCGCGGCAGCATTAACTTTATGGTCTATGATTTACTATCTTATAAAAGCATGGCCACAATTAAGTACTAGCGGTGATAAGTAGTTGATTTATTGCCCGTATTCCCTAGAATAGCGGCCTCGTCAAATGCTGTAAGAAAGAATAAAAATTAAGGCGCGGTAGCAAAGTGGTAATGCTGTGGACTGCAACTCCGCCATCGTCGGTTCGATTCCGACCCGCGCCTCCATTCTTTTAGTTAGCCTTTCTCAGCATAGACTAGAGCTTTTTAACCGGTGGCGGTTAAATGACGTAAAGCCATCGTTAAAAGGTGAGAATCATTCCCTTTTCAGTTTTTGGTAATGTATACTTCGCGACGATTTCTGCGAGTTAGATTTACTTAACGAAATCAAAAATGTTTTATCTGTAAAGCCCCCTTCAGTATGCCCGGGTGGCGAAATTGGTAGACGCAACGGACTTAAAATCCGTCGGTGGAAACACTGTGCCGGTTCAAGTCCGGCCCCGGGCACCATTACAAATCAATGACTTAACTAAATTTACCTCGCTATTCGCGTCCGGGTTACATCGCCATGGGACAATGCTGTCATCTGCCTTGCGGAGACGAGAAATAAAATGGCCTGAAAGGCAGCGATTAAAGATCAAAGGAAATGGCTGGTTCATACTACCAGCGAAAATTTGAGTGCTTACTCGCCTAAATGTGCTCTTACCCAGTTTTGGAAATCATGTACCGCATATTCTTCAGCCATTAGGGTCCCTTTTTTATGGCGATGAGACCTGAGCCCTTTTTGGTTTAACTCCGAGACATGGGCATCTTCATTCAGAACCGTTTTTGCAAAATCGACTGCAGGACTGATCTGGGCAGTTTCATCCGCCAAAGTTTCCTCGCTAAACAGCCATTCGACCTGAATTTCAGTGCGCTCTGGGCCTAGAGGCATAACGCGTACGATCCGAACGTAATCCGCATGGGCAATGATAAAGACCGTAGGAGCCATCACCGCATAATGATAGCCGAGCTTAATCTCTTCCGCAGTCAAGTTGGCGAACGACTTGCCGACCAACTGACCGTCGCTGCTCCAGGTTGCGGCACCCTTTTCCAGGCCACCACTAAAGCTTGGGTCACTATTATTGATGTGTTTCGCCCATTCAGGATCATCATGGGGTTCCATAATCGCGCGTCTGTAGATGGGAACCAATTGGCTTAATGCCTTATGGACACCTGGGCAGTGTAAACATTCGTTGAAGTTCTCCCAAAAGATCTTCCAGTTACACTCCATTGTCTTGTGGAAGGTTTCGCCAACTTTTAACTCGGCCAAAGGCCAGTTGTCTAAATCGACTGAGTCTTTGTCGAGGCTTTCTTTAATTGGCTTTGCGGCTTTGCCAGCTAAATTGATAAATACAAACCCTTTCCAAACCACTACCGCTACGTCGTACAGCGAGTGGTCGGTCATGTCAAAATTGGCAGGACACTGCTTGGACGATGTGCGGAGTAATCCGCCCTGTTGTGAATAAGTCCATCTATGGTAAGGGCAGACAATATTTTTTGAGCGCAACAGGCCCTGGGGCTCGGTAACCAACACGGAACCACGGTGCCGACAGGTGTTGTGGAAGGCTTGTAAACTGCCGTCGTCGTCACGCAACACCAAAATATTTTGGCTGCCAATTTCTATGGTACGAAATGCTCGAGTCTCGGCCAAGGCATCAGCTCGACAAACATAGACCCAGTTTTTATACCAAATGGCTTCCAATTCGCGTTCATAATGCGTTGGATCAATATAGTAGCTAGCGGGCAGCGTATCTTTGACCTCGATTAGGCCGTTGTAGCCTGTTACTTGCTGGGTCATCACTGACTCCTTTCTAACGCTGATTGACATAAAATAGTTTGATGCTGGGGTAATAGCACAGGGTGAAAACCCTGATAACGGAGTATATTCTCGTTAGTCACAGACAATTATTATAAAGTGTAGTGGCTTCGTGGAAATAGTTCTTTCGCGCGGGAGCGAATGGATATTTTAGTCTTGAGCATTTGCCAGCTGTTTTATATAGACTTTCGGTGTTAGACCCGTTTTCTGTTTAAAGAATTTGTAGAACGTTGTCATCGAGTTGAAACCAGAATCAGCAGCAATATCAGCAATATTGGCTCTCATGTCAGATTTTATTAGATCAATAAAATAATTCACACGAGCTGCATTGATATAGCTATAGAATGATTCTTCAAATACCTGATTGAACAAATATGAGAGCTGATTGCGACTGTAGCCGGTACCCACAACCACGTCATTTAATTGCAGGTCCGGACTGCGATAGGCTTGCTTGTGGTAAAAGTAATCCTGTATGTCTTTAACCATGCACTGGAGTCTTTTTTCATCCAGTGCTATCTTTTCTCTCACCGTAGCGGTAGATGCTTTGCCCACCTCAGCAAAAGTGCTGTATTCATGCACGCAAACAATTTGGCCGTCGCGTATGGTCATTACATCGCAGCCACGGGCGCTACTATGCTTGCCTGTATGTGAGGATTGATAGACAAAGCTATAAAGAGAAAACGCCATATCGCCATCGACACGTGCATCATCGTGGTAGATATAACGGAGTTGGTTTGAAGGTAAACCTAGAGAGATATAATTTGCCACATCTTTAATGAGAACTTGCGTTGCCCCTGAAAAAATAATGTATTCAGCATCAGCGGATAATATCGATAAGATACCGGCCAGATCTCCTCGCAGCCAATACTGCCGGTATTGTTGGGCGACTTTGCGCGTTTGCTCTGTAAGGGTAGGCATTAGGCTCCACAACCGCTAAATCTTTTTTTTTTGGTTCTAGAAGATCATTGTATCTGAAAAATGATTAGACGCTTAAAACACAGTAAGATCTTGATGAAGAAACTCGGTTCTTAAAAAATTGTTTTAAGATTCCATCCTCAATATTCATTGGACGCGTCAGCATAAGGGTGGATTGCCACCCAATAAGGTGGAGACAAAGTATGAACTTGTCTCTTATGCCGTGGCCAGATTTACTTGACCACTACATTTCAAAGCCGCAAACAGGGATATAGAGACTAAGGACTTCGGCCTTCGCATAGAGATATAGGCAATCGGAACTAAAAGGTATAAAGTCTGCCACTGCCAATGGGATTTAACATTAAAAATAATAAAGTGCGAAAAATAACCGATAGGTTAATGTCTCGGAGAAGAGGAAACATGCATGCGCATAGTTTTAGCAATTTTAAGTATGGTGACACTTGGGGTTTTAGGGGGAATTCCTGCATCATTTGCAGACACACTAATAAAAGATGCCCGCATTATTGACGGGACTGGGAAGCCTGCTTTTCTAGGCAGTGTAAGAATCAGCGGTGAAAGGATAGTTAGTATTGGAGACCTAATGCCCACTTCAGGCGACACAATATTTGATGCCAAAGGTTTGACCCTCTCTCCCGGTTTTATAGATACCCATAGTCACCATGATTGGGGCTTAAGTGAAAATAGAGATGCGTTAGCAGTGATAACTCAAGGCATAACAACTAGCATTTTTGGTCAAGATGGGGAACATGATTTTCCGCTTCAAGCCTCTTTAGATGTTTTTAGGGAAAGGCCTGTCAGTATGAATATAGCGTCCTATGTTGGGCACAACACCCTCCGCAATACGGTGATGGGAGAGGGAGCCAAACGAGAGGCCACTCGTGATGAAATTTCAGCCATGAAAACAATACTGCGCGTCGAGATGGCAGCAGGCGCCATTGGGCTTTCTACGGGGCTTGAATATGAACCTGGGATTTATTCATCTTCAGCAGAAGTTATAGAGTTAGCGCAACTGACGGCCAACTTGGGGGGTCGGTATATCTCCCATATCCGTTCTGAAGACAGGTTCTTCTGGCCTGCTATTAATGAAATAATAAATATTGGAAGGCAAACAGGAATGCCGGTCCAAATCTCTCACATTAAACTGGCAACCAAAGAAATTTGGGGGCAAACAGCCAAGCTTTTGAATATTCTGAACCAGGCCCGCGCTGAAGGAGTGAACATCACCGCTGATATTTACCCCTATGAATATTGGGAATCAACGCTTTGGGTCTTACTTCCCGAACGGGATGCAGATGACTTAAATGAAATACAAAATGTTCTGGACAATATAACGCCTTCTGACGGAATAGTTTTTATGGTTTATGGACCTGACCCAAGTTACGTCGGAAAAACCTTGGCTGATATCTCAGTATTGCGGGGGTTAAGTGATGCCGAAACGTTTTCTGAATTACTCAAAGAATCCGATATCTGGCAGGAAGAACACCAAAGCCAAGGACAGTCTGTTATGGGTAAATCTATGTTATCCCAAGACATTGGCGAATTAATGAAATGGGAACATACCAATATTTGCACTGACGGTGGTTTTGAAGGCCATCCAAGAGGATATGGAGCTTTTCCACGCTTTTTAAGCTATTTTGTTAATAGAATGGACTTAATGTCCCTTGAAGAAGGGATAAGGCGCATGACATCTCTTGCCGCCCACAATATGGGGCTTAAAGATCGTGGTGAAATAAAGGTGGACACTTATGCTGATCTCGTTTTATTTAACGAAGAGACTATAAAAGATAATGCGTCAATTAAAAATCCATCCGCCATTTCAAAGGGTATTGAAATGGTGTGGGTGAACGGCCAACTTGCCTTAAACCAAGGACAAGCTACCCATTATTATTCTGGGAAAGTGATTAAATAGCTCTTTGCACTCAACCTCTCAGTAAGGGAAAATGTGTTAGAGGGGGGTTGAGGCCTTTTGAGGGGAGAGTCATTTAATGGGTAACTTCTTCAGTTAAGTTTAGTCTAGTCTGTCTGGTGCAGATGGATAACGGCTAAACATTAGAGTTATCCATTTCTTACAAAGATATTACCTGCGACAGAGGCTTTAAGGCGTTCGAATTTCAGATCCAGTTTGTTGAGAATAATAAAAAACTGGCCTGCTGACACGATGATATATGATGCGGTAGTGCGACTGACGATTAAGATAAAAACAGAAACTTACAAAATATACTTAATAAAAAGGAACATATTATCAGCGACTCAAGCGGTAAAGCCGATGAAGGACTAGTTAGAACTATTGGCACCCGTGCGCTTGGGACTAACGTTTTCAACATGGTCGTTGGTGCTGGGATATTTGTTCTACCTGGTGTGGTCGCAGCAAAACTTGGTTCTGCCGCGATAATTGCCTACCTGATATGCGGCGTTGCCGTTAGTCTTATATTTTTGTGCTACGCGGAAATTGGTAGCCGGGTCACCCGTAGTGGTGGCTCATATGCTTATATTGAAGAGGCATTTGGTCCCTTTGCTGGCTTTATTTCATCGATGTTACTTTGGTTTGGGTGGGGGGTACTCGCTGACGCTGCTCTTACGGTTGCTATGATTGAAGCTCTGTCTATTGCTGTTCCGGAGCTTCAGGAGCCGATGTGGAAATTGCTATTTATGATGGTGTTGTTCACGTTTATCGTTGTTACTAATATAGTGGGTGTAAAGTCTGGGGTAAGGCTGTACGTTTTTAATACTATTGCTAAGTTTGTGCCTCTTGCACTCTTATTCCTGGTAGGAATTTTCTTTATAAAAATGGATAATTTAGTCATCACAGAGTTGCCATCGTTTGCTAATATCGGTGCGGCAACGTTGATATTGATGTTTGCCTTTTCGGGCGCTGAATGTGCCCTAAATGCTAGTGGTGAGATCGAAAATCCAGCAAAAACAGTACCGCGCGGGATTTTCCTCGGCCTTGGTAGTATATTTATTCTTTATTTAGGTTTGCAAACTGTAGCTCAGGGCGTTCTTGGTGCTGAACTTGCTAATAATACTGAAGCGCCCTTGGCGGTTGTCGCCAATGAAGTATTTGGTGGCTGGGGTGTCAAACTGCTAATTGTTGGAGGCGTAATATCAATTTTTAGTACTTTGAGTGGGGATATTTTGGTGACACCTCGGGTGATTTTCGCCGCTGCGCGTGACGGGAATTTACCAAAGCCGCTCGCCAGAGTTCACGCGAAATATAAGACACCATACATTTCGATTATATTTTATGCTTTTATGATCGCCTTACTGGCACTTAGTGGTCAATTTAAAGTGTTGGCTGTGATGGCGTCGGGGTCTATTTTATTAGTATATGCTGGCGTCTGCCTTTCAACCCTTAAGTTGAGGATGCGTGACGGTGCGCCCTCTGAGGGGCAGTTTAAAATGCCCGGAAAGGCCATTATCCCTCTTCTTAGTTGCTGTGTTATCACGTCGATGCTGTTGCAATTGACGGGTGAGGAAGCTCTTGGATTATTAACACTAATGGGGATATCAAGTTTGATATTTGTAGTACAGAAAGTAATCGATAAAAAAAGAATTTAGGGCTCATTAGAGATTCACTGACAGTCAACTCTGTAGCCACAATATCCAAAAATAGGTAGTTTATTTTTGTTGCTGGAACCATTTCATAGCAAATATTTTCTTATTTTGAATGGATAGATATAAGCATTTTAGAAATGGTTTGATCAGATTAGTTAATATCTATGCACTCTTCACAACGACAATAAAAACCCATCTATTTCTAGAATTATCGACCTTTTCTATTTCATCTGATTAGCAGATATGTTGCGAGATATTTGTTACTCAAGCTTTCGCAAATGCATGGGCCAACGGCCCAATTCTAATACCTCTTGCGCAGAAATACATTCTGGGAGTTGCCCTTTATTGTAGGCATTCGTAATATATAATTTTTTGCACTCAGGCCAAGGCATAATAGGGTATTATCAGGGCTCGAGCCTGTTACTGAGCAGAGTCATGAACAACGCTGTTGCCTTACACCCCTGGAAAAGAGCCAACCATTTAACTAGCCACAATAATCAATTGGTGATTGATGGTATCAACGCCTGTGAACTGGTTGAGCAGTATGGCTCCCCCTTGTATGTATTTTCTGAAGCTAAACTGCGCGAAAACGCCACCGATATACTCACTAACTTTCGCCGAGTGCACCCGAATACCACTGTGTGCTTCGCAAGCAAGGCCAACGCTAACATTGCCGTGTTGCAGGTTTTAAAAGACGCAGGATTAAGTATTGAGATAAACTCAGGCGGTGAGTTTGTAAAAGCCCAAACTGCAGGCTACACCCCGCAAGCGATGGTCTTTAATGGTGTCGCCAAACTGCATAGCGAGCTAGAGCTTGTTATTGCCGCCGACATTAAGGCTATTAACGTTGACTCACTGGCTGAATTGGAGCGTATTTTATCCGTTGCCCAAGCCATTAACAACTGCGCGAATGTGACGCTGCGTATTATCCCTGAAATTAAAGGTGGTGCTGCTGCTGGATGGGAAACAGGCACATCAACCTCAAAATTTGGTATGACCCGCGAAGAGCAGTTAACCGCCATCGCTCTAATAAACCACCACCCTGAGCATTTAACGATGACCGGTATCCATGCGCATATCGGTACCCAAGTCAATGACACCAGTGCCTACCAAAAAGAGGCAGAGTTTTTAATTGCCTACGCCCAAGAGGTGGGTAAACTATTACCTTACCCCTTGAAGCATATCAATTTAGGCGGCGGCTACCCCAAAAACTACAGTAGCTCAGCCGATAACTGGATCAATGTCAGCCCGCATTATCAAGATACCTACCGTGCGAATATTGGCTTTGATACCATAGCTGATATTTTGATTAGGCCTGTGGCCAATGCCCTCGGCAGCAACATTGAGATCATTGTGGAACCCGGCCGCAGCATGGTTAGCGACACGGCTATTCTGCTCACCACCATTGAAGCCAGGAAAACACGCCAGAAAAAGCCCGTATTTTATTTGGATGCCGGTTACAGCGTATTATTTGACATTTTTTTGGGTTGGTATTTTCATCTGGTTAATGCCAGTAAATCTGATGATACGGCCACTCAGCTCTGTCGCGTGGCGGGGCCTTTATGTGATAGCAGCGACACCTTTTACGACATAGAGGGCGAAGGGCGAGTTAAAGCACTCTTAGCAATTATGCCGGAGCTCAGTGAGCAACGAGCGACACTTGAGAAAGTACTAGTACAGCAACCCAGTTTGCGTGAATTACCCAGTAATACCCAGATTGGCGATATCATCGCCCTGTTTGATACTGGGGCTTACGGTTTAGAAATGATGAACCAGTATTGTGGTAGACAAGCGCCTGACGCTGTGATGATCGGTTGCCAACAAACTAGCCGATTAATACGCCGTCGCGCCACAGCGAATGATTTATTACACTTTGATGTTTTTTGATCGAATGTAAAACCTGAATAGATTTTGTTTGGCTCTAACCTTTATCATCAACCTGTTCATTTTCTTTTTTTGAGTTCTAATAAGAATTCATGAGTTTTACTAAAAAATGGTGTTTTCAGGTATGTCTCTTAAAGGCGCAGTCTAAGCACGTTAATGGCTGATTACTCGGACTCAACAACTTTAGATTGCCTATCATCAATTAATGCACTTATTTTAGCGAGCTGTGGATCGATAATGTCTGCAATAGTGTCGACCAGTTGCCAAGGCTCACTGCCGTAAAGGTTGGTGAGTATGACGATGGTGGTATTATTAGCCAAGTGGCGTGATATATACACGTTAAAGCCCTGTGAACTACCACTGTGATGATACCAAGGTAGTCCCTTAGAGTGATGACACTCCAACCAAAACCATAGGGGTATTCTTGCCCAGAATTCATCTTTGCTGGGGTGTAAACTTGAGTCCAACTTTCACTTTTCAATATAGCTTTTTCTATCAAACCCCTGTCCCAAGCTAAGTAATCTTGCACGCTTAAGTATAGCGAACCGTCAGCTGTAGTATTGATTAAGGGGGCGTACCATTCTTGATTCTTGACTTTGCCTTGGACTAATTGATAACCAGCCGCTCTATTTTCAATAATATCTTCTTCATTGATACCCCTTGCTGTCTGCATACCTAAGGGTTTGAATACTCTCTCTTGCAGCACATCACCATAGAATTTCCCGGAGACTTTATCAATCAAAAACCCCAGCAACACATAGCCGGTATTACTGTACTCAAAACTCTCACCTGCCTTAAAATTTAGAGGCAGACGGTAAAAAATATCTCTTAATTCGTCCGGATCATAATCATGCCGAAGATCAAAGGCTGGGGTACCATTACTACCCATGGCTTCAAAATAGTCGGCAATACCCGATGTATGGTTTAGAAGATGCCTAACTGTTATGGGTTGCCAGCTTATAGGTGCATCTGGAAAATACGCCCTAATTGTCTCGTCTAGGGCCAGCTTCCCATCTTCAACCATTAACATCAGAGCGACCGCCGTAAACTGCTTACCTATGGAAGCGGACTGAAAGAGTGTTGCCGTGCTAACTGGAACCTTGTATTCAATATTGGCGTAGCCGTATCCATTAGCCAATACAATTTGGCCATCTTTAAACACACCAACCGCAATTCCCGGGATTTTTTTAGCCTGTAATTCTGCTGTAACAGCGTCATTGACTCTCTGTTCAAAATTACTAGACGTGTCAGTGACGGCGCAGCTCAGTATTGGCAGGTAAATGAGCGCAATAAACAATACTCTTAGCTTGTTAAGATCCATGTTTTATTCTCGGTCATATAGAAATCTAATCTACAAATTCTCGCGAAAGGTATTTCTCACGCATATTTAATTCCGAGTGTAGTCATAACCCGCTGGGAGAAGGCAATAAGCCGGCCAATGATGAAGGCTGACCGGGACGTTTTATTAATTTACCACCCATCATAACCATTGATACCCGCTCCAGCTGACCGATATCTTCTAGCGGATTGCCGGGAACTGCAATAATATCAGCAAGCATACCAGGTTCTATAGTTCCAAGACGCTCACCCCAGCCGAGCATTTCAGCAGGAACGCGCGTGCCTGCCTGTATCGCATCCATCGGAGAAATTCCCGCTTCCACGAACATCGCCATCTCCCTTACATAAATGGAAGGATCAACGGCGCCAGCGCCAAGGTCAAGGCCTACCACCACTTTTACTCCCGCCCTATGAGCACGACTAATGGCGTTGAGAAACTGAGCTCTGCCGTTGATCATATAATCGTCGTTCTTATCTTGCGCGCGCAGCTTTTCTCCTTCTGAGTAATAATCGCCCATGTAAACCGTAGGCACGAAATAAGTACCCTGTTTGACCATCATTTCAATGGCTTCGTCATCGATATAGGTCCCATGTTCTATTGAGCGGACTCCTGCAGCCACAGCCTGTTTAATTCCTTCTGTGGCATGGGCATGAGCCGCAACTGGCACACCATGGCGATTAGCTTCATCTACGGCAGCCTTTAGCTCTTCAGGCGAAAAGGCAACGTTTCGTGGATTGTCGCCCACTGATTGAAAAGCGCCTGTCACCAGTAGCTTAATCCAGTCAGATCCATATTTTATTTCGTTTCGCACAGCTTTACGAATTTCATCTGGTCCATCGGCAACTAATCCGTCTGGTTTAACGTTCTGTTCAGTTGAAAAAAAATTTACGTCGCCACCGCCTCCCGTTATCGAAATATAATGAGCCGCCCCAGCTATGCGTGGGCCAATAAACACTCCCGCGTCTATAGCGCGACGAAGATCTTGATCTGCGTAAAATACATCTGCATCGCCCATTACTCTTACGCCAGTCCAACCCGCAAGCAGAAGACGCTGTAAACCCGAAAGAGCCATCAACCCCTTGTATGCTGATGATGTTGTCAAGTGGGCAGTCTGATAGTCATCCGAATGCATCAACGGGTGTTCATGCGCATTAATGAGACCGGGAAGTAAGGTAGCATCTCCCAGATCAACAATATTAGCTCCTGGCGGAATAATAGTACGATCGCCAATGGCGACAATTCGATCCCCAACCACCAACACCACCGCATTTTTAATTAGCTGTAAGCTTCGACCATCGATTAAACGATCGGCGGTTAGTACCGTGGCTGCATAGGTCGAATGACAAAACGTCAACAACAGAAATAGTGCAGCTTTTAAGTGTGAGTTGTTATTATAAAATTGAGCTCTGTCATTTTTGGCTTTAATGTCTACTGACATGTCATATATCTCTTAAGGTTAGTATTGACAATACAATGTAATGACTAATAAAACTCAGCTATTAATAAATCAGTTAACCACTTTGCGATCAGCTGATGTCCCAAATCATTAGGATGCATCTCATCGTCGGGGATTAATAAGTCATGAATACTTTTATTTTCGATTAGATCATAATCCTCAAATTTTTTAAACACATCTATTAAAGGCACCTTTTTTTCTGCCGCGATAAGCCGAACTTCCTCTACATAGACTTCCAGAAGCAGATTTAATCCACGAGCGTCATCGAAATCAAATCCGAGGACCGGGTCGCGTAACTCTTCTCCATAAAGTTCAGACCACCGCATTGGATTGGACGTCATTATGATGACACCAGTACCTTCACCTTTAAGCGTATCGATGATTTTTTCTAGGCAAGCTCGATACTCGGTTAAAGTAAGTCTGGGTTCGGAGCGTCCAAGACTTGCATCAATCCATGAGTCATTTATACCAAATTGAACGATTACAACATCAGGATTGTGGCGACGGACATCATAATCAAGACGAGCAAGTGCCTGCCTGCTATCGGTGTTGCTAATACCTGCGTTGATAACCTCAGCTTCAATGCCGTATTTCTCCAGTTCTCTCTGTAATCGGGATGTATAAACTTCTTTCGCATTTCCATCCCAGCTGGCCTCGGTAGTTGAGTCACCTAAGGCAACGATTTTAATACTCTTTATCCCGCCACCGATAATTTCAGGGTCATCAATTCTTACAAATCCGCAAGCGACAAATCCAAATACAACGATTATGAGAATCAACTTGATAGCAGCTTGCCGAGAGGATGCTTTTCTTTTTAAAACCTTAGATGTATATGACCCCGCAATATAAAGATCAGCCGCTTCACTATTTCTTGAGGCATAAGCTATTTTTGATGGGTGGCATTGGATGCAATGCCCTGATCTAGTTCTTAATCCATCATCCATCATTCTTGACATCAATTTAAATGTTTATCATACCAAGCCAGATATCGCTCCAGAACATCTTTATTATAACTTGGAGTTGAGAACGAATGATTCTCACCAGGATAAACAATCAGTTCAGTTGGAATATCTAAATGCTTGAGTGCTTGATACATTTGTTCAGAACCAATTAATGGAACGTTATAGTCCTTTTCTCCTACCAAAAAGAGTGTTGGCGTCACTATGTCGTTGGCATTTAGAAATGGGTAGGAAACTTTTAACCAAGTCTCAGTATTATCCCAAGGAGTACCAATTTCAGTAATGTAATCTCTTATATATTGATCATCACCAAAACCACTGAGTATATTTGAAATGCCAGCTCCAGACGTAGCTGCTTTGAAGCGTTGGTCTTTCGCGATGACATAATTAGTGAGCATGCTGCCGTAACTCCATCCTCCTAAACCTAATCTGTTCTCATCAATGTAACCAAGTGAAATCGCGTAATCAGCTAATTGACTAATATCATTAGCATCAACATTCCCCCAATCAGCAAAGATCATTTTTTGAAAATTCAAGCCTCTACCTGAGCTTCCTCTAGGGTTGATTCCCATGACCACATAGTCATTAGCCGCAAACAATTGCCAATCATAGTTAAAGTAGAGGCCATATTGTGAGACGGGGCCACCATGCATCCTTATGATTAAGGGGTATTGCTTTGATGGATCAAAATTATCAGGCTTGATCATCATCCCAAACAATTCTTCGCCGTCAGCAGCTTTAAAAGAAATAGTTTCTGTTTTTAAGGTTTTTCTAGAGGATAAAAGCTCAGAATTATGATGTGACTGTTGACTGAGACTATTCTCATCATAGAAATAAACTTCATCCGGAGAATTAGTATTTGAGAGGATTAAACCAATTTTTCCATTTCTGACCACATAGTTTTTTGCCCATCCGGAGATGTAGTAATTAGACGGGGTAATTTTTTTGATCTTTTGATTTGTTAGCGAGTACTTTGCTAACTGACTTTTCATATTGTCTTCAATGACGAAATATATACTTTGACCATCATCAGACCATTGTGGCGATGAAACATTGCGGTCTAGTTCTTTTGTTAGGATCGAGTTTATTTTTGTATCCAAGTCTATAACCGCTAATTCTTGCAGTGCATACCATAGAAGAGCAGGGTCACCACCATGAAGATAGGCGATTTTTTTACCATCAGGGCTCCATTGAGGTCTTGAGGATGACGAGTCAGCACCTAGGTTAGTGGTTAGCTGAATAGGATTATTCGTTGAATCAATTTCAAGCACATAGACATCATAATTATTAGTTCGATCCATCTCACCCGTTTTTGTCACATAGGCGATTTTTTTACTGTCTGGGGACCATGATGGGAGAATCTCATTAGAGGTGCCTTTAGTGAGTTGCTTTGTAGTTCTACTTTTAATGTCCAAGAGATGCAGGTGTTGTCTTTCATCGCCTAAAAACTCTTTTCCATCTTCCTTAAAATAATATCGATCTATAACAATTGGTTTCTGCGTTTGTACGCTAGATTTTGTTTTTTTATCAACAGATATGGAGTCAGCAACCAAGATCATTTGAGTGCCGTCTGGTGACCATTCAAAATCATTGATATTTGCTTTTAATTTAGTGAGTGGTCTTTTTGTTCGATAGTTAGTATTAATGGTCCATATTTGTTGATATTCAGAATACTGTCCCCGCCCAGGTGCTAAATACCCTACTAGGGTGTCATTTGGAGAAAATTTTGTTTTTCCAACCCAGGGACGACCTTTGATAAGAACCTTTTTTTTATTTTTATTTACATCTAGTAACCAAATATCGTTGCGATAGCGGTCT
>Ga0115005_10002826_pt1 | contig 13828 bp, 13 predicted proteins | sample ArcOceMetagenome_FD_87163 | JGI IMG/M metagenome (GOLD analysis project Ga0115005, IMG submission 87163) | Marine eukaryotic phytoplankton communities from Arctic Ocean - Arctic Ocean - Greenland ARC118M Metagenome | ecosystem: Environmental > Aquatic > Marine > Oceanic | place: Arctic Ocean... | reverse complement strand
TAATAAGCTAAACACGCTTCAACTTCGTTTTTAGAGACCTATTGATTGAACTTCAACATGTTGATGAATGCCTATGTTTGGTTATTTGTAATAAGCTAAACACGCTTCAACTTCGTTTTTAGAACCCATAATAACTTCCACACGTTGATGAATACTCGTCGGTTCCATATCCATAATACGCCCTTCACTGGTCATTGCTAATCCACCCGCTTGTTCAATGAGGAAACTCATTGGATTTGCTTCATACATTAAACGTAGCTTGTATGGTTGTTTTGAATTTCGGCTATCTTCTGGGTAAGTAAAAATACCACCGCGTGTTAGCACGCGATGAATATCGCCTACCATCGCTGCAATCCAACGCATGTTGAAGTTTTTGCCTCGAGGGCCGGTATCACCAGCAAGCAAGTCACTTATATAACGTTGCATTGGTGCTGTCCAAAAACGTTGATTTGACATGTTAACAGCAAACTCTTGTGTGTCGACAGGCACTTGAACGTTCCGTTCAACTAATAAGAAACCGCCATGGGTACGATCTAATACGTAAAAATGTGTTCCGCTACCGGTCGTCATTACCAACATAGTTGATGGGCCATATAAAACATAACCCGCACAAAGTTGCTTGTTGCCCGCTTGTTTAAACATATCAGGATCACTCGCATCCATATCGCTTGGCGCTTCATGAATTGAAAAAATAGTGCCAATTAATGAATTTATTTCAATGTTTGAACTGCCATCAAGGGGGTCGAATGATACTAAAAATTTACCATCTTTATTACCAGCAACAGACGTATCTTCTTCCTCAGAAGAAACCGCTTTAACAAACCCAGACTCTAATAAAATGTCTTTAAATAATTCATTCGCAACAACATCTAATTCTTTCTGAACTTCGCCTTGAATGTTTTCATCCAAAGTCGAGCCCATTAAACCACCTAAATGACCTTGACTAACACGGAATGAAATTTCTTTAGTTGCCGCTAAAATCGTTTTGATCAGCGAAATTAAATCGAGTGGAACATTATCTTGACGTAAAGCTGGTGCTAGTCGTTGCATCGGGTTACCTAATTGATTTAGAGTAAGACTCTTTAAAATTGAGTCATAAAATTATTAGCTATTTAATGCGGTTAAATAGCAGGTGCATTTTAATTCATTATAATTTTGTATTCTGAAAGGTAACGATGAAAACGTTCAACTTTACCTAAGCATTAATTATAACAAAAATAATTGGATGACTTGAACAAATATTTCTGGATCCAAAAATAAAATAGGGAAAATCATGAATTTCACGCTGCGTTTCTTTTTAATATTTCTTTGTAGTGCATTTTCAACCGTCGCGTTTAGTGAAGAAACTAAAAGTTATGGTGAATTTGTTGAAGGTAAAAAACATCAACAAGGATATTTTTCTTTTTTCCATGACAAGAAAGAAGGCAAAATATACTTGCAAATTGACCAATTTGAGCAAAACTTCTTATTCCAAAGTGGTTTGCCACAAGGTGTTGGTTCTAATGATATTGGACTTGACCGAGGCCAACTAGGAGAAACCCGATTAGTTCGTTTTGAAAAAGTAGGACAGAAAGTTTTTCTTCGTCAATTAAATACTTATTATCGTGCTAATACGATAAATAAATTAGAAAAACAGGCGGTTGATGAAGCTTTTGCGAGTTCGATTATCTGGGGCTTTAACGTTGCTTCAGAGACTGAGGACGGTAAAAAAGTATTCATTGATTACACGCCTTTTCTTTTGTCTGATATTCATCAATTATCAACTAAGCTAAAAAAACGTAAGCAAGGTGATTTCAAAATTGATCTCAGTCGCAGCGGTATCTATGCCAAACGAAGTAAAGCCTTCCCAAATAATACAGAACTAGAAGCAACGGTTACTTATAAAGGGAATGGCGCTGGCGATCACTTACGTTCTGTAACCCCCGATTCAACTGCTGTTACCGTGAATTTACACCATTCGTTGATTAAACTCCCTGATGATAATTATCAAATCCGCGCTTTTCATCCTTACAGTGGATTTTGGTCGAATAGTTACGCTGATTATGCGAGTGATATTGATCAACCTTTAATTCAACGCAGTATTCCTCGTCATCGCCTTCGTAAGAAAGATACAAGTCTTGCGATAAGTGAAGCCGTTGAACCTATTATTTATTATCTTGATGCCGGCGTACCTGAGCCAATAAAAAGTGCTTTACTTGATGGAGCACGTTGGTGGGATCAAGCGTTTTCAGCTATCGGTTATAAAGATGCTTTTCAAGTGAAAATGTTACCCGAAGATGCTGACCCCATGGACGTTCGTTATAACGTTATTCAGTGGGTGCATCGCGCAACAAGAGGTTGGTCTTATGGTGCGTCGGTTATTGACCCCAGAACAGGAGAAATACTAAAAGGCCATGTTACGCTTGGCTCATTACGTGTTCGTCAAGATTATCTCATTGCTTTGGGGTTAACTTCTCCTTTCACAGAAAAAGAGACCGATACCTCTGAAATGAAAGAAATGGCATTGGCTCGAATTCGTCAGCTATCGGCTCATGAAGTAGGACATACTTTAGGTATTGCTCATAATTTTGCAGCCAGCGCCAATAACCGAGCATCAGTGATGGATTATCCTCATCCATTAATTACTTTAAACAATGGAAACATCGATTTATCAGATGCATACGCTAAAGATATTGGCCGTTGGGATAAGTCGGTTATTGCTTATGGTTACGCTGATGTACCTGTTAAACAAGAAGAAGCGTATTTAGCGAATGTTATTGCGACAGCGCAAAAAAATGGTTTGCAGTATATGTCAGACTCAGATGCCCGTTCTTCGTCAAGTGCACATAGCACCGGGCATTTATGGGACAACGGCAAAAATGCTACTGATGAATTGAATAACATCTTAAAAATACGCGAAAAAGCACTTAATGATTTCGGCTTACATAGTATTCCTATCGGTCAACCTTTGTCTGAAATTGAAGAAGTGTTAGTGCCTATTTATAACTTTCATCGTTTTCAGGTAACCGCTGCCGCGAAATTAATTTCAGGTACTGATTATAGTTATCAGCTCCGAGAAGCGAATGTATCAAGCCATTTAACGGTTGTTTCAGGTAAAGAGCAACGTAAAGCGTTAAAAGCTTTATTAACAACCTTAGATGTAAGCGTATTAACGTTACCCGAGCATATCGTTAAACTGATACCGCCAAAAGCGTATGGTTATTACCGTAATCGTGAAAGCTTTGTTGGAAATACAGGGCTCACTTTTGATCCCATTTCTGCTGCTGAAGCTAACGCTAAACACACCGTTTCATTGTTGTTGAATGAGCAGCGTTTAGCTCGCTTGCAGCAACAGTCAGTCATGGATAGTAATATCCCGAGTGCACAAGAACTTATTGATGCGTTAATAAAACAGTCGATAAAAAAATCTGCTGAGAAAGGCTTGTCATTGTTAGTGCAACAACGGGTAAACCAGCAAGTTGTCGAGCATTTATTATCACTTTGGCATAACAAGAAATTAGTGACTGAAGTAAGAGCTGAAGTGTATGTTGCTTTACGTGATTTAAAAAAGTGGCTGGCCGATAATTCTGATGGACGACAGTATAAGCGTTTGTCTGCACAGTTTATGTTATTAGAAGAGCAAATTGGCTATAGCCTTGAACAAGGAAAATTAGTTCACCCGATATCAACCATTAAAATGCCGCCAGGTTCACCTATCGGAGGTTAATTCTTTTTATTGTCAGTGGCTTCAGCTTTAATGAAGCCATTGACATTTATGCTATCGTATTATTTTGAATTTAAATAAAGTTCAGGATTAGATAATAATTCAATCAACACTTCAACATTATCTCCTAGTTGCTTCTCAACACGACCAGGGAATATCTCATTAAGCTTATCTAAATTATCGTATTGCGTATGCCAAATATTTCCCCAGTTTTTTTCTGCTTTTTTATCACAAGCGGTAACATTCTTTTGATCATAACACGTCCATAATTCTGCTGTAGTTGACTGAGAGTAACCATCAAAGCCATTTTGACCATTAATTGCAAAATTAGTTGATTCAACATAAGCGATAGGAATGCCAGCACATGCAAAACTTGCATGATCAGACCAAGAACCTGTTACACCTTCAGGGTAACCTTCGTAATCTGGGTGAATAACATACTTGTTGTTTTCACCTAGTACTTTGATTGACGCAGTAAGTAAAGCATTACGAATTGATGCTTCGCTACTGTACTTTTCACTTTTACAACGTTTATAAGGGGTTGAATGTGCGCTATGAACGTAAACTTTATCTCCACCGGCGATGGTATCAAAGTTGATCATTGCAGCAATATTATTGAGTTTTTTATTTTCCAACAAATTAGTCACGTAGTAATTTGAGCCCTGTAATCCAATTTCTTCTGCGCCAAAAGCAATAAAGCGAATATTATAATTTTCAGGCATTTTATCGACTAAGGCTTCTGCTATTGCTAACATGGCCGCTACACCTGCACCATTATCCGTTGCTCCCATTGAGCCTGTTTTCATTGCCGTTGAATCGTAATGCGCACCAAGAATGATCGTGGGTTTTGTTGAATCCCCCAGTTCTGCGATAATATTTTGTGAGTCACCTACCATTTTTCTACTATTGTATGAAAAGCCTTGTTTGGTAACACGGTAACCAAATTTTTCAAAGTTAGCCTTAATATAATGTGCTGTTTCTTTTTCTTTTTTGGTTCCTGCTTCACGAGCGCCAATACCTTCTGTGGGTGAAACCAATTGTTTAAGATAATTATAAGCAGCTGTTTGAGCTGTCGTTAAATTTGGTTTCGCTTGAGACGGTAATAAAGCGCAAGAGGTTACAAGCAAGAGTGAATTGGTAAGCAAGCAGGTTAGGGCTAAGGGATGGAAAAATTTCATGTTATTCTCAAATTTTGAAATGGAAAAAAAGCCGTTTTCAGTCTGTTGGCAAACTGTAACGTATTTGCGTCGCTGTGCCATTATTCAATAAATAGTGGACAAAAACATAATTGTTTGTAGAACAGATAAATAGAGCCTTTTACATTAAAAGTCAGGCTTGTGTTGTGATGTAGCTGTTAATTTTACTTTTCTGGGTTTTGTTAATACCACAATATTACCAGCAACAATGATCAACAAGCCAACTACGGTATAAATATTCCAGTTAAAACCTTCAAAAAGTGTTGAAATCACTACCGCCACTGCTGGAAACATAACACTCGTGTATGACGCTTTATGAGCCCCAATATTATTTAATAGTGTTAAGTAGCTAGCAAAAGCGATGATTGAACCGAAAATTGATAAATAAAGTAACGAACTGATATACGGTAAAGTATATGAAAAAGTAAATGACTTCCCTTGTGCAAGTAATACGATTGTCATCATGAGAGTACCGTAAAACATTCCCCAAGCATTCGCTTGCATCATCGGTAAGTTCAGTAGTTTATTTTTCATTGAAACCATATTACCTGTGGAAGCTAAGAATGTTCCTATCAAACAAAGGGCTAAACCAAGCAATGTTTCTTTACCTAGCGCTGTGTCGTTAATTTGTGGCCAAAATAAAACAATAATGCCGATTAAACCAAGCATAGCGCCAAGGTAAGTTTGTTGGGTTATTTTAGTGTTAAACCAAATACGGGCGTTTACTACATTGAAAAACATAATCATTGAAAAAGCGATAGAGGTCAGTGCAGAGTTTATATGTTGCTGAGCTGAATAGATAAAGTAGTAATTAAAACCAAATAACGTTAAGCCAAAAATAATAAACTGTACGTGTTGTTTACTATTAAAGATAAGAGAAAGTTTCTTAAATCGGCAATAAGCAAACAAAATTAATGCCGCTAAGCCGAACCGGTAAATAATAGAGGCTTCAGGAGGAACATCGCCCAGTTGATAGTTAATAGCAATCCATGTTGATCCCCAGATAAGTACGGTGATCACATATAAAAAAGTATTGCTCATTACGGTTCCTTGAGAATTGAAGAGTAAACGACCTCATTTTACTGATAAAGCCTTACATGAATTATATAATTTAATTTTAAGTGCAGCATGCCTTTTTAACCGTATTATCATCTAAGGATAATAACAATATGGTCATCGCAGGACGCTCTTGCATTACCAAGGCCTGAGCGAAATTATTTTTAGCCATTAAATGGATCCATTTTTCCGCGATTTTTTGAGTATGTATACAAAAGTCATGAGATATTCCTCAGTTGGTTATATTTAACAAATAGTTTGTTTTATTATTGAATAGACAGTTTATATCTTTTTTGTTTTAATACATATGTAGAAAAGTAAAAATGAAACCTGTACAGTTATGCGTTTATTAGATTAGTCAGCGCCTGATTTTTTAGACCAACAAGTGCTCGACTTTGTTGGTTAGCAAGAAAAGAATGGAGCATTACGTGCTGGTGATAAATTACCGAGTTTACGCAAATTAAGCCGACAGTTTGAAATCAGTATACCGACAGTTAAGCATGCATATATTGAATTAGAACGTCAAGGTACCATTTCAGCACGGCCACAATCAGGCTACTATTTAAAAGCCAAACAAGCACGAACATTAAAGCCAATGCGCGCTAAATGGGTATGTTGCGAACCCTTGAAATATCATGCCGAAGCCTCATTGAACAAGTCTATGAAGCTGTGCATTTACCTGATTCCGTTGCGTTAGGGATCTCTAACCCCGTTAATGCGCATCCGCCAGATAAAGCCTTGGCGCGATTAAAGCGGTCAGTATTAAGTAAAAATGCTGAAAAAGCGGTAAGTTATGGACCCGTTAATGGCGATCCTAAATTACGGATAAATCTTGCATTTCGTTATCAAGAAAAAGGTGTAGCCATTAACCATGACGATATAATTATGACTCATGGTGCACAAGAAGCGCTGTCAATTGCATTGCAGTGTGTTGCAGAGCGAAGGGATATTATCGTTATCGAATCTCCTTGTTTTTTTGGCTTGATTGAATTAATTGAAAGCCTCGGTATGAAAGCTTTAGAAGTTTACACGTGTACCGAAGATGGCGTGTGTGTAGATGAACTTGCCAAGGTGATAAAGCAACATCCGGTTAAAGCCTGTTTTTTTCAACCGCTATATCTAACCCTCTTGGTGCTATGATGACCGATAAACAGCGAAAAAACAGGGTGAATTTATTAGAGGGTCATGATATTCCGCTAATAGAAGATGAAGTGTACACTGATTTATACTTTACAGAAAAGCGTCCTGTACCCACGCAGTCTTGTTCAACGCCTATGTTACAACAATGGACGTTGACAAATTATTTGATGAGTGGTGAATACGACCGTCACCTGCAAGTATTACGAAAAACCTTACGCTATAACTGTGAAAGAATGCGCGCCCTAATCCCAGTACCTTTTCCAAAAGAAGTCTGTATATCACAACCCCAGGGGGGGAGTGTGTTATGAATACGTTGTCGCTCGCATGTTGATACCAGTAAATTCTTTGCTCAGGCTATTGCCAAAGGCGTCAGTTTTGCACCCGGTGAAACATTTTCACCAACAGGAAAATACAAAAACTTTATGCGCATCAGTTATGGTGTTAAATGGTGTGACAAAGTAGATAAAGCCGTTGCTGAACTTGGCAAGCTCGTTTACGATTATCCGGAAAAGTTATGAGTAATTTAAAAGTTTCAGAGCAAACAGAACTGTCATTAAAACTGTTACTGCCATTACTGGCGGCAGTTATTGCTATTTCACCTTTAGCCATTGATATGTATTTACCGGCAATGCCTATATTGGCTGAACAGTTATCAACAGATATGCCAATGGTGCAAAATAGTTTAAGCATCTATTTGTTAGGTTATGCATTAGGTTTATTATTTTTTGGTCCTCAGGCAGATAAACGCAGTAGAAGAAAATTGGTTATGTTGGGCATTTCTGGCTTTATTGTGATGAGTATCGCTATAGCTTTTGTGACCAGTATTGAGCAGTTTTTATCACTAAGATTTTTACAAGCATTTATCAGCAGTGCAGCAACGGTTGTTGTACCAGGAACAATAAAAGAGCGTTATGGTAAAGACACCGCGAAAGGTTTTTCTTATGTTTCTATGATCATGATGATTGCCCCTATGATAGCACCAGGCATTGGGGCAGTTTTGCTTTTACATAGTTGGGAACTTATATTTTTGAGTTTGGCTACTTATAGCTTTATGGTTTTACTGTTAGTTTATCGATTTTTACCTGAAGTTAAACGAGAAAAAAACCTACCACAGGTTAGCTTTATCCAGCGATACAAAATTGTACTTTCAAATAAAAAATCTCAACTTAATATTATCAGTTCTATGGTGGTTTCATTAGCTTTCTTTGCTTATATCACCGCAATCCCTTTTGTTTATTTGACGGTTTTTAAAGTCTCTGAGTTTGAGTTTAGTCTGCTTTTTGCGATTAACGTATTCGCATTGATGACAGCCCATTTAATTAATACCCGATTAGTGAGTCGTAAAGGATCAAAAAGAATGTTGGCGTACGGCCTAATGGTGGCCTTATGCTTTTCATCTTTATTAGTAGTGGTGAACTTTTTACAATTTTCGCTCATTTATACCGCGATCGCTGTATTGCCGTTAATGGGCAGTTTATCGATGATCGCCGTTAATGCTGACGCACTCATTATGCAAGAATTTACCCGAGAAGCAGGTACGGCAACTGCTGTTATAGGGACATTACGTTTTGGCATTGGCGCATTGGCAGGCCCAATATTAGCGTACTTTTACGACGGTAGTGCTTTGCCGTTTGCATTATTAATGTGGTGTGCGATTGTGGTTGTTTTATTATGTCAATTACCTAACATGACACAAAGAACAGTAATTAAGGATTAATATGAAAAAAATAGCGATTATTCTATCAGGCTGTGGGGTTTATGATGGCAGTGAAATTTATGAAAGTGTTTTAACGTTATTAGCGATAGAGCAGCAAGGAGCAAGTTACCGTTGTTTTGCACCTAATATTAACCAACATCACGTGATCAACCATTTAACTGGTGAAGTAACCGAGGATGAAACGCGTAATGTTTTGGTAGAGTCTGCACGTATTGCTCGAGGTGACATTGAAGATATCGTGGAACTTTATCAAGAAGAATTTGATGCATTAATTTTCCCCGGTGGTTTTGGTGCGGCTAAAAATTTATGTACGTTCGCCCTTGATGCAGAAAATTATCAAATTAATCCGGAGGTGTTATCCGCAGCACAAAGTTTTATTAAAGTGGATAAACCACTCGGTTTTATGTGTATTGCACCTGCAATGATCCCACTTATTTTTGGGGAAGATGCGCAAGGAACGATAGGTAAAGATCGCGATATTGCACAATCATTAATGAATCGTGGTTTAGCGCATGTTGATTGTGACGTTGATGATATTATTGTAGATGGAAAACGGAAATTAGTTTCAACACCAGCCTATATGCTGGCGACGTCACTTGTTGAAGCGGCAAGTGGAATCAACAAATTAGTGAAGAAAGTTATTTCACTGAGTTAATACTATTCAGAGCTGTCTTTTTCTGCTTGCGCTTTAGTCTGGATTTCGACTTGTTGCAAACGCCATTTCTTACGCTCAGCATAGAAATAATCCCATACACAAGGATTACAAGCCCCGCCACCACAACAATCATCGTCGGCAGGAGCGGAAGGTTTTTCTATTAATTTCGTCATATTTTTTAACGTTACACTCTTAATCTTTTCTCTATTATAAATAAAAAAGCCCTGCGATGGCAGGGCTTAAACTTTAAATTATCTCAATGTTATTCAGTTTCAGATAATTTCTTTTCTAAGTAGTGAATATTAGCGCCACCGTTAACAAAACCTTGATCATTTAAAATATCTTGATGCAAAGCAATGTTAGTTTTAATACCGTCAATCACCAATTCCGCTAAGGCATTACGCATACGAGCAATAGCAACATCACGGTTATCACCCCAAGTGATCAATTTTCCGATCATTGAATCATAGTGTGGTGGTACAGAATAATCAGCATAAATATGTGAATCCCAACGAACACCTAAACCACCGGGTGGATGAAAGCGTGTAATTTTGCCCGGTGAAGGTATAAAAGTACGTGGATCTTCTGCATTAATACGACATTCAATTGAATGTCCCGCAATCTTAATATCATCTTGTGTGTAAGATAAAGGTTGACCAGCAGCAACGCGCAATTGCTCTTTAATCAAATCTACACCTGTGATCATTTCAGTTACTGGATGCTCAACCTGAATACGAGTATTCATTTCAATGAAATAGAATTCACCGTTTTCGTATAAGAATTCAAAAGTACCTGCACCACGATAATTAATATCAATACAAGCTTTACAACAACGTTCACCAATTTTGGCGCGCATTTCAGGTGTAATACCTGGTGCTGGCGCTTCTTCAACGACTTTTTGATGACGACGTTGCATTGAACAATCACGTTCACCTAAATGAATGGCGCTACCTTGTCCATCAGCCATTATTTGAATTTCAACATGACGAGGATTTTCAAGGAATTTTTCCATGTAAACCATATCATTTTTGAAAATAGTACCCGCTTCTCTTTTTGTTAAAGCAATAGACTCGACTAATTCTTCTTCGCTGCGCACAACACGCATACCACGACCACCGCCACCGCCAGCAGCTTTAACGATAATAGGGTAACCAATACGTTTAGCATGGGCCTTATTTGCTTTGTCATCGTCATTGAGTGGGCCGTCAGAACCAGGAACACAAGGAACTCCGGCTATTTTCATCGCTTTTATTGCTGCAACTTTATCACCCATGATACGGATGCTTTCTGCTTTTGGGCCAATAAAGGCAAAACCAGATTTTTCAACTTGTTCTGCAAAATCCGCATTTTCTGCTAAAAACCCATAACCAGGGTGAATAGCTACGGCATTAGTGACTTCTGCTGCCGTTATAATTGCAGGTATATTAAGGTAACTTTCAGGTGCTGATGCTTTACCAATACAGATGGTTTCATCTGCTAATAATACGTGCTTTAAATTTCTGTCGGCTGTTGAATGAACAGCAACCGTTTTAATACCAAGCTCTTTACATGCACGTAATATTCTTAGTGCAATTTCGCCTCGGTTGGCGATAACAACTTTATCTAACATAGAATGACCCTTATGCGTTGATGTATATAGGATTATTCAATGATGAATAGCGGTTGATCAAATTCAATAGCGTCTTCGTTACCCGCTAGAATTTCTTTAATAACACCAGATTTGTCTGCTTCAATTTGATTCATCATTTTCATTGCTTCAAGAATACATAAAGTATCACCAGCATTAACATGTTGACCAACAGCTACAAAAACAGGTGAATCAGGTGATGCTGAAGCGTAGAAAGTACCGACCATAGGAGAGCGAACAACATGGCCTGAAATAGCAGCAGGTGCAGCAGCCTCAGTGGCAACAGCGGTAACTGGTGCAGCAACTGGCGCAGCATGCATCATTGGCGCGGCTTGTACTACTGTACCGCCACGACAAATACGTACGGATTCTTCACCTTCAGAAATTTCTAATTCATTAATTCCTGATTCTTGTACTAATTCAATTAATTTTTTTATTTTACGAATATCCATTTGAATACCTTTTTATCAATGTGTAATGTTTGTTTTAAAAAGAACCGCTAAATATCAGCCATTCTTGGTTATTTTTTAGTTAACTTTTATGTTCAGTTAACCATGCATATGCAGACTCTACTGCATATTTATATCCGTTTGCGCCTAAGCCACAAATAACACCAATTGCTTTATCTGATAAATACGAATGATGTCTAAATGCTTCTCTAGTATGAACATTTGAAAGATGAACTTCGATAAATGGAATGTCTACAGAAAGTAATGCATCACGTATAGCTATACTGGTATGAGTGAAAGCAGCAGGGTTGATCACAATAAAGTCAACTTCATTATGAGCGTCATGTATTTTTTCTAACAGTAAATGTTCAGCATTTGATTGTAAATGACTTAACTCAATATTGAGTGCTAAAGCTTGTAACGTTAAATTATCGATGATATTGGTTAATGATTGCGCACCGTAAATTTCAGGTTCGCGTTTCCCTAACATATTTAAGTTAGGGCCATTTAACACTAAAACTTTAAACTTTGTAGTCATTTTCTGAGAAAAACCTATTAAATACCAAATAATCGAATATCATCACATAAAAACTTGAGCGATGGAATAGATAATAACAAATTCGAACATTTTCTGTCGTTAGGCGATTATTATAGTGTTTTCGCAGAATATAGCAGCAAAATACTGGTCTGATCTCTTATTGTTGATTTTTTATTGATAAGTTGATAATAAAGTTATGTGTTTTAGTGAAAATGAATTGAACAATAAAAAAAATTTTTATTATTTAATTCATTGGTTTAGCGTTTTTATGAAGATAGAGATAAGGAAATAAACTGTTTTGTACTTTGTCGCTCATTATAAAAAGTTGTAAATGTGTAATGCGCTAGAGCCACAAATAACTATGTGTTTCTTATTAAAGAGAATTTAGTTATCAGCTAAATTCTCTTTAAATTAATGGTGCTTGCCATGCTTTTTGGCAGGCCTGTAATTTATGCGGTTGAAGTCATGACAATATTACTGCCAATACGGCGTTAAATAACCATAACTCAATTACAGCATATTTATTCAATGTGACGATTTCATAGTGTAAACTTAGGATTACAAGGTGTTGAGTCAATTACACAGTTGCGTAGTTTGACAGAAAACGATTGTGATGTTGTTTACGGTTATTGCTTTGTAGACCGATTCCTGAAACGCAATTAATGAAATTTATTGATACAAAAATGGTTAATCGTTATTGGAAGAACCAGCACTTTAACACGAACTTTTGTTACAGTTAAAGTGCTTTAATATCAGGTGCTTAAAGGGTTTTCTTTAAGTGCTCAGTAAACTCATCTGCACCCATAAAGCCCGTTACACGTTGCTGAGTTAATTCTTTACCTTGTTGATTAAAGAAAAGAATCGAAGGTAAGCCAAGTACCTGATACTTTTTAGCAAACTCTGCATTCTCAACAGAATCAAAGTCGCTCATATCAACTTGTATTAATAAACTATTACTTAATGCTTTTTGTACTTGTGGAGTATTGAACGTATATTCTTCGAACTCTTTACAAGCTATACACCAGTCAGCATATAAATCAACCATCACGGTTTTGCCTTGTGAGTTAGCTGTCTCTACTTCAAGCAATAGCTCATCAAGTGTTTTTACTACAGTAAAGTGTTGCTGCAAGGCTTGCTGATTAGTTGAAGCAACTTGTTGGTTAGGATTTACTAGCTGGTAAGCTTGATTAGCACCAAAAAAGATCATTACAAATATCACAATGCTTCTTACGCCAAACCAGAAGTTATTTTGAGTCTGTTGATTAACAGTATAAAAATAACCTGCGCTGGAAAGTACTAATATTGCCCACATTGTTTCTGTTGCTATTTCAGGTAAAAACCTTTCCATTAAAAAGATAGGTACGGCTAATAGCAATAAACCAAAAACATTCTTAATTACTGTCATCCATGTGCCAGCTTTTGGTAATAATTTACCACCAGAACTACCTAATACGAGTAACGGTATACCCATACCTAAGCTTAAGGCGTATAAAGCAGATGCACCTAGCCAGATATCACCAGATTGAGATATATACAATAAAGCACCAGTTAATGGAGCTGTTGTACAAGGAGAAGCGACTAAGCCAGAAATAGCGCCCATAACGACAACACCAAAGTATGAACCACCTTTTTGACTGTTACTGATATTATTGAGCTTGTTTTGCCAGCTGCTTGGGAGTGCAAGGTTAAACAGTCCAAACATAGATAGGGCTAAAAATATGAATAAAACACTTAAACCAATTAATAC
>Ga0115005_10002824_pt1 | contig 13835 bp, 17 predicted proteins | sample ArcOceMetagenome_FD_87163 | JGI IMG/M metagenome (GOLD analysis project Ga0115005, IMG submission 87163) | Marine eukaryotic phytoplankton communities from Arctic Ocean - Arctic Ocean - Greenland ARC118M Metagenome | ecosystem: Environmental > Aquatic > Marine > Oceanic | place: Arctic Ocean... | reverse complement strand
TTCAATCGCATTGATATGCTGATTAAGTACCTTCCTCTCTTCCCACCTAGGACCCTTCGTGACAAACGTCCTAGCGACAAGGCACAAATAGGAATTTGCTATAAGCTGGCACTCTTCTCGAAGTATTCGAGCTTCTCTTTAAATCCGTAGAGAGGAGCAATAATTCCGTCTTCAATCTCAGCAATCGTAGTCGCATTCATGCACTTCCAGTAGTCAAATACATCTGTTTCTGTATTTCCGTCAAGAAATCTGTCGGTGACATATTAGACCTTTTTTCATAGATTTAAGAACGTTGCCAGCATATACAATCCTATTGAAGTGTCCTTATCTTCAAGAAAGTCCCCTGATGATCTTTCGTTCTAGTCCACAAGCTTCTACATGAAAGAGGTTGGAAGGGGAAGCACACATTCAAGATAGAAGTGGTGGATGGTAACACAGGTCAAATCAGTCCTCTAGGTTTTGCTATTCGTTTGATCAAGAAGACTTGTACCGCCGCCAGTATTAATTGAGATAGATCACAGATCGCTGGTGTGCCGGGTTCGAAGTTGGCGTTGGATTAGATTTTTGTAGTTGGCCCCAAGTATTGCGATGATAACATCGATTCATTCATTCCTATTGTGCACGATGGAACATCCTGCTTCTCGTATCTTTATTTGTCCGTGCCATCAATTACGAAGTAAATATTTAGGAGTACAGAGAGTCTTTTATTAAGTTTATCAATTTGATGCGCGCACCCAAATGGATTCAAGAATCTTGGGTGCGTTCGTTACGTATCCACTCACCGTTCTGAATTTACTCTTTCATTTAGCCCAGATCAATACTCGCTACTTTTTCTGCGATCTCTTCTGGCGACATTTTATGAAACTGTCCTACTACATTTAATGCTGTAAAATGATTCCTAACAGATCCCTCGTTTCCCTTCTTTGCATCGGTGCGCATGGCATATTCTGTTCCATCTTCCAGCCTAACACATCTGAATTGATAGCCATCGTTGTCACGATACTGGCATACATCCACAGCATCCATAGGTAGAGTCAAGTCACGACCAGGTATCAAACCTGATTGCTTCATATCCTCTGCCACCCATCTGTTCTCGCGTTTCAAAGCGGTAATGACAGTAGGATGAGTGAGAGTACCACCCCGTCTATGCATGGCATCGGATGTTTCCCACCAATCTGTAGTACCGTTAGGATCAGACACATCACCATCATTCCAAGTACGAACCTGTCGTTCAAATCTCAACATTGTCCTCTGAAGTACACGATTACGATTTCCGGGATGGTACTTGCCAAGGATTCCAATGGTTGGGATCAAACACCGTGCCACATCTTTTACTGTCAAGTCTTTTGCAGCGAGACCGACTCCCAATCGTATGCATTCCAAGCTATCCGGATTATCCACGTGATCACGAAGATTCCATCCAGGACGGAACTTGTATTCATCCTCGTCGCTATTTATAGGAGGATCTTGAAAAAAGGGACCACAGTTTATGGATCCAAAAACAGTGTTGTAATACCCTGGAATGAGATCTACCCATCTCACACTCCAATATTGGTGACGGCGCTGTGGCCCCTGATCGTCCTTCTCAGTGGACTGAGTTGGAACAGAGTATAACAATTCGAGTTCTTGCGCGCTGTCCACGTTCTCGTGCTCTACAACAGGCTTCTCCGTCATGTCCTTCGCCACGAGCGACTCTAACCTGACGTGCTGCACCAATTTCCATGCAACTTCCTTGGGTACGGTCGACGAGCCGGGTTGTAACCAGTATGTCTGAATCTCGTCCCAGAGTTCTCGATCGAAGATTTCTCTTGTAACGGAGTAAAAATCCTTGGCTTCGGGACAAAGATCTCTAGACTCTTTGATAATTTTATCTATCTCTGTCTTGTAGGATGCTGCCAATTTTCCCGTCGTTGTTGACGTGTTTGTTTTGTTCTGTTTTCTTTTGCTTTTCTTGCCCATTATGGTGAACTGAAATCAATTAGTTTGATATAAATTGCAATTTGGTGAGAGAAATTTCAGGCAATCAAGAATCAAGACACAGTAGTAGTAACTTGAAACTGAAGATCTGCTTGTAGCTTGTATGCGCTATGGTACTGTACTGTTATGAGTATTAGGTATTAGACTGTTGTTGTACAAAAGTATGCGCGCAACGCAATGATACAAAGTTTCTCGTGGTTGTTGTGCATGCATTACTCTACGGGAATAAAAATTGAATATAATGAATATAACTGCAGCAAAACGGTCAAATTATGCCGCGCTCCTATTAAAAAGCTAGTTGGCGTGGCCAGGTTGGACGGACGGAGGAGGTTGGTGATGTGACGCAATGCCACAGAAAAGAAAATACAAAAACAAGAAAGGTGCAGTGTAGTGCAACAAGCTCGCTAGCAACGCACATACCTGTCATTCTTGTATGATGCCACATCAGCCGCAGTTCCTATCAACTGAACAAGCTGCGATATTGACATCAATAGTTAATAAAATTACAAACGACCGGAAAATAAAGGATGGATCGAATATTTGATGCTGCACGTAACTTCAGTGAACGTCATGAACGAGTGAAAAAATATGTACACACGGCATGGAGGATGCCTCTTCCTAAATGGGGACAATTCGCAATGGGATGCGTTTACTTTTCCGTTCCGGTTGTTGGTGGTTGGCAAGTTATGCAGTGGGCTATCGGGAAGGCTCATAAGTCTATAGGTCCTAAAGGTGAATACCTAGAAGTAAAGGAAGTACAGGGAATCGGACAAACTGCGATCGTGGATGGAGAGCAAAAGTTAATAGGTGCCGGCGGCGTAGGAATGGGTGTCAAATTGGCTGTTAGTGATAAAGATGACCAAGAAAGATCGAAGAAGATGCTCGCAAATATGCTGAAACAGAATAGACGACGAAAGAAGAAAAGAGATGAGGAAGCGAGTACTAGTGTCAACGAATAGTAAAGCTGTGCGATTCTTGTCTAGGGATTGACACACATGTATCTAATAATTTTTTACTCCAAAGGCAAGATGCTAGTTACTTTGTGTGTGAATATATGGCGAACATGTAAACTGTCACGGCAAATCCTGGATCCTGGCTGTTGAATAATCTTTGCTTTGAATTCCACATTCAACATGCAGGATATTAGCAGATTGTGGCAGATTGCATAGATTAGCAGTACTAATAGCACTTTATCCATATTTTGCAAATAATATCAGTATCATTTGGCAGAAATTTGGCGTAGTAGTATAGTAGCTAAGGATGGATAATACTCGCTCTGATGACTGCCTTTTCTGCGGTTTCTGAAAATTTGGACATCAACAGGCCTACATCAACATTGAAACAGGGCTTTTTCTCAAAAAATAAATGTTAGTAATGATGTCCTTGTGAGTATGCTCAATGCATCGAAGGGTGCAACCAAGCCATACAAGTACCCTCCCTGGTATGTACCGAGAGTGCAACAACGTACCACACCACACCACCACACCACCACACCAGCACACCCAAGGTACAATGTGATTGTTGCAATTCGAAAATTAAAGACAATCTTTTCCAAGGCCTGTGGCCTTTTTCGTTCCATTCCCAGACGAACTAAAAACTAAACAACAACAACAGCATGCAGCACCAACAACCCAATGCTTGTAATGCAGTTCTAATTAATGCACCACCATCCACAAACATCAAAATCGCCGAACAAGAACAACCACTTTACCCGTGTTCCTGTTGTTTCTTTACAAATTTGAACAGATTTAAAATTCACCATGAGCTTTATGGATAAATTAAAAAAGGCGAGCAGGACCGTCGTAGATACTGGTGCGAAGACAATGCTGAAGGTACGTTTCCGTCCATGGAATTCTTCGAATAGTTGTGTTCTATATACTTGCTTCCGTGGAAACTCTTTTAACAAGAAACAAGGGCAGTGTAGAACATTTCTGGGCTATATATACTTTAGATGGTTTAATATAATACGCAGCGTGCTAAGGTCGGCGGACAGGCATCCCGATGAACTTAGTAAGGCCGCATTGGGGACTGGTAAACATAGGAAAACAAGGGAATTGGCCGAAAACACAATCATGAAGCAAGGGTCCTACAACATTTCTCAACGGATTTTAAATCTCACGTATCATTTCCCCTATACTGAATACAGGCCGATGTTCAATTCTTGGACCGTGAAATCAAACAGCGCAAGCAAAAGTTTGGGGTAGAGGTATATGATAGTATGCTGTTGCTTGAAATAGATAACGATATGCCAATGGAAGAAAAGGAGTTGAAGATTAGGTTAGCATTTGACCGCGCAAGAAAGGATATCGCGGTAACCCAAGCAAAAATCGAATGCAAGAAAGAGGAAATTTCAGTATTGGAGGCAGAAATGACAGCAGCAGCAAAGGGAGGGGGGTCTGCGCACAACGTTCCACCTCCTAGTGGAAACGTCATAATGTCCGACCATCCAGGTGAAATGGAATACGGTTTTGGTGGGTTGCCAACAAGAAGGAGTTGATAATGTATGTGCAACCTCGAAGGGACTGCTTTTCCCCACACAAGTACCTCAATTCGTGTTGAAAGCGTGTTTAAAAAAAGTTAAAAGAAAGAGACGACGAAAGTGGTGAATAACATTAGACTTTCTCGGAATCTTGTAAGAATTAATCAATGCTGATCATTAGGACAGCTACGCTGAGTTACAATGGGCATTGGCATGTCCAATCTATTTGATAATTGAATAAATATTGCTCTGCATATTTCCTTCTTGCGAGTAACTCTGTCCCTTATCTTCAACTTGGATAGAAACGATTGTTGAACCATTCATTCATTCATTCATTGATATCACAGATCTATGACAACCGGATTTCTTTAATTTGAGATTGCTGGGAGTATTCGAATTCATTGAGTTCGAAGTTCCTTGACAAACAATCTTTTCCCTCGGCGTAGCCCAACGTATAAGTTTTGTAGATGCCACAGTTGATATTTTCAATTTCATCACCGAAAGCGAAAGCAATGAAATCCTTTCTTTACGAATTCCGGTATTCAACATTCACATTTGATAAAAAAGTGTGTCAGAGAAATCCTGACAGTCTCATCTCTCATCTACAACCTTCAAATTTCATCATGTATTCACATATATTCATGTACCGTATGGATGTGTCGACCTATATTGAATATGCAATCAAAGGCTGCTTTGAGGATTCCAACTTGTTTGTGTCGTCGTCGTAGGAAGAGCGAGGAAGAATGAAAGAAGAGGAGAGAGACAATGATGATTAGTAATGATAATACTACATAGTAACATAATACTAGTAATGAGCAGTTGCACTCTAATTGCATTGGTTTGTAAAGTAAGTGACGTGAATTTCGTGTATAGGTTATGAACAGGAACTTGAGTTGCAGAACAATATTTTGTGCGCTGGAAGAACGAAGGCGAAGAAAATCCTTCTTGAATTGAAATCGTCAGTCTGTCGCCCGATGAGAACCCGAACTGACACTTTTGCCATCCCATTCTAGGATCCAATCTTCGCATAAAAGTCATAAAACAATCAATAGTCAATTGTTTACGCAAACACAATTCAAACAACAAAGCAACAAACATTTCATAGAATGGTACACCCAATCAAGTAAGTCTGTCTTGATGATATTCAGATGAATTTGAACAGTTTTCTAGCAGAAGAATCATCAATTTACGATTCCATACATTTTGAGAAGCATGCGACTGCGACATATCTTTCGTGATGTTTTCATCATCCGATAAACTGTGCAATGCCTTCTCAATCCGACCAAGGGATGATGATTCAAAATGAATGGAAAAGGAATGCTTGCACAATATGTTACTTGAATATTGCATGGACTAACATCATGTATGTCTGTTTACTTTTCATTCAACAGAGACAGAGAAGATAAGAAGAACGTGGTCCCTGATTCCAAAGTTGAGGAAGGAAGCGCCAAGCGCAATATCATGAGAAAGAGCGACCACGACCCTCACCGCAAGGAGAAGAAGCAAGGTGGCGGTGGAGGAGGAAAGGGAAAGTGGGATAAGGGTGATGATGGTTCCATGTAGTGTGAGCCTTCCCCCAAATTCGTGACCGCTCTCACCTGCTGTTGAAATATTGGAAACTGCTACATTATCACCCGCCTGCCCGTCTATATTAATTAGAAGGTCTTCCTTCGGGCAATCTGCACTGACCCAAATGATATCCTAAGTCCGGGGTCTTTCAACAGTTACATTTTCATTTTATCATCTGACAAAACACAAATTAGGTGCTAATCCTTGAATCTAAATCTAAAATAAACATTAAATACGCAATACAAATCTAACAGTTTTCAGCAATGTAAATTAAAAACACAACTAGAGCTTCTAACAATGATATCATGACATTGATCAGTTTCGCCGTGACTCATTTCAATCGCATACGTCTGGTAATTTCGTTCTAAAATCTCTTCTTGAGTGGGATACTGATGTCAAAAGATATGTCTCGCTGGAGGCTGTAAAACGAAGATGTCAGGGAACAGAAAAGATTTCTCCATGACGACCTCCACACATCTCACACACAAATAAAGAATAAAGAACACCAACTTTACAGTACGTGTTTTATCTTTCCAAACTACTAAACACAACATCTGAGACATAATCAGATATCCCTTTTGCAATCAGTATTAAAGACAATGGCCGATTTTTTGAAGAGAAGTGAAATCACCATAGAAACAATGGTAAGAATTCAGAGCCAGAATTCGTGTCATGAGAATTTGGAGAAAAGATCTGCATAGTTTTTCAATCATGCCTTCCACTACCGTACTGAAAATCTTTGATGATCTAACACGGTTTTTATTTCTCTCTCTCTCCTCAGGGAAAAGTTCATAATCCATCTGGGGATGGAGTACGAGCTGTGTCATCCGATGTGAAAAAGAAAACAATAAAGTTAAACAATAAAGCACAGACTGAAGGCGACCACGATACCAAGGGCACAGACGTTGGAAGTGCTCGGAGAAACATTACGAGGAAGAAGAGTAGCGCTGATAGCAACTTTGACTGTAAGAACAAGAAACAAGGAGGTTCAGGGTGAGTCCGAGTTTAGTTGTCATGTGTGTGTGTGTGTTGTGTGTGAAGCCGCATCGTTTCTTGTAATTCTGAATTATATCCTCATATAAATATATACCTTGTTTGCAGAAAGGGAAAGTGGGATGCACTTGATGGGGCAGATATGGCATTTGTACCGGCTGCACTCGACGAGAATGATCCCAACTACGACGATTTTGCTCAGGATTCCAAGTATATCCTCTCATCCACCCACGGAGCTGCAGACACCGGGGATGACACTCGCGTAGATGATCGCATTGTTTACGGACCAACCCTTACCCTTTCAGAGTTCAAGATTCGTGTTTGTGATGCTATCAAGGAGTATTTTGATAGCGGTGACGGTCACGAGGTCATCAGGTCTATCCAGGAGATGAAGTGCAAGCCGTACCACGCAGAGGTTGTCAAGAGAGCTATTAGCCTAAGTCTTGATGAAGGACCGAGAGAAAGGGAGCTCGTCAGCAGGCTTTTGACTTCCGTGCATCCATATCTACTCGACGACGAAGATGTCGAGAAGGGATTTGAGAACCTTTTGGATTCCCTGGAAGATTTGAGCATTGATATACCTGATGCCAAGGTAAGCTGCTTTGGCTTTTGTATTTAAAACACGTTTCGCGTCAAACCATTCTCTCACAATCATTTCTTCCTTTTTATATCAAAGTCAATGGTTGGATGCTTCCTAGCTCGTGCCATTGTTGATGAAGTCCTTCCACCGGCTTTCATTTCAAATCGCAACAACAGCAACCCTGGCGATGAAGTAACTGAAAAGGCCGTAACTCTCCTTTCAAGAGAACACTGCACTGCCCGTTTGGAAAAAGTCTGGGGTCCTGGGGATGGACGACCAGTTGTTGAATTGAAGGAAGTGATTGATCAGCTTGTGGAGGAATACCTCTTGTCCAGAGAACTTGACGAGGCTGCTCGTTGCGTTCGTGAGATGAATGCTCCCCATTTCCATCACGAACTTGTCAAACGCGGAGTGAAGATTGCAATGGAAAAGGATGGTCTTGATCACAATGACAGTGGAGTTTCTTGTCTTGATGCCATTGCGGCTCTGTTTTCTTTCTTGGTGAAGAATGCCATTTTATCTGAGTATCAAGTATCCAAGGGTATCAGCCGCCTTCACAAAGTTCTTTCCGATATCAAATTGGACGTCCCTGCTGCACCTGCAATGTTGGAAGAATTTGAGGAAATGGCAAAGGAAGGTGGTTGTCTCATCTCTGCTTGAACATCGCAGTCAAAATATGCTTCGCCATGAGAGGAATGCGTATTATATAATTATACGTCAGTGACAGACAACATGTATAAATGAACATATTCAATTCTCGTTAGATCTATGCTTGCATTAATACAGTTATACTTCACAGTGACAACATGTATAAATGAACATATTCAATTCACGTTTGGTTTATTCTCATGCAGTTATTTGTTTTATGTATTTATCAAGCTTCCTCCCTCAGGAAGGTTTAGTGTGTGTTACTCTCAAATTTCAATATGGAAGTCGTCAACAAGCCCTTCTCCAAACAATTCAATGTCATCTGAATCCATGAGATCGTCTTTGTCCACTCCTTCCATCAACACATCAAGATCGGCAGCAGATAAGGATGCGTCGATCAACACATCAAGATCGGTAGTAGATAAGGATGCGTCGTCGATATCATTATTTGCCTCAACGTCCATGATATCGTCATATTCGCGCTCTTTGAACACGTCCGAGAGCTGCGCCAGCAATTGGGAATCATCAAGATCAATTGAAAGGTCATCTTCTGAGGCTCTCCTGGTTGGCGTTGTAACAAGACCATTCTTTGTCACATTATAGAGCAATGCATCGTCATCAAAGCTAGCTTCTTGAAGCGTTGGCCAATGATGATTTGTTGGAATCTCAGGATGAGGAGGTTCCATACACATTCCTGCTTCAAGACTAGGATAGATTAGTGGAAATGGATAGTATCTTGGAGGGGTCACCCTTGGCGCCGCCAATCCGGGATGGAACGGTGGAATCTGAGTCGCAAAATAATTGAACGGAACAGGTTCAATCTTTGGCTGCTCTCCTCCACCTCCCCTTGGCGTCTCAAAAGCACCCACGTTGAATGGATCGAAAGGGAAGGGAAATGCGCTCTTGGCATTGGAAGCCTTCACTGTCATGGTAGACAGTGCCGTTGAAGCTGATGCAATAGATTGCTCTGAATCGTAAGATTTCGTGGACGCAAGTTTGTGGTGTGCCCTGACAGGTTTACGAATAGCAGATCCTTTCTTTGCTAATTCATTCCTCGACTTCGACCTGCCCTTTCCGGAAGACACAGGGGCTGGTGCTATAGTGAGCTTGAATCTGTTATCAGCCAGAAACAAAAAATCCAAAAAGTGGTGAGGCTTTTTGCCCTTTTCGACAGTCGCCTTGAGATTTCTCTTTCGGACATTGGTGGTCCAATTGACCACTTGAGAGTACGAAAGAACTGTTGCTTTGCCAAGTTCCGTGATTTCAGTAGATGTTGGAAAGGGGTGGTCCTATTGATTGTTCAAGTGAGAAATTAAGATTTCAGTTAGCGTCATTTTGGAAAGGAATAGTTTGTCATTGTAAAAGTATAGTATCTCAAGAGTAACTAACTCACCCTGTGATTAATCATCCACCCATTGAGAATATCAGTCTGCTTTTTCGAATACTTGACTGCAATCGCTTCCGACTTCTTACCCTTTTTATGGTTAGGCTTCATCCTCTTTGTCCTGGTAGCTCTTGCCACAGAATTAGATAAAGGCTGACCCGAAGCAGAATCAGTATACCACTGCAAACAACGCCTTAGCTCCCCCCTCAAGATTCTAATCGAGTCGAAAATCAAGCTATCGGTCACTTTGAACATGCCCACTGGGACATAATGGACATTCTGGATAAAGGTACGACTGTCCAACAATGGAATGAAGCGACTCTGAATGAATCTGGAAACTTCCAGCAATTCATCTTCTCCCCTCCTTTCTCCCAAAGCAACCAGCACTTCTGATTCATTCGGAACAGTTCTCGCGAGAAACGATTGTCGAATAGCCTTGATGCTAAAGACAAGAAAGAGATAGTTCGGAAAGTATTCATGTCCGATAAAACATTGGAATTCCGACATCAAATGATGAGGAAATGGATTTCGCTTCCTCCCCGTGTTTGCCAAGCTTGTGCTTGTGCTTGCTACGATTTTCTTATCGTTAGATGAGTCAGGGTTAGACATGGACATGCTGAGAATGATGGTTTCTTGGAAATGTGTTGAAAGGTGCACAACTGGGTTAGTTGCAGATACCGCGTTGAAAATGTGAGGCACTTGCAACGAAGACCAAAGGGTGGAGAAAAGACTGGAACGACTCAGTGTCAGCTCTATCATAATCTGTCATGACTGACACAATTCCTGTCCCTGCTAATCATCCGAGTCTGGATAGGGTTTGCGTTCAACCTACGCTGACGGTACGGAAGGCAATTCATGATTCGATTCAATCAATTCCTCCTTCAGTCTTGAGTGAAATCGATTTTGTTCCCGAGTTGTGTCGGACCCAATATATTTGTGGACTAAAAATGTCATTCTGTGCATGGCAACCTCTCTATGATGACAATTTAGTGATGCGTGGTATTATTAATAGTACAGTAAAGGCGGCGCAGAATACAGTAGATCACTACCTAAATAAAAACTGTACAATCTAGAAAAGTGAGTCAAAAGGCGAGAGGGAGGGTCTTCAAAGAGCTCCTAACCTGTAACAAGATACCGTGTCGGATCATTTTTTTCAAGGAATCCCTTCGAAAGGGGAAGAAGAAGCAAAGCAACGCCGCCGAAAAGCATCCTGTTGCTGTTACTGGTAGCACTCAACTCACACTAGACATACATAAGCACCATCACCTCAAAACTACAACACAATGGCAAGCTCAGGTAGCGGATACGATCTTTCCTCCTCAACATTCTCACCAGACGGACGTATTTTCCAAGTTGAATATGCATCAAAAGCAGTTGAAAATGCAGGGACAGCACTAGGCCTCAAATGCAGCAATGGAGTAGTCCTCTGCGTGGAGAAGCCGCTCTTGAACAAGATGCTTTTAACCAATAGCAGCCGTAGGATACACTCTATCGATAAACACAGCGGAGTCGCAATTACTGGATTTGTCAGTGACGGCCGACAGATTGTCAATAGAGCCAGAGAGGAGTGTTCGAATTATGAGGAAACGTGAGTTTTAATGATTTTTAGATGTGCATTGTGTTGTGTGTGTGTGTGCACCAAAGGTACACCAAACCATATATTACAGTACAGAACCATCGCAGACTAATGCAAACATTTCTTGTTTCAAATTCGTTATCAAATCAAACCGTTTAATTTCAACAATAACAGATACGGAACCAAGATTCCAACAAAGGTTCTCGGAGACCGTCTCGCATCCTACGTTCACTACTTCACACTCCATGGATCCCTTCGTCCTTTTGGAACTGCTGCTCTCATCGCATCCTACGACCCCGAAACTAAGGACCACGCACTTCAAATGATTGAACCTTCCGGAGTTTCTTATCAATATTATGCATGTGCGGCTGGAAAGGGACGTCAGCCAGCAAGGACTGAGTTGGAAAAGTTGAATATTAATAAACCCGACAAGGCGGAAAATATTAATGTGAGGGAAGGTGTGAAGCAGCTTGCGAGGATTATTCATCTCTTGCATGAGGATGGAAAGGATAAGCCTTTTGAGCTTGAAATGAGTTGGCTTTGCGAGGAGAGTGGATGGGAGCATAAGGGAGTTCCAAGAGACTTTATCAAGGAGGCTGTAGATTGGGCAAAGAAGGACATTTTGGAAACTGAAGAGTATGAGAGCGACGAGGATGAAGAAATGGAAGACTAACGCCTTTGTGATAAAACCAATTACATTCACATTCAAATGAAAACACAGTGGAAGATTGTGCAAGACTGCCTATGACCAGACTATCGTATCATCAAAATAATTCTTTTTGGAAAAATTAGAAAGAAAAAATCATCACATCAAATCATTCATTTACTTGTAGGTTCTGTAATATTTTAGTGTCCAGCCTTGAACCTTTTTAAATTTAAATTCGTTTATTGTCCGAATGCGGATTTGATTCCGGCAAAAAATCCCTTCTGTTCCTTGATTTCAATAAATTGGACCTGCGTCTGCTCATCACTCAGTCCGTCGAATGCCAACTTGTATCCGAACTCCAAATCATTCCTTGATTTGCGCAATTGAGGGTAGCCTCTAACAATGGTCTCAACGAGAGTATTCTTGTCATTGAAGAGGGATCCAGAAACTCCTGCATCGAGCTGGTTTTTGGAAATTCCAGCGAGGAAACCATCGTCGCGGTAATTAGAACATAGAGCAGCAGAGCGTTCGTCTCCCTTGAATGATCCACATGGATACCACATCTAAGAAAGAAACAAAAATACAGTAACCAAAGTTAGAAATCGCTGTTTTGGAAAATGTAAAAGAGACTAGACGCCAATGTTTTTCAGAAAGTACATTTGCAACAAAATAAAACCAAGGGACTTACGTTTGCTCTCTTGGTACGAACAAACAAATTGAATATTGGGAAACCGTCAGCGCCAGGAGTTGCATTATCCATCATCGATTCTCTCATTCCTTGCAATTCCTTCTGCTTTTTATATGTAGCTCTCATTGCTGGGGGGACGTTGTCCTTTCCCTTCTTCATTTCGATAGTGGCTCCACTAGGAGTAGTAACAGAAGCCTTTCCAGTGACGAGAACGGATCCACCGAAAGCAGAAGTCATACTGCTTCCTACGCTGAAAGCAGAAGTCTCTGCTGCCATGGCAGCTACAAGGAGTAGAGTTGCGGTGAAGTACTTCATGTTTACAAAGATTAAGACGTGTTCTAATTACGATGTATAATATGATAGTGAAAGTAGGAAGGGTGTATCAAGCATGCACACAGAGCAATCCTCGAACTGCCTTTGTTGTTGTGACAGTGACAGTTCCTGCGTCACCGAACTTGCGTGGACACTCCACTGATGAGATTGAAGATTCAGATAGGGATACAAAAAAGTCTTTTAACCTCATGATTGAAAATATTTGGGGAGGAAAAGGAAGAGGGGGGGGGGCATCGCTTTTCGCTTGCTTGATTGCAATCTTGAATTAAATGTCATACACATCTACTCTGACTACAATGCTCATTTGTCTACGAACCAAGTTATAAACTCGCCTACATTACCGTATATCCTAGTCGTGATAGAGTGCTGACCCAAACGCTGCAGCTTCGAGAATCTGAAACACCATTAGCACTGGTAGTTACCAACTATCCCATTTAAAATTCTATCGCCGTCCTATTACAACGTGATAAACCTTCACACATAGAGATCGCACAAGAAATCATGTTGGGATCCTGAAGGGTGTCTAAAAGTGAGCTATCAAGGTAGATTGAAGATCTGTGTTTACTGAGATTATGACCTTGGGGTTGAAATAATGATTTCCGATCGATTTTACACCGTATGACCGTTGACCGTTATTATCTTGTCCCAAGGGTTGAGGGATAGTGGGAATTAGCCCTACTCTCAACATGGAACATGGATGGTCAGCGCAAAGCGCAAACTGAAAACGGGAATAGGAACAAATTTCTTTGAACATAATGAACGTCATTTTATAAATTTGCATTACATCATACACCGCCTTGAACCTTGAGATTGATCTGCTGTGTGTGTGTGTGAGAAGCTACAGGCCTCGCCGATCGATTTCGTTAATATTTAATATCTTGAGAACTAGGGGGGTAGAAATAATATAAGGGACTTTGTCACAGGTTAGAGGACCATGACAAGGTTAAATACTCATATGAAGG
>Ga0115005_10002822_pt1 | contig 13844 bp, 15 predicted proteins | sample ArcOceMetagenome_FD_87163 | JGI IMG/M metagenome (GOLD analysis project Ga0115005, IMG submission 87163) | Marine eukaryotic phytoplankton communities from Arctic Ocean - Arctic Ocean - Greenland ARC118M Metagenome | ecosystem: Environmental > Aquatic > Marine > Oceanic | place: Arctic Ocean... | reverse complement strand
GCATAGTTTCACGGCACATTACATTATCTCTTTGCGTTGCACATTATTTGAATTCTATATACCGAAATCGACAGGGATAGCTCCAACTCAGGCCATGTACTACAGGGTAATGAATTACTAATTACTAATTACACCTCGCTCGGTTCGGAGTTCCTTTTTAATCGAACTATTGAACGGTACTGACTATTTTGTTTGTATCGTGTGTGGTTGTCGAATTATTACGTTATGTTGTTTGTGTGTTTTTGGTTAACTGTTGTCGTTAAACGAAAAATCGGCTAACGGCTGCTCGTCTCACGGCGCCCATCGCTAGCTAGTTCGCTTCGACCAACCTTCGACCTTCTTCCTCAAATTTGCCGACAAGATTGTGTAAAAATATTCTCAACATTTCATTATATAGGATGCAAGCATCATCTTTCAACTGAATGAAAAAAACATCATGTGATTGATAGTGTGAGAGGAGGCGCTTGAATTGGGATGGTCTTGGTATGCGGTATGAATTGTAAAGTAAAAGAGAGCTGGAATGTTTTGCGTCACGCGCGTACACTTAGTTCTTTACCATAGAAATTATTTTTAAAACTAAAATAGGCCATCGATTGATTCAAAACGTTCCGTAAAAAATCGGTGAAATCGCGATTTACCGCACCTCCCCAGTATCTACAAGATTTTACATAGACGTTTTAGTAAATATTACAGGCCGCTTTCTTACCAGCCAGATGAGATGCACGTTGATAGCACGCATGTGTTCATTAAATCCATCACGCCGTGCAAGTACCCCAACATCACCTTACCGTTTGCTTTCACCAGCAAATTTTTCACAGCCACTCAACAACAACAACAACCGAAGAAGCAGGATTGTGTACTATTGAAGAATACATTCAAAAACGTAGGGACACAGTGGAAGCATTTGCGCAGTTCAGGCCGCTTTCTGAAGCATGTAAGAATTCCACACCATTAAAAAGCCGAAATCATGCAGTATGGTGGAATCAAAAACATTTCAGTCAAAATGATGAGAATGAAAATGTCCACGACTAATTGTAGTTTTTAAAATAACAAATAACTGTAGGCCAGACGCCCCTCGCCTCGGGGCGGCGGAGAGTTTGCTTTCACGAGCGAATTTTCCACAGCCATCCAACAACAACAACTTATTAAGGGGCGGCGGAGAGTGTTTGCTTTCACGAGCAAATTTTCCACAGCCACTCAACAACAACAACTTATTATGGTGCGATTAGACGACGAACGGTCACGTTCCGTCACCCGAGGATTATGTTACCAGTGTGAAGCGGTCCGGTGATTTATCGAAAGCCATCGCCTCCACTGTTCTCCATCAGCTATTACTTTTGTACGAAAGTGAACCACGACTCCCCATCCATACAGTTCGCTTTCTTCTCAAATTAAATCAATGCGATGTTGTTGAATATAGCGCAGACGACATTCACCACATCACGATCAAGATGCTTTCTTCGAAACCTTCAAAAGCAAAAAGCTTGACGCTTTGTTCATCGACGAACACAAGCATTACACTGGCGATTCAAGCTACATTGCTAGAATACTGGATTGGATACCGAGGCAGGATCCACTATCCAAGAATTCAACAACATCCTCAAAGCAAATGACGACAACTTCGACTTCTACCTAGTAAGATGCAAAAGCACCAAAAAGGTCCTCGCGATTTTCTGGATGACAGGTGCCATGCGCAATGACTTCGAGCTCTACGGAACCTTCCTTGTCATAGACCTGTGCAAGAAAGAATTTAATTGTAACCTTATGCCCTACATTGCAGCGACCACTGTTCGAGACGATCATACCATTGGTCCAGTTATTGAAAGACTTGTAATAGGTGATGGACATGAGTGGGTTAAGCATATGACCGACGCCCTATTCAAGATGACAAGAAAACGTCGGCGAGAAGACGTTCTTGTCGTAGCTGGTGACGGTGCATTCTCGCAGGATATGGTGACTTACTTATTACAATTTCCAAACGCAAGATTTATCCTGGATACGAGTAGGTGGCATCTCGAAAATGCATTTGGGTGAAAATTTCCACCAGTCTAGACTCCAAAAAGTCTGCCTACGTGTACTCTGAAGAACATGATCAATGCTGATATGCATCATCAGAAACTATCTTTATGGAGTGTTACGATGATGCCAAAACAATTCTTTCTGGTATAGCAGATTTCACTGCGAACGAGATGAAGTATCTGCATAAGTTGCGTGACACCAGAACAACCTATGCGTCGTATGCACTCAACTCAATGGTAGGATCTTTGGGTATCATCGGGAGTACGTGTTCAGAACAGAATCATTCTATTATTCTTTCGCATCTTGGCAAACACTACTTTGCATCGCCTGCAAAGATGCAAGCTGATCTGATTCACAGGTTCAAAAGGCAGCAATACGGGAGAATGCAGAAGCTCGTGAAAGACAACTCCAAGTTACGTCTTGAACATCGCGGTTTGGAAGCCAGTTCTAGTCGACTATAAAAAAGAGTGAAGAAGTATCTGCTTTGTGCATCAAGGAGTGTAGGTAGAACATGATTCATTAAATCTCTCAGGATACAAGATGGCTTTCGAGAATGTGGTCGAAGCTACTGAAAACTATGTCAAGAAAGTTTTACCGGATGGTGGCAGTGAAATAATTAGGAAGGGACATAACTCTGGACGGGTATTCAAGAATCCTGGCGACCGCTGTGATTGTAATAGGCGAAAGACAGAACTATGTCAATGCCCGCACGAAATTCTGAATGACGATTTTGTGTTTCACACCAGCAAATTCAATTGTCGATGGCATTATTAACAAAAAGTCCATCGACTTCAGCGTAACTACGAGGACTTTGATGCGTTTGGTGGTTCCAATGATGCTCCGGTACAAGAATTTCGTGGATGTGAAGAGGTGGAAGAAATAGATTACAACAGTAGCATTCCAATCACTGGATCCGATTCGGATATGTAAAATACAGATCCGATGCCAACAGATGCTTGCGACCTGAGAATAGTTGGTGTCAACGGCAATAATGGCATCGAATTATTACGCCTTTCTCCAACATCTGTAGAGGAACTGAATGGAGTAGACTATGACAAAGAATCGTCTCACCGGTCATCACCATCATCATTTGAGTTTCAGGATATTGACTACAACCAACTTTCTTTCGATTGGCAAGATATTTTTAATTATCTCAAGAGAGATAAGTCTGAAATGGCACAAACATTGGGTGAGGCTTTGTGCGCTACGCGCGAACTGTTAGTTACTGGGGATCTACCTGTAGACTTTAAACTCAAGTCCTTAAAGACTTGTGGAGAGCCGCTCTGTCTGCTGAGGTTACATGCGATGATGACTGCGTTGCCTTTGATGGTCCAAAGGCAAAAGGCAGTATTGTCCTAGGAATGGAGTTTGTATCGTAATCAATCAAACTGGTTTCTTTTAGTCGCAACTCCACAAAGTGTAAATTCTACAATCAAAGTGGTTTCTTTTAGTCGCAGCGTCACAAAGTATAAATTGTAAACATTATTTTTGCCTTGAAGAAAACATACAGTACAGTACGTGTACGTGTACAATCTTCAAACCTTTCTTTCTTGGACCGTTGGGAATATAAAATCATTCATTGATTTCATCGTAGCTATTCTTACAGCTTACAGCTTCACTACACGCACACTGCAGTATTTTAAAATAGGTTTATCCAACATCAAATTGTGATCCAATCGACTTGAGTGACGGAATCTATTTTTTTGTCAAAGTAACAATTAGCATATGCTTATTACACCCAACTTCAAACTAGCTGTTACACCGAAGAAAACATACAGTACGTGTACAATCTACAACCCTTTCTTTCTTGGACTGTTGGGAATATGAAATCATTCATTCTCACAATATTTTTTTTCAGCGTAGCTATTGTTACAGCTTACAGCTTCAATACACGTACACTACTAGGTTTACCCAACATCAAATTATGATCCAATCGAGCGATATGAAGCCCCCACGCAAACCGACAATAGTCAATAAAACTGTCGACACAAGTGAGGAAGTGGAGGTGGTTCTTAGCGAGAAATATTCGTTTCTTTCAGCAAAGATTAAGCGGCTGATCAGTGCACGACGTATGCGGAAGATACAAGCTAAAGCAAAAAACAGTGCGATCGTGCCAACCTATGATTCGGATCATACTGGTGATAATTCTGATACAGACTCTGATACAGACACTGATACAGTTATTGCAGATAACAATTCTTCTCCGTTTTCAAAAGTTGCGATCGTGCCAACTCGCTTGGTGCCAACAAAGGATTCGGATCATACTGGTGATAATTCTGATACAGACGCTGATACATACACTGATACAGACACTGATACAGACACTGATACATACACTGATACAGACGCTGATACAGACGCTGATACAGACACTGATGTAGACGTAAAGGTAAGATGGAAAATGCAATTGATTCGTCGTTTCTATCACTTTACTCTTAAAATTGTGTTCCTTTTTCCATTTCACAGACAAGTCATTGGTGGGATGTGAGAGAAAATAATATAAGATCAGATGAACGCAAACATAAGCTTTTTGACGTCGAGGTTGGTAGTCACTTATTGTCTTACTCCTGCCAATGTTGGAGCGGACCTAATGAAGACGACATCTTTGAATATCTATTGACGTTTTAAACCGAAAGAAGATTCAATCATTTGCTGATGACTTCTGTGCATTCGTTGTGATATCACGTATAACTCAAAAACATGTGTACGAATGTTCCGTGGGTTTATTAAAGACCTTCCCGCTGCGTCTGGATCATCATATGTACAAGACATGATCATGTCGCGTGTCTACTGATGGAATAGATAATTGGTATATGCTCTACATAACGAGAAATAAAATAGATTTTTCCAGAATATTTTGTGAGTGACTTCATCTTTTACAGGATAGGAATGGAGTTTGTATCGTAAAATCAATCAAACTGACGTCTTGTAGTCGCCACTCCACAAAGTGTAAATTGTAAACATTATTTTCGCCTTGAAGAAAACATACAGTACATTCTTCAAACTTTTTTTCTTTCTTGGACCGTTGGGAATATGAAATCATTCATTCTCATAATCCTTTTTTCATCGTAACTATTCTTGCAGTTTCACTACACGTACACTACTAGGTTTACCCAACATCAAATTGTGATCCAATCGAGCATTATGAAGTCCACACGCAAACCGACAATAGTCAATGGAACTGTCGACACAGGTAATGAAGTTGAGGTGGTTAGCGAGGAATCTTCGTCTCTTTCAGCAAAGATTAAGCGGCTGATCAGTGCACGACGTATGCGGAAGACAAAACAAGCTGATGTAAGACGTAAGCGGAAGATACAAGCTAAAGCAAAAAACAGTGCGATCGTGCCAACTTATGATTCGAATCATACTGGTGATAATTCTGATACAGACACTGATGAAGCCGTAAAAAATGTAAGATGAAAAAGACAATCGATTCGTCGTTTCTATCACTTTATTCTTAACATTGTGTTTCTTGTTCCATTTCACAGAAAAGTCAGTGGGAACTTGCGAGAGACAATATAAGATCAGATGAACGAACACATAAACTTTTTGACTTCGAGGTTGGTAGTAACTTCTTGTCGTACTCCTGCCAATGTTGGAGCGGACCTGTTGCAGACGACATCTTTGATATCTATTGACGATTTAAACCGAAAGAAAATTCAATCATTTTCTGATGACTTCTGTGCATTCGTTGTGATGTCACGTCAAAAAAGTTGTACAAATGTTCCGTGGGTTTATTAAAGATCTCCCCGCTGCGTGTATACTGATGAAATAGAGAATTAGTAGCTGCTCTACACAACGCGAGTTAGTATATAGATAACTACGTAGCGTCATTAACTTCATGAAATATTCCCAATTCGAATTCGTGACAGCATGATCATTTCCATATTGTGACCAGTCCTCTCTTTTGCGCTTTCGAACTACTGAATGCAGCTAGATGCCCCTTCAGTGGATGATGAACTAGCTCACTCACTTCAATGTCTGGTTTTCCTGTTGTTTCCGTTCCGAAATCATGAATTGTTTGCTCTACACTTCCTGATTCTACATCGAAACAATGGCAAACACCACCATCTGTGACTAAGTACAACCATTTGTTACTGCCGCTAACTGCCCCAGTTATAAAGTCTCCCTTTCCACTCTTTGTATTGGAGTCTACATCATTATTTGTAGAAATGACGCTTTCGTTTTCAAATGTCTTTAGGATCAATCCACTTACTGTAACGAGCATGGCCTTCGGCCCTCTTGGTATAAGGATCATTGTGTTTGCGGGAGTATGCAGTGGAATAACAGTATGAATATTCCTGTCGAGATCAGCATGTTTTTCGGCATTACTCGAACTCGTAGAAGTCGACGATATTACAGCGCTGGATCCGTTGGGAGTCATTGGATTCAAAGCATATTTCTCTTCTGCAGTTTTACCACACCATACTCGAACAGTGGAATCAGCTGAGGCTGTGACCACCAATAATTCTTGATTCAAGCTCTTCAAAGACAACACGTAATGGCAGGAGTTTACGAACGATTTGTGGCCCCGAAATTCCTTCAGCATGCGCTTGGTTCTAAGGCCAAACTCTCTGCATGTACCGTCTTGTGAACCGCTGATAATCCTACTTCCATCCGGTGAGAAATCCATACATGTTATCGCACCTCCGTGAACTTTGTCGAATTCACAAAGGCATAAACCAGTTTTAATATTCCATACAAAAATAGATCCAAATGAATCTCCAGAACCTAGCATCGTCCCATCAGCATTGACAGCCATAGCAAGTATCGATGGCAGCGGTGCCTCGTCGTCATCCTCATCTCCAGCATGGCACATTATCTCATCATTCTTCTGATAATCTAAATCCATCCGCAATTTTGTGTATTTCGATTCGGCATCCCAGATTTCTATAAACCCATCAGAAGTTCCTGTGATGAGACTCGTTTGGTTAGCATTTGTATCCGTGAAAAAAATACAGCTCGTAACTTGTGTCTTTTTCCCAAATTTGAGAGTACTATATGGGTCAAGTGGGATTCGTTCATATCCGACGCCAGACTTTGCTCGTTTTCCACTGGATACCTTCAATATGTCACGAGTAGCATTTTCAACATTCACTTCGCCCATGACAAGATCAAATCTCTTTCTTGGTCTTTGAGTTTGCTTTGATTTCTTTCGTTTCTTCTTATCTTTGCCATTCATATCTGCTTCACTTTCGATTTCATTATTGCCATCTTCGCATAATTCTCTCACTATGGGCATTTCTCCAGTGTGAATTTGCCATTTGATTGCCTGTTGACAGAGAGAAACTAATCGGGAGGAAGGAATGATTGGTATGATATCTCCAATACTTTTAGCGATAGAAATTCTCCTCTTCTCCTTTGTCACGTTATTAGGACCGTAATAATCTGGCGGAACAAGCATTTCTTTTGCATCAGTGTCATTATCATAAGTAGTAGACGCGACAGCAGCTGCACGGACAGATCGCATTGCATTGACAGCATGCAATCTCCTCTCAACACTGGTGCTCGAAACTCCATCACTACCGATATTTGAATCTATACTTTGTTCTCCATCGCCCTTCTTTTCTTGTCCTTTATCTAGCAAGTCGCGGCACATTTTTAGGGAAGCAAATGCTAGATCCATTTCTGCAGCATCGGCCAGTTCAAGGATTGCCATTTCGTGCACTTGAGCAAGAATCTTTTTAAGTTGATGTTGCTTTGCTCCGACCCCTTGGTTTGAACTCCCCCCATCCAATGTTATACCGGATAATATCTCTAGTACACTTCCCCAATCTCCTTGAGAAATCAATGCCTTTAGGTGAGTATGAGCATGCTGAAGTAAGCCTTTTGTCCCAGTATTTGTTTCGGCTAGTAATGCAGCAGAAGACGATGTTAGGCCGTTTTCGGTGAGATAATGTTGAATCAGTGTGACAACCTCGGACGCCGGAACTGACAAGTGACCTCTTTTGGACTTTGATGCTGACATTATGGTAGCGTAGTGATTGAGGTACTATTGAAGTATCTTGACTTAGATGCTGCAGCTAAGCTAATTGGAATGGAGGAGTACGAGTGTTGCGTGTTTTGTTATGTTGGATCTTGGTTGGATGTTGTTATTTGTTATGTTGTTGTGATTTTGTGTGGACTACATACTCAATACGGGAGTTTAGTTAGTAGTAGCAAGTTAGTAGTTTTCGCTATCCTCGATAGCTTGGGAGTTGAAAATTCAAATACTCGTAATTATTTTGAAAGCGATAGCTAAAGCTCTTCTTGGGGTGTCAGAACAAGATCAGAGCTACAATGGATATAATCGTAAGAAGATTCCCATGGAATAAAAAGGACGAGGCAGCAGAATCGTTGCCACAGCAAGCATTACTGCCAAAGGCAATCCTGACTACATTCGATCCGCGACCTTTCGTACCATCACTTGTTACTAGCAAACGTCCGCACGCGTCAAAATCAACATCCACCGGACGATAACCACTTCTCCATTGTGCATCCTCGGAGTTTCGGGAAAGTAGATCAAGGGGTTCTGTTGCATCTACATATCCATCTTCTGTCATGGGAACATATACCACTTTGTAGCCTGATGGTATGTCGCGATTCCAACTTCCATGGAATGCGATGAATGCATAGCCATGCATTGACTCTGGAAATGCACCATTGCATCCTTCAGGGTGGGTTGAAGCATAGTTGTAAAAAGTTATCCCCAAAGGGGAATTATGCGCTTGCATTGAAAGTTCTGAAGCAACTCGTTCCTCGCGGCACTCTTTATCTGTTACTGATTGCAAAGGCCATGCCCATTGAGTTCCACGACCAAGTCCTATAGACGGGGGAAGCTTGAACTCTGACCAGCACTCAGGATATCCCCAATGCGAACCCGCCAAAGATTCCGGAAATCGGTTGAGCTCCTCGCCGGGATTGTCGTTGTGGATATCTCCGCCTAAATCGGATCTCATCAAAGTATCTGCTCCATTCTCAACACCCCAAAGAATACCATGGCGATCAAAAGCCAGTCCGACTTCGTTACGGAGACCATCGGCAAAGACTTCGGCATTTTGGAAATCGAGAGGGAGGTTTTGATCTGATATTACGAGACGACGGATTCGCGAGCGATGAGAGTCCTCATCGACATTCAGTGCTGAACCAACTGAAATATAAAGACGGCCCAAATCGTCAAAAGCCAATGTTCGGGTGGTATGACCTTGGGGTGCCCCGCCTTTCCCGTCTTTGTCGATGTTGATTACAACAGGTTCTCGTTCAGTAGATACGGCGCTCTCCCCCAACTCGTACTTCCACCTCCACACTGTTGAGTCACTAGATATATAAATAAATCCATCCCGGTATGCCATGCCATGATTTCCACCTGCTGCTCCTATTGGCTCAGATTGGTCAGGAAGGCCATTCTCGTCCGTATCGAACACTCGCAATACTTCGTTGGAACCCCTTTGAAATACCAAGAATTCATCCTTGTTTACTGAGAGGATTGTTCTGGGGCGATCAAAATCCACTGGAATTTCGTGAGCGCAGAAACTATCAGCCAGCTTTGCCTCCGCTAATGATTCGCCACAGGTAACTTCGGCCATTGCAAATTCGGTTTTATTATGTATTAGACCTACAGTAAATGAAATCTGCCCCAAAATGTTCTTTTCACACCTGGTTTCATTACAGTAAAATGTAAGAGCGAACTATATTATAACAGGCTTTTAAAAATAAACACAGCGGGTTAACACGAATCATCTCACAAAAAACAGAGTGAATCTGATTTGAAAAGGGTTACTTGATTGATTGATTGATTCGATTCGCCAGCATCTTCAATGTGAAATATTTTAGGAACTGCTTCGACGATTGACACAAATTATCGAACGATGAGCTACTCCTATGCACGCACGTACATCATTAGTAGGAAATAAATTATTGAACGATGAGCTACTCGTACTATGTACACGCGTCACTTGTAGTGCTGTAACTACGTTTGTCATGTGGGTTTGATTGCACCTTACAGGCCGTTGATTGTTATATTTGCAAATTTGCTTCAAGAAGTTCAAAAGTAATACACTACGTGTACCGTCGGTACAAAAAAAGTTACATACATTACACTACACGTTATACTAATAATTGAATGTTGCTGATGCATGAAATGTTTCTTAAAAATCCATTCACATTCCTCCTCAATAAGTAATAAATCACAGACGCTGTACAATTCTCACACGAAGCTGCAACCATGAATGGTGGGTGGAAGGTTGTCATTATTTGCGCCAGCCCATTCCACATCCAAGGGGAGGCATTCTTCAATAAGTTCAAACACTTTATCGCCTTCAAACTTTCGAAGTGAGCATTCAAAGAATGTTTCGTCGCATTCCTCGTCCTTAAAAAATAGACGGCCAAGCTCATCTGGAAACAATTTCATATTGGTCTGCAGGGTACACTAACGGAGAATCTTTTGAATGGATCAATGGCAAGGACTTGAGTGGAACAGCATGGGATGAAATTGATTGCCCCATCAGTTGCTAGAGCTCCACCCTCCCATTTGAAAAGTCCTTTACCCAGGTCATCCCCCACGAGCGATGGCAATTGTTGTGTCTCGGGGTCAAATTTGAGTACACGATCGGCATTGGATGGAGGCCAGTAGATACACTTATCAACTCCAACAATAGGGTCACCCCATTCCACTCCGCCTCCTGAATAGATTCGATCCCCAATAAAGGTATAGTTATTGCTCTTTTTATCAACTTTCAATACTTGACCAGAATCATTCACAGCGTAGACGTAACCATCACCACCCAATACACCATTCTTCCCACTATAGAACTCTTTCTCAAATTCCTCCCATGATTTAGTAATTAATGTCCCACTGGATACGTTGAGGTTCTGAATACAGTAGATCGGATGTTCTGTCTTCTGTCTGTTCCATCACATCGCTTCTTGTTCTATTCTTCTGTTGGAGCAGTTGGAGGTTAGTTGGAGGTTGGGGAGGTTGGAGGTTCGCCCTGAATGAATCAATAGCCTTTGGCGCGCAATAATTGAAAATGTGTGACTTGATGAGCAGTAGTGACGTAATCCACACTATTTTGCTGTGCGGATTGTGAGAATAATCCTTGTATGTACCGGTAGTTGTACCGGTATGATGTATGATGCATCCTATTACCGTATTGACCAATGCCAGTGCTTGACGTGCGGATAGGTTGTACAGTAGATACCGCATTATCAGTGAACAAATCAAAATCAGGAAAAATAATGAGAAATTTCCTTGCATCGGCCTTTGTTGCTAATACCCTTCGGTCACCTCTCTTTCTCCAACCACGCTCAATGTCTACTAGATTTCAAATGTCTGTCGAAGATTCTGCCAACGCCTATCCTGACCTCACGGTTTATGATATGGACGCCTGTCTATGGGATAAAGAAATGTACGAAATGTCTGCCATGCCGAGTAAAACTGTCTTGGGGGACCTGAATGGAAGAGGTGAAGGAGTCACCGGCGTAATGAGTGGCAGAGATAAGATTTCGCTTCACAAGGGATCCCTCATTTCGCTACAGGAGCATTATGGTGGGAAATACCCAGGGATGAAGATCGCAATGGCTTCCTCGGCGGACACCCCCTTTGCAGAAAAGGTAGGGCGTGCTTCATTGAAAATACTTGAAGTTGTACCTGGAGTCACGGTGTGGGATGTATTAATGAGGGATTGGGATGGTGTTGATGTAAACCAAATTGGTAGGCAACCACCTCTTTCCTCAAATAAATCCATGACGCACTTTCCTTTTTTACGACAAAAGACTAGCATTCGGTATGATCGTATGCTATTCTTTGATGATTGCAATTGGGGGGATCATTGCGGTATGGTGGAGAAAAACTGTAGAGAAGAAGATACTGGAAAGGGGCCGGCAACAGTGAGGACTCCAAGGGGTCTAGGAGAAGAAGAATGGAGACGGGGATTGAGAATTTATGCTCAACGAAATGGGCATAGTTCTGACTAAATTTCGACAACTGAACTTTGACTCAACTGCCATGCTGTGCGGCCTCCAACAAAGATTCTTTATAAAATTATAGGTGTAATTGTTACTATTGTTAATCGAACGTACAGTGTATCATACTTGCAAATGGCTTGTATATGTCTATCGTCTTTCTCTTGATAATGTATGCCTAATCCCCATGGTGGAAGAAGTGGCATTTACATTGTCGCCCATCATTGTTGATGAAACGTTTACATCCATTCTTTTGGCAGCCCGTGTTTGCTTGATATGTTCCCATTCAACGCGCAACAAATTCCAAACTGCTCGGCGAAAGACCTCGAGAAATTCAGTGCAAATGATATAAGCATCATTGCTTGGAAAAATTGCACGTTCTACAAAACGAAGAGTCCAGGAGTATCGAAGGATGATATCAATCATAACAATAACCAGGGTAAGAGCTGTGCCGAAACGCAACCGGGGGCGGAGAGCTGCGTCCATGCAACCCACCCGCTTCATTTCAGGCATAGATGCCATTGCAGGGACGCATGGACCAAGAGTTTGACTAATGACTTCAGATGGATTATCCAGCATTCCCCAATCCATGACTAAATCCCAGATAAGACAATATGTAGCGTTGATGATCATTAAAATGATCAGGACGTATTCCAACTGTTTTGCAACCATTGCTCCCGCCATTGTCTTTTGGTAAGCTGAAACGATTAGAGGAAATAGACTGGATGAATACTTGATTGCATTCAAAACATGTTGATAACGCTTTGGGTCCTGTTTATGCTTTCCGACATTGTACATGATCAAACACTGTCTAGCTCGAATCAAATAAGGAAGGGCGGCAAAACAAGATGGAATGATAATCATCTCAGCAGATGGTGGTACAGGGTAAGGATAGTGGCTTGCAAGTAACCACAACATTCCCCAGTCAAAGAAGACCTACAGATTATCAATAAGAGACATTTTTCAATGACCGAGTTAAAAATAAATCTGCGAACATGGAATTTTTTGGTTTCTCTACTGTAGGGATTGCTGACTTACCTTACTCATTGAACACATTGCATCAGCGAAAAAAACATCAATAAATGGAACAGGCCTTGGTCTACCATGAACACACGAACACCTCGGTCTCAGTAATTCACCAGCTCGGCGAAATACAGTTCGGCAAGCCAGACGAAGCCACGCCGTCGAAGGAAGGGGCACCAAAATTCCAACCACCACCATTAAGTAAAAGCAAAAAATAGCTCCAATTGTCGACCCGCGTCCAAGTTGAATCCAAACGTATGACGTAGCATAAAGGGTAAAAATCAGCAATGCCGCCAATCCAAGTAGTTTCACCTCTGTTACCTCGTAATTGACGGGATTTCTATACGTGGATGAGCTAGATGTACTAATTGCATCATCTAGAACAATCGGTTTCAACTCTTCACTATCCTCTCCGATCACCGAAAGACTGCTCATTTCAACCTCGCCTAGGCCATCTAAACTTTCCGAAGATTTCGCTTCAATATGTGTTACTACTTCACCATTTGACCCCTTCGTATGTCTCTTTTTCTTCTTTGCATTCTCATCTTCTTCAATTTTCAAATCCAAGGTTAAAACGTGCACATAGTCAATTCCAAAAAGGCGAAAGAGGCATACATTCATCCCCCATAAGGCCACACTAGCGATTATGACCGTGGGGGAACGTAAAAGTGCAGTGGCTGGCCCAGTTCCATCACCAAAGATGGATCCCACCTCTTGCCCTGATGACATATCCTAAATACTATGCGTGGCTTTTGATGGGGCTGTTTCTATGATGATGGGTAGGTAGAGGATCTTCCACCAGAATGTTGTGTTTTTGGTCATGGTCTCGCTAGCTAGTTGGTTGATTTCATTCGGCCCTC
>Ga0115005_10002821_pt1 | contig 13847 bp, 9 predicted proteins | sample ArcOceMetagenome_FD_87163 | JGI IMG/M metagenome (GOLD analysis project Ga0115005, IMG submission 87163) | Marine eukaryotic phytoplankton communities from Arctic Ocean - Arctic Ocean - Greenland ARC118M Metagenome | ecosystem: Environmental > Aquatic > Marine > Oceanic | place: Arctic Ocean... | reverse complement strand
TACACACACTTTTTGCCGTGTTGCTGACTATTTTTAGGGCTGAATCGCTGTGTTGAACACAGTGTTGGCTGACGCTGTGTTGAGGACAAAGTGTTGGCGGAGTTTTGGGCGAACATAGTTCGCAACACAAAGCTTGGAGTTTGCTTCTTGGAACCAAGAACTTCACAGCTTCGCCTCTAAGCGGACATTGGTGCATCTCGCGGCGAACGGCAGCAACGAGCCCATTGTGTAAATTCGACTTTCGTGCTGCGCGCGCTCGCAGCACGAAATTGCGGCTCTTGCATCATACTCTGGGTTGCCAAGCGGCGGAAAAACCTGCCGTTCATGCTCGCAGCCAGGAAAGTCAGAATGCCATCACAAACTAAATGGCAAGGTCAGCCTTTCGCGGTCATATCGAATACTTGCGAACAAGTACGCTACTCTCGCACAGACCGAATGCTGCACTGGTTAGTTTCCCTCTGATCTCTTAACACTGCAAGGGCCAAAACTGAACTGTTAGAACCTTCATGCCGCAACGCTCAGCGGGCTGCTTCGCTGTGGAATGCCGGTTTGGTCGTCGAGTTGGCTAACTGATTGTCCGAGAACTAACTTAGGTCAGATATTTCAGGCTGCGGAAAAATTGGGCAATCCTGCCTTCCATGCTTCTTTTCATACGAGCGAAACCTCGCGGCAGGTGCATTCATCAAACTTGGTATTGACCCTGCCCATGCAACGACATCTGAGGGCGTCATGAACCAAAATTTGCGCATTCTCGTTGTTGAACCTGACCCCGAAAGAGTGCGGGAGATCATTGATGCCTTAAAGGATGCCGGCTGGTCGGACGTTACGGCGTTGGCGCAGATGTCGGCTCTGGACCGGACAGTCAAAGAATTTGCACCCGATATCGTCTTGATCGATCTTGCCAATCCTGACCGCGATACGCTTGAACATATTTCCCATGCGACAGAGACGTCCAAACGGGCCGTTGCGTTGTTTGTCGATCAGACGGATGACATGCTAACGCAAGCCGCGCTGAACGCGGGGGTCAGTGCCTATGTGGTTGATGGTCTCAAGATGGACAGGATCAAGTCGGTTCTGGAAACGGCAATTGCGCGGTTCAAGATCATGCGCCAGATGCAATCGGAACTGGATGCCGCCAAACAGGCACTCGAGGACCGCAAAACAATTGACCGCGCCAAAGGGATTTTGATGCGCCAGCGAGGTTTGTCCGAAGACGAAGCCTATAATTTATTGCGCAAAACCGCGATGAACCAGAACCGCAAAGTCATCGATGTCGCTCATGCCCTTGTCACGGCCGCGGAGCTTTTGTCGTGAGCCAAACCGTTTTGAATTGTGGCTATGTTCCTTTGGTGGATTGCGCCCCGCTGGTGATCGCCAAAGAGCTTGGGTTTGCGGCCGAAGAAGGGCTGGCGTTTAACCTTGTGCGCCAGCCATCTTGGTCAGCCCTGCGCGATATGCTCGCGCTTGGGCATTTGGATGCCGCACAAATGTTGTCCCCGATGCCCGTGGCGATGTCGATCGGCTTTGGCGGGCTTCCGGCGCGGGTCGACACACTGATGGTCTTGTCCGTTAATGGCACAGTGTTTGGCGTTTCAAATGATGTGGCGGCAGACCTCGGGGCCGTACCGTTTGGAGATGCTAAAGCCCTGTTGTCTGCGCTGAGTGCGCGAAAGGGTGCAAAGCTTCGCGTCGGTGTGCCCTTTCACTATTCCATGCACCGCTTGTTGTTGTCCTATTGGACATCGACCGCACCCGATTTGCAGATCGAAGAAATTACAGTGCCGCCGCCGCGTATGGCCGATGCTGTCGCGGACGGGTTCGTCGATGCGTTCTGGGTCGGTGAACCCTGGGGGAGCGTCGCAGTCGGGCAAGGTGTGGCCCAGCTGATGATGACGGGCAAAGATGTTTGGCAATTCGCACCTGAAAAGGTCGTCGCGGCGCGCCATGATTGGGTCGAGGCCAATCCAGACGCCTCCGCGCGGTTGATGCGCGCGATTTTCAAAGCATCTGCGTGGCTGGATGCGAGAAAGAATATACCTCTCGCTGTCGAAATTCTGGCCCGCAGCGAACACCTCAGCATGTCACCGGATTTAATTGACCCCGCCCTGTCAGGGGACCTCATCACCAAGCAAAATATGGCCCCACAGGTTGTCGGCCGCTTTTTGCAATTTCATAAACATGCGGCGACTTTTCCTTGGCGCAGTCAGGCCGCATGGATCGCATCCCAGCTTGGTGCGGACGCCGCAGGGATAGAAAAGGCCAAGGCGTGTTTTCGAACAGACCTCTATCGTCAGAACCTTGCAGACATCGGTGCGGACATGCCCGGTGCATCTGAAAAAGAAGAAGGCGCGCTGCACTTTGAAACGGCAGTGGCGTCCACGCGCGGGCATATGATTCTTGCGCCTGATGCCTTTTTTAATGGCAGAACCTTTGATTTTTCCCGGATGTGACGCTTAATTCCTGTGCGGTTTCTGCATTGCAGCATGAATCAATACGGCAATGCAGCAAAACTGTTGCGCGCACAGATCGCGCTGTTCCATTATGAACCCAAGGGGCAACGAAGCCCGCGAATATGCGCAAACCGATGCAGGTCGCGCACCTCACAGAGCAAAGCCGCTCGTATGAAACACGGATCTCCCCCCCCGTGTATTATACGTGCGGCTTTTTTGTTTTTCGCCTTTTAGGCGTCGAAAGGACTTAATCATGAAAAAGACACTTGCGATCTTACTGGCAACGTCCAGCCTGTTGGCCACGACTGCGGCAGCTCAATCTTTGGATCTTGAAAAAGAAGACCTGACACTCGGGTTTATCAAACTTACAGATATGGCCCCGCTCGCGGTGGCCTACGAGTTGGGCTATTTCGAGGACGAAGGTTTGTTTGTCACCCTTGAAGCGCAGGCAAACTGGAAGGTTTTGTTAGACGGTGTGATCAGTGGGGAGCTTGACGGTGCGCATATGTTGGCGGGCCAGCCCTTGGCCGCGACGATCGGATATGGGACCGAAGCGCATATCATTACGCCTTTTTCAATGGATTTGAACGGCAACGCCATCACGGTCTCCAACGAAATTTGGGATCAAATGCGCCCCAATGTTCCGCTTATGGACGATGGCCGCCCACAACATCCCATTAGCGCAAGCGCGCTGGCCCCCGTTGTCGAGGATTACCTCGACCGTGGTGAGCCGTTCAACATGGGCATGGTATTCCCTGTCTCCACCCACAACTACGAAATCCGCTATTGGCTGGCCGCGGGCGGTCTACAGCCGGGCTTTTACAGCGAACAGGATATTTCCGGGCAGATCGGCGCGGATGTGTTGTTGTCCGTGACGCCGCCGCCACAAATGCCGTCAACAATGGAAGCAGGCACGATTTTTGGCTACGCAGTTGGCGAACCGTGGAACCAGCAGGCGGTGTTCAAAGGCATCGGCGTTCCGGTGATCACTGACGACGACATGTGGAACAACAACCCCGAAAAGGTGTTCGGCATCACGGCAGAATTTGCCGAAGAGTATCCTAACACCACAATTGCGCTGACCAAGGCTTTGATCCGCGCCGCGATCTGGCTGGATGAAAACGACAACGCGAACCGTGAAGAAGCTGTGGAAATGTTGTCACGCCCTGAATACGTGGGTGCGGACGCCGAGGTCATCGCCAACTCTATGACAGGGTTCTTTGAATTCGAAAAAGGCGATGTGCGCCCCGCGCCCGACTTCAACGTGTTCTTTCGCTACAACGCGACATACCCGTTTTATTCCGATGCAATCTGGTATTTGACGCAGATGCGCCGCTGGGGCCAAATATCGGAAACGATGTCTGACGAGTGGTTTTTTGAAACCGCCGCCGACGTCTATCGCCCCGACATCTACCTCGACGCGGCGCGTATGCTGGTGGATGAGGGCTTGGCAAACGAGACTGATTTCCCTTGGGACAGTGATGGCTTCAAAGACCCGACACCCGCGACCGATATCATCGACGCCATCCCCTATGATGGCCGCGCGCCGAACGCCTACATCGACCGCCTGCCAATCGGGCTCAAGTCCGGCCAGACCGTTCTTGACGGTGAAATCCAAGGCTAAGCCAAATTGCCCACCTTGCGAGATTGCAGGGTGGGCCAATCCCTTTCCAAAAGCAGCAGTTGGACACCCGATATGACCGCGATTGATCCCACCACCCTTGACGCAGAAGCCCGCCGCGCGCGTCGCTTTGCCCGCATCAACAAGGCAGACGCATGGCTAAATGTATTTGGCCTGTCATGGCTGACCCCGATCCTGCGGGCCGCTGCAGGCGATAACCCGCGTGCCCAAGCCGGTGAGGTCTGGCGGTTGTTGGGTGTGCCCCTTTTGGCGATTGCGATTTTTGTGACGATGTGGGCGACACTTGCGCCGACGGTGCAAACATCCCTCGGGGCGGTGCCAGGTCCGGTGCAGGTCTGGGAACAGGTCGGAGAGTTACGCCAGGATGCCATCCGCGAAGGCGAACGCGAGGTTGCGTTTTATGAACGCCAAGACGCGCGCAATGCCGAAGCGATTGCCGAAGGTAACCCCGACGCCTTGCGCGATCGTATCTATACCGGCAAGCCCACCTACTACGATCAAATCTGGACCTCGATCAAAACGGTCTTCTTCGGGTTCCTGATCGCGTCAATTGTCGCCATTCCATTGGGCATCGCAGCAGGATTGTCCGTAACAGCCAACGCCGCGTTGAACCCCTTGATCCAGATTTTCAAACCTGTGTCCCCGCTGGCATGGTTGCCCATTGTCACCATGATCGTTTCGGCCGTCTACACGACCAACGACGGATGGTTCGAAAAATCATTTCTGGTGTCGGCCATCACGGTGACCCTGTGTTCGCTATGGCCGACGCTGATCAACACCGCACTCGGCGTCAGCAGTATCGACAAAGACCTTGTCAGCGTGTCGCGCGTGTTGAAAATGAACACCTACACCAAGATCACCAAACTGGTCCTGCCCTCGGCGTTGCCACTGATCTTCACCGGATTGCGCCTGTCGCTGGGTGTAGGATGGATGGTCCTGATCGCGGCTGAAATGCTCGCCCAGAACCCCGGCCTCGGCAAATTCGTCTGGGATGAATTCCAGAATGGGTCCTCCCAGTCGCTCGCCCGCATCATGGTCGCCGTGTTCACCATCGGCATCATCGGGTTCTTGTTGGACCGTGTGATGTACGCGCTCCAGTCCATGTTCACATTCTCGAATAGTCGGTGACCCGCGCTCAAGCAGCGAAGCGATAGCGCAAAAGGAAGAATCATGAGCATTTTAAAACTGAGCAATGTGTCCAAAACCTACGGCGAGATGCAGGTCCTGAAAGACATCAATCTTGATGTTGCAGAGGGAGAATTCGTCGTCATCCTCGGGTTTTCAGGCACGGGCAAAACGACGCTAATCAATCTGATGGCGGGACTGGAAAAGCCAACCAAAGGGTCGGTCACCTATTGCGGCGTGCAGATCACGGAACCGGGTCGCGAAAGGGGCGTGATTTTCCAAAGCTATTCGTTGATGCCGTGGCTAACAGTGAACGGCAACGTGGCGTTGGCCGTGGACACGATGTTTCCCGAATTGTCTAAGGCGGACCGCGCGGCCAAGGTCGATCATTATGTCGGCATGGTGGGCCTGAGCCACGCAGCCACCCGCCGCCCTGCGGAATTATCGGGCGGCATGCGTCAACGGGTCAACGTGGCGCGCGCGCTGGCGATGGACCCTGAAATGCTGTTGCTGGACGAACCCTTGTCGGCGCTTGATGCCCTGACCCGCGCCAACCTCGCGGACGAGATCGAAGCGATCTGGGACAAAGACAAGAAAACCTGCGTCCTCATCACAAATGACGTGGACGAAGCGATTATTCTGGCCGACCGCATCATCGCGCTGAACCCTGACGGCACACTGGGTGATGAGTTCAAAGTCGACATCCCCCGCCCGCGTGACCGGATTGCGATGAACAATGATGCTGCGTTCAAGGCGCTGCGAGGGCAGGTCACAACCTACCTAATGGACGTCGGGATCGCATCGAAAGTCGCAGAAACACGTACCCTGCCAAACGTGACGCCCATTCACGGCGTGCCAGCGGCGGTCGCCAAGGCTCAGGAAGGTGGCATCGAAGAAAAATTCCTGAGTTTCTCACAACTGGACAAGGTGTATCCGACCCCCAAAGGCCCGTTAACAGTGGTCGAAAACTTCGACCTAAAGATCAACAAAGGGGAATTTATCTCGCTCATCGGGCATTCGGGCTGTGGCAAATCCACAGTGCTGACGATGGCCGCGGGCCTGAACCCGATTTCCAAAGGCGCAATCCGGCTGGATGGCTGGAACGTGGAAGGCGCAGACCCTGAACGCGCCGTGGTGTTCCAGTCCCCCAATCTGTTCCCGTGGCTGACGGCCAAGGAAAACGTCGCGATCGGCGTGGACAAGGTTTACCCCCGCGCGTCCAAAGCGGAACGCCAAGACGTGATCGAATACTACCTCGAACGGGTCGGTCTGGCCGACAGCATGGACAAGAACGCGGCGTCCCTGTCCAACGGCATGAAACAACGCGTCGGCATTGCGCGCGCCTTTGCGCTGTCGCCCAAATTGCTGCTGCTTGATGAACCGTTCGGGATGCTCGACAGTCTGACCCGTTGGGAGCTGCAAGAGGTGTTGATGGAGGTCTGGTCGCGCACCAAGGTCACCGCGATCTGTGTCACACATGACGTGGACGAAGCGATCCTGCTCGCCGACCGCGTGGTGATGATGACCAACGGACCGCAGGCGACAATCGGCAAGATTACTGACGTTAATCTGCCGCGCCCCCGCACACGCAAGGCGCTGTTGGAACACCCCGATTACTACGCCTACCGCCAAGAAGTTCTTGATTTTCTTGAGGAATATGAGCATGGCGCGACACCTAAACCCAAATCCATCGCAGCGGAGTAATCGGTATGACACAGAAAATGATCGTCATCGGCGCGGGCATGGCCACGGGCCGAATGCTGGAAACGCTGGTCGAGGCAGGCGCGGATTACGACATCACATTGATCAACGGCGAGGCGCGGGGGAATTACAACCGCATCATGCTGTCGCCCGTGTTATCGGGGGACAAGACCTACGATGAAATCGTCACGCATGATGACGAATGGTACAAAACGTACAAAATAGAAACCCGTTTTGGCTGTTTTGTACAAAACATTGATCGTGAAAAACGGGCTGTCACGACCGACACGGGCGAGGTTTTACCATACGATAAGCTGGTGTTCGGGACAGGGTCGAACCCGTTCATGATCCCGTTGCCCGGACACGATCTGACGGGCGTGATTGCCTACCGCGATCTGGAAGACACGCAGCGGATGATGGACCTTGGACCTGACCACAAATGCGTCGTGATCGGCGGCGGGTTACTGGGCCTTGAGGCGGCGGCAGGCATGGCCGCGCGCGGGGTCGAGGTGACCGTGGTGCACATCATGGGCCACCTGATGGAACGCCAGCTGGACGAAGCGGCAGGGTATTTGTTGCGCAAGGCATTGCTCGACAAAGGCATCACCGTGCAATGCAACGCGAATTCAAAGGAAATTCTGGGCGCAAACGGCAAGGTCCGCGCGTTGCTATTGGACGACGGCACGGAGCTCCCCTGCGATCTGTTGGTCATGGCCGTGGGCATCCGCCCGAATGTGAAGCTGGCGCAGGACGCAGGGCTGGCCGTGGGCAAAGGTATTCATGTGGATGACCAGATGGTCACATCGGACGGCGATGTGTTGGCCGTGGGCGAATGCGTAGAACATGATGGTGCGATCTTTGGCCTTGTGGCACCCCTTTATGATCAAGCCCGCGTTGCTGCGCAGACGTTGATGGGGGAACAGGCGCAGTTTGTTCAAAAAGAAGTATCCACCAAGCTGAAGGTCACAGGATGTGATCTGTTCAGTGCGGGTGATTTTGCGGACGGCGAAGGGCGCGAGGATATCGTATTTCGTGATCCGGGCCGCGGGGTTTATCGACGGCTGGTGATTGAAAACAACGCGATCATCGGGGCGGTGATGTATGGCGATACCGCCGACAGCAACTGGTTCTTTGGCTTGATCCGCGACAAGATCGACATCGCGGATATGCGCGATACGCTGATCTTCGGACCCGCCTATCAAGGGGGGACCCCCCTGGACCCTTTAGCAGCTGTTGCAGCCTTACCGCGTGACGCGGAGATCTGTGGCTGCAACGGAATCTGTAAAGGACAAATCGAAGACGCGATCGCAGCAGGGGCCTCTGATCTGGGTGCCGTGCGATCAACCACCAAGGCCAGCGGGTCCTGCGGGACCTGTACCGGGCTGGTCGAACAGGTGTTGGCCGTCACGTTGGGGGATGAATTCGTCATACCCGCGGCGGCGGCCATATGTGCCTGCACCGACATGACCCATGAAGACGTGCGGCGCATGATCAAATCACAAAAGCTGACGTCGATGCCCGCAGTTTGGCAGGCCTGCGGGTGGAAGACCCCCGATGGGTGCATCGCGTGTCGCCCTGCATTGAATTTCTATCTACTGGCCGATTGGCCGCTGGAATACCGAGACGACCCACAATCGCGGTTCATCAACGAACGCAAGCACGCCAATATTCAGAAAGACGGTACATTTTCCGTCGTGCCACGCATGTGGGGTGGCATCACGACGCCGGATGAATTGCGCGCGATTGCCGATGCCGCCGATAAATACAGGGTGCCAACGGTGAAGGTCACCGGGGGGCAACGTATCGATCTGTTGGGTGTCAAAGGTGAGGATTTACCAGATATCTGGGCCGATCTGAACGCGGCTGGCATGGTGTCCGGCCACGCCTATTCCAAAGGCCTGCGCACGGTCAAAACCTGCGTTGGGACTGATCATTGCCGGTTTGGCACGCAGGATTCCACGGGTCTTGGCATCAAGCTGGAAAAGGAACTTTGGGGGTCGTGGACGCCGCATAAATTGAAACTTGGTGTGTCCGGTTGCCCGCGAAATTGCGCCGAGGCGACGTGCAAGGATATTGGTGTCATCTGCGTGGACAGTGGGTATCAAGTCAGCATTGGCGGGGCCGCTGGCATGGATGTGCGCGAAACCGAATTGATGGTGCAGGTCGCGACCGAGAAAGAGGCTATTGATGTTATAAAGGCCGTGACGCAGTTGTATCGTGAAAACGCCAAATACCTTGACCGGATTTATAAATGGATGGGTAAGGTGGGTCTTGATTGGATCAAAGAACGTGTTGAGACCGAAGGCCCGGCCTTGGTGGACCGATTTGAGCTAAGCCAGTCGATCTATCGTAAAGATCCATGGGCCGAGCACGTTCAGACCAAAGCGGATCGGTATCAGCCCTTGGCGAACTTGTCGTTGGAGGCTGCGGAATGAGCGATTGGATCGATATTGCACCGCTTGAAAACGTGCCTCAGCGCGGCGCACGCATGGTGAAAACAGCGTTCGGATGCGTGGCGGTGTTTCGCACAGGCGAAGATGAGGTTTTCGCGCTGGATAATGCCTGCCCGCATAAAGCAGGACCATTGGCCGAAGGCATTGTGCATGGGAAATCGGTAACCTGTCCGTTGCACAACTGGGTTATTTCGCTGGAAACCGGGCAAGCGCAGGGCGCGGATGAGGGCCGCGTCGCGACGTACCCCGCGCGCGTTGAGAACGGGCGCATTTTGTTGGATCGCGTGTTTTTGAAAGCCAGATCAAAGGACGGGGTGGCGGCATGAGCCTGACACGCACCACATGTCCTTATTGCGGCGTGGGCTGCGGGGTGCTGGCGGGGGCTGACGGGACCATCAAAGGCGACCCCGATCATCCGGCAAACTTTGGGCGGCTGTGTTCCAAGGGCGCGGCACTCGGGGAAACGATTGACCTCGAGGGGCGGCTTTTACACCCGAAAGTCAACGGTGCGGATGCCGATTGGGACACCGCCCTTGATCTGGTCGCGCAAAAGTTCAGCGCGGCCATTGCCGAACATGGCCCTGAAAGCGTCGCGTTCTATGCGTCTGGCCAGTTGCTGACCGAAGATTATTACGTCGCCAACAAGCTGATGAAAGGGTTCATCGGGGCCGCCAATATCGACACAAATTCGCGGCTTTGCATGGCGTCGTCTGTTGCGGGGCACAAACGAGCATTCGGAACGGATACAGTGCCGGGAACCTACGAAGATCTGGAACAGGCCGATCTGGTTGTGCTGGTCGGCTCCAACCTCGCGTGGTGCCATCCGGTTTTGTATCAGCGCATTACGGCGGCAAAAGAGGCGCGGCCCGACATGCGCATCGTAAACATCGACCCGCGCCGCACCGCGACGAGCGATCTGGCGGACATGCATATGCAAATCGCGCCTGACGGTGATATTGCGCTGTTCAATGGATTGCTGGCCTATCTTGTAGATGTCGCAGCGGTAGACCTCGCGTATGTTCAGGACCATGTGCGCGGGTGTTTTGACGCGGTAAAATCCGCGCGAATGGGCGATCCGATGGACAGTGGGCTGGGCGCAAAGGACCTTGCCGCATTTTACCAGCTTTGGGCCGAGACCGAAAAGGTCGTGACAATCTATTCCCAAGGGGTGAACCAATCCAGCTGTGGGACCGACAAGGTTAACGCGATCCTGAATTGTCATTTGGCGACGGGCCGCATCGGGCGCGCGGGGGCGGGGCCATTTTCGGTCACGGGTCAACCCAATGCGATGGGCGGGCGCGAGGTTGGCGGGCTGGCCAATATGCTCGCCAATCATCTTGAATTGGACAATCCCGACCATCAACAGGTGGTGCAGGGTTTCTGGGGCAGCCCGACGATTTGCACGAAACCGGGCCTGAAGGCGGTCGATCTGTTTCAGGCGTGTGCGAACAGTCAGATCAAGGCGCTGTGGGTGATGTCGACCAACCCTGCGGTGTCGTTGCCGGATTCTGATGGTGTGGCTGCGGCAATCGCAAACGTGCCTTTTGTCGTCACGTCCGACATTATGGAACGCACAGACACCAACGATCTGGCGCATATTCTTTTGCCGGCCACCGGATGGGGCGAAAAGGACGGAACCGTCACCAATTCCGAACGCCGTATTTCGCGCCAACGGGCATTTCTGCCAGCACCCGGCATGGCGCGGCCGGATTGGGACATCATCAGTGATGTGGCAAGGCGGATGGGGTTTGGCGCGGCTTTTGCCTATGATAACCCCGCCGACATTTTCGCCGAATATGTAGCCCTTGACGGGGCTGCGTCCCACGTTGTCCGTGATCTTGACCTCAGCATTTTCGCCGACGCCGATTACGCAAAGCTGGTCCCGACGCAGTGGCCGCGAAATGATCACCGGTTTTTTGCCGACGGACAGTTTTATCACCCCGACGGCAAAGCCCGCATGATCGCGGTGACCGCGCCGGTCCTGTCAAAACCACGGTTTGCCCTCAACACAGGGCGCAACCGCGACCAGTGGCACACGATGACACGGACGGGTAAGTCTGTGCGCCTCGGTGCTCATCTTGCCGAACCATATGTCGAGATGAACCCAACTGATGCGACAGAATTAGGTGCCACGCCTGGTGCTTTAATCGCCATCGAAAGCATGTATGGGAGCACGCTATTGCGGGCTTTGCTCACGCCCCGTGTGGCACAAGGCCAACTTTTTGCGCCGATGCATTGGACACGACAGCGCACCACCAACGGCACGGTGAACAGCGTCGCTGCACCAATAACAGATCCGGTGTCAGGCCAGCCTGCGTTGAAATCCAATGCAGTGATTGCACAGGTTTACAAGGCGAAGTGGTACGGCTTTCTGGCGTGCATCAATGAACCAACCCCGCAAACACCCTACGCCGCCATCGCGCGCACGCAAACGGGCTGGCAGGTGGAAATGGCTGGGGGTAAAACGCCCGTCGATTGGGTCACCGAGGCACGGCAACTTTGTGGCCAATCGGGAGGCGATGTGTCAATCCAAGCAGACCCGACCACGGGCAGCCATCGCATCGCCATAACGCGCAACGGCCAAATAACTGCGTTGTTCTTTGCTGCGCCAAACCCTGTTGTTGTGTCGCGCACAGCAATTATTGACATGATCGGCACGGACACACCGTCGCTTGCCGCATTGGCCGGGCGCAGCCCATCTGATCGAGCGGACGCGGGTGCAACCGTTTGTGCGTGTTTCAACGTGGGCCAAAATACTCTGTTGGCCGCCGTAGCGAATGGCTCGCACAGTGTCGCCGCTTTGGGCCAAGCAACCTGTGCTGGCACCAACTGTGGGTCCTGCAAGCCTGAATTGACCGCACTTTTGGCGCAAGCGCAGATCCGGATGGCGGCGGAATGACCCTCGCGCCGTTTGTTCAGATCGTTGCACGCGGCAAGGGACGTGCACGGGCGATGACGATGGATGAGGCGCGTTCGGCCATGGCGTTGATCCTGAAGGGCGACGCCGCACCCGAGGCGGTTGGCGCGTTGTTGATGGTGATGCGGCTGCGCGGGGAAACGGCGGACGAAATTGCCGGTTTCACCGCTGCATTGCGCGCGCATGTAGCGGGGGTATTGCCCCAAGCCGACCTTGATTGGCCGTCATATGCGGCGGGGCGCAGTCGCGGTGCGCCCATGTTTTTACTTTCTGCAAGGCTTGTTGGACAGGCGGGATACACGGTGTCGATGCACGGTTGGAATTCGCATCAATCGGCCACCGCGTCCGTGCGCGAAGTAATTGATCTTGCAGGGCCGCATGTGCGCTATTCGCCCCTCGAAACCCTAAATCCTGAGGCGTTTTCGGTGTTGAACCTGCGCGACACATTCGGGTTGCGGTCGTGTTTCAACACGGTGCTGCGGATGTGGAATCCGTCGGGTGCGCCCGCGACAGTGCAAGGGGTATTTCATCCATCATACCGCAGCCTTCAGGCGCAGGCCGCAGCACTGTTGGGGCAAACGGACCTAAGCATTATAAAAGGCGGTGGCGGTGAATTCGAACGCCACCCATCTAAGGACGCTGTGGTTTTCGGGTTGCGCGATGGTGCGCATATTCAGGAAACCGCAGCCCATATTTTACAAGACACCCGCAAGCTGCACGAAGCGGGAAAAACGATTAATCTATCTGACCTTTGGCACGGCCGCGTGCGTGATCCGTTTGCAATTGCCACGGTTACCGGAACGGCTGCGCTGGCGCTTTGGACGCTCAAGGCCGCACCGACATTTCATGACGCACATCAAATGGCGCAGGGCCTTTGGACGCGTCGTCATCATACAGAAAGCCTGTCCGCATGAAAACCTTTCCCATGTTCCTGCAAATGGCGGGTCGCCGCGTTGTCATTGTTGGTGGCGGTGAACAAGCTGCACAAAACACACGGCTGATCCTGAAGACCGAAGCGATGGTCGAAATCTGGGCACCGGCGCTCGACCCTGAACTATCGGGCCTCGCGGTTGAGGGGCGGATTACACATCAAACCGGCCCCATAACGCCGGACACGTTTTCAGATACAGCACTGGTGTTCATCGCTTCGGGGTGCCCCGGGATCGACATGGCGTTGCATGCCTTGGCCAAGGCGGGCGGCGCGACCGTCAATGTGGTGGACCAGCCCCAGCTTTGTGACGCCATCACACCCTCCATTGTGGATCGCGACCCGGTGGTCGTGGCCATCGGTACTGAGGGCACAGCCCCCGTGCTGGCACGCCAGATCAAAACCAAACTGGAAGAAACGCTTGAACCGCGCCTTGGCGATCTTGCGGCCCTTGCGGGACGTATGCGTGGCGCGGCGGCGGCCCGTCTTGGACCCCGTGCGCGGAGGGATTTGTGGCGCTGGGTGTTCAATGAAACACCGCGACAGTTGTTCGCCAGCGGGGCCGAGCGCGAAGCGGCCAAGCTGATCAAAACGGCCATCGAGACAGGTGAGTTCGGGGCCACAAAGGGCG
>Ga0115005_10002819_pt1 | contig 13852 bp, 8 predicted proteins | sample ArcOceMetagenome_FD_87163 | JGI IMG/M metagenome (GOLD analysis project Ga0115005, IMG submission 87163) | Marine eukaryotic phytoplankton communities from Arctic Ocean - Arctic Ocean - Greenland ARC118M Metagenome | ecosystem: Environmental > Aquatic > Marine > Oceanic | place: Arctic Ocean... | reverse complement strand
TTTTCGGTTCTTCTGGGTGCCCAACCACCAACCAACCGCAACACCATAATTCTTAGCCTCTGTCTTTTCTCCAACTGATTCTTTCCCTCCCGACGCTACTACGTGCTGCGAGGATAAGTCTGCCTGCTCGTCCCAATATCCTCATTTCGAATTTCCATGTGTTTCCCCTCCGAGGCTCCCCTCCGAGGGAGGCATCTGGTTGTTCTGGTGGTCGAACTAAATCAACCTCTTGTTTACTTCCATCAATTATTATATTTGCGTATGAGAGGCGCCTAGCATTCTCAACCGAGCAGGAGCTTTTCTCCTCGTCCTCGCTACCATCGTGTTCCCGTCCCAAATTATCTGGTTTCTCTGGTAACCATTCCGCATCTTTCTCTCCCTCAGCCTAATCTCTCTCGGATGCCTCGGTATAGCCCCCCGGGATCAACTCCAGTGCTGTGCTTCCATCAACGGCCAACTTCCGTTCCGGTAATATTCCAATGTCGTCCTCGACCAAAGCCTTCAAAGAAGAACTGGCTGTAAGATGAGAATTTCTGAGAATACTCCCCGGTGGGTGGCTGCGGTACGACCTTGTTGTCGCCTGATCAGCAATACATTCTCTAGCGAAGCTTACTTTCTTCTCGTCAGGCGTCGTATCGAGGCCATTATACGATGTATTACTTACTAACATGCTAGAAGCTGCAGCAGTTGAAGAAGTAGTTGTAATGGCTCGCTGTCCAGATCGATTTGCTGCGCCTGAAGAATGGCTCACGTTATATGTGCTTGGCGTACCACGAAGGCCACTGATATTACGTGACCCACTGTTTGCTCCCACCCTGCCTGCAGCATTACCGCGAATATTACCATTTCTTCTTGGTGGCAGAGGCTTGCATCGGACAGCTGCTAACAATGCCTGCAGCACGTTCATGTCGTCATTGCCTCTCAACTGACGAGTGACCTTGGGGTATATAAATACCAGAAAATTGAAGAATCCTTTGCAAAAGTGGGTAGTTGTTGGACAAAGGTGTGAATGTGCAAACCTCTTGAAGTCAACAATAACATTTGGGATGAATCGGACTCACCTTGAAGGGGGTGGAAGAAGTTTTGAAGTAATTGTAGAACGTCATTGTACTCTCCGCCGCTCAAGAAAATAAAAGCATGGATGTAAACAAAGGTATAAGAACACAGGAATGCACCAACATACGCAAGTGCCTGGTTCAACACGTTTCTGCTATTACCATGTTGCCGCTGCGATATGCTCAGTGCAATCATGCTCGCTCCATCCCCCCGACTAGCCAAAGATGCTGCAGCGATACGACGATGGTCATACCTTTCCATTCTCCTCTCCTGCTTCCGTACTGTCCAGTAAAGCACGGCCATTATATAACACATAACAAAGAAACAAGATATGAAAGGAATAAGTACCACACCATTAAGAATATCGACACTTCTGCCTCTTTCGCAGTCGACGTCATCATTCTCTAAGCAATCAAAGGGTGAGTGATTGATCGCACAGCTCGTAAAACTGGGATTGAAAGCCTTGATAACTAATCCATAAAATGCACAGAATAATGCCCACGTCCAAGGAACTGCGTGAAGAAATGGTTCGACCTTCTTCTTGATCTTGGTATCTGAGTAGTTGAACTTGATCACGAATAAGTAGTATACACAAAGAGAGCAGTTGTAAAATGGAGACAGGGTACCCCCCACCAAAGAGAAGAATCCTTGGGCATTGCAAGCTGCCTGATTGGTCGCAACCGGGAAAGAGGACATCACCTCACCATCTGGTCCCAACCTATCCTGAAACTTCACAACGGCTTTCAATAACATTACTGCTATGCTCATCATGATATCAGCAACACAGAGACAGAAAAGAAGTCGATGAAGGGTGGTCTTTAGTTTGTCTCTTGATTTAAAGATCGCATATAGCATTGCTGATGATCCCAAGATGGAAACAGCAGCGGAAATAGTGGTTAGAGTCGACCAGAGATGATCCGGGTAGGACGGCATCTTAATCTGGCAATCGATTTGGTACACACTAGTGGTCAGGATAATCGACCAGTTCTGTGCGTTGGTACACTTGGAAAGGTTCTACAGTTACTAGAACAGTAGGACCGGATCGACTTCTAAAGTTTTTACGGAGCTTATTGACTTCTAAGCGTCACCAATAATACTTTTTCTACGTCGTTCTTTAACGCCTCATACTTTGAAAATCCAGTAGTCTTGAGAAGGCTTCGGGATTCGGGAGATATGCTGGAATAATGTGGGAAGCAGTTCAATTGGATTGTCTGATTGGTCAAAATACCACAAATTGACGCTTGGAGTCAAAATAGCTATTTTAATGCGCTTAGAAGCCTGTTGTTCTAGCGTACACTACAGATATGTTCCCAGAAATCTTTTGATTAAAGAAGTCAATCCGGTCCTACTGTATTCTTTTGTGTTGACTGTTGACAGATGACAGATCGTGTTTTTGCTGTTATCTGTTTTTGCTGTTATGTTTTATAAAATTTAACGTTATTGGATGGACAAAATAAGTGACTTTTGATGGCTGTCAATTCGCAAAAAACGTTTAATCCAGGGGGGGGGGTAATTTCCAAACTTTCTCATCTTTAACCCCCCCACAACACGTCACCCCTCCGGCATCGATGAACACTGACAACCTAATCATCGCAGGCGAAGGCAAGTTTCCCCCAACCAACACAAAGATCTTGAACGACGTAAATATGAAAACTGCTGCTATTTTTCTCACTACTGCTGCTGCATTGAATGGAGTCGAAGCGTATGCTCCTCGTAAGTGGCTGTGTTTAAGAATCTCGAGCTGAGATTGTTCTTTCTCGTGTCATCTGTTCATGAGCACTCTAACGTATGCCTTTGAATTCTGAACAGAGTCGAAGCCTGCTTTTAAGCAGTTTGCGCAGCTCAAGAAGACTGTAGGGTCCACTTTCGTTGCAGCTACTATCGCAGCAAATGTTCTCAATCCTGCAGCTGATGCTGCAATCTATGATTCTTCAAACTTTAACTTTGGATCTACCAACATTGTTGCTGAGAAGGTTGTCAAAGAGGGAATATACAAAGATTACGAGATTGATGTAACTGCTCAGACTGAAGATAATGCTGAGTCTACTTTCAAGAGTGCAAAGGAGACCAAGAGCAAGAAGGGTGAGTTTTAACATTTATGCTATTTGGCGCGATGCTCGTCGCCAAACTGAAGTCTCACTTAATAACGCTATTTGTACTTTGTAGGTAAATACACTGCTCTTCTTGCAGTCCTCGTTGTCGGATCTTTTATTATTCCCATGGCGCAATACTTTTGGTATGTTAAGGATGATGATTCTTCAGATCAGTTCTTTGCACAAAACAAAGACCCCGAGCCTGAGCCCGTCAAGAAGAAGGGATGGGGTCGCAAATAAGTATTTTGGAAATTATCTATCGCAACTGGATCAGGATGAAAGCACTGAATATCGAATATGAATCGGAATAGTTGCAGGTGCTACAAATTCAAAAAGAGACAACCTGGATTTGGTTTGACTTACAACAGCTAGGATAAAATGAAAACACCACTAACTAGTCAAAGGTGACTATAGTATTAAAATTGTTATAACAAATACATGAAATTATTGCTTGGACAACTGTTGAGGTGTAAACTGGATTTGGATTTAAACTGTACTGTAGAGTCAGACGGCAACATCAGTGGACTGACCACGTGGCCGATTTTCTCGGGACGCCTTCACGAAATGCCATTAGTGATCTCAGGGAGCAGGGCAGACAGGGGAGCATTTATGTATAGCTTTTCCACATTCTCTTGGCCAAACCACATATGTTTCCAGGTTTGCATTCACATCTCGGAGGCAGTCGCAACACGCTTCGCAGGGCTGAAATGAATGTGGAAAATGAGAGAGGGAAATGAGTTAAAAAATTATTCAAAATAGAACGACTGTTGACAGAAAGGTTTTTCTAAATCAAGCAAGACCTAACCAATTGCCCGCGATGATTGCAACGTTGATTGTCATTGCGACTATTGGACAAGGTCAAGATCAACAGTTTGAAGTTATTGACTTCTTTCAAGTTCCGACTTGCCTGGAAAAGGATTTGGAACAATGAACAGATCACTGCGATGGGCCATGCGAGGATCCACAGCAAAATTAACCAGCAGATGGAGTAAATAGGGTTTGCGGTTGCCATATTTCAACTATAAATAAGAATAAATTGAAATCTAACGACTTCTCAAATTGTACTTACACAAGAGCGATGGCGCTGTTTGTTAGTTTGAAGTTGGATTTGTGAAATCTCGCCAAAACTGTAAAAAAATAGATCAGCTAAAATAGACTACCAAAATCTCAGATTGAATATTTTCAATTTGAATGGGAAAAAGAAAAAAGAAAACGACGCATTCAACATAAACGAAAGCACTTTTAATCAAGTCTCTCCAGATGAGCGGTAGCCTATCTATCCTAAGGCGCCTTGGTTCGGCTGCCAAGACTTCCCTCGCAATTATTGGCTTTGGAACTTCAGCATATGCAGCGAAGGAGCTTCATGGAATTACAAATGCCACATCCGACCTCGATGCGAAAAAGAACATTCTAGTTTTACCCTTTCACAGAATGAAAATAGTGGAAGAGAAGAAGCCATCATTGTCGACCTTAGTTGACAAACTTTCCTCCAAAGAAGATGGTTTAATGGAGGTTGAAATACGTGAACTAGTCGATGTCATTCATGCAGCAGCCTCAGATCCCGATGTTGTCGCAATACACGGAACTTTCGGTCATGGCTTTGGCTTTCAATGCGGTGGATACGCCCACGTTGAAGAAATTCGAAATGCAATACGTGTCTTTAATGAAAGCCATAGACGGCACTACGAAGGCAAGGGATCTCCAGAAAATAGAAACAATGAAAAATGCGAAAACACTAATCCAGTCAAAAAGAGTTCGTATGCATTTGCTGATTCCTTTGACAACCCTACAGACCCGGGCAATAAAGAATATTTCCTTGCTAGCGCATTCTCTCAAGTCAATATGCAACCGCGAGGAAATATGCAATTATTTGGAGTATCCATGACAAGTGTCTTCCTTGCCGATGCTCTTGAAAAGTATGGAATCAAAGCCCACGTGTTCAAGCATGGACAGTACAAGAATGCTCCCAACTCGATCACTGAAAGCGGATACACAAAGGCACACCATGAAAATACCAAGGCGATATTAGATTCAATTAATGGAAGTGTGTATGAAATGATCTCACATTCGAGGCATTTTGCCATGGCTTTTGACAATTCCGTATGGAAAGCAGTGCATGATTATGGAACCATGACTGCAGATAATGCGCAGGAGATCAAACTCATTGATTATCTTCCAAAAGTGAATCCGGTTTTTGATCTTGTGAGTATGAATGCATGCAAAAGCGAAGATGAGACACAGTCTCAAAGTTTGCGAGAAAAGTGGAACTCTCTTTTGAATGATGACAATTTTAAAGCAGACAAGATGGTTTCAATTTCAGATTACTCTGCCAAGTTGAAAGAGAAGAAAAGGTACCAAAGGCGAAGAGCACATATGTATGATAAGGTCAAATATGCAGCGACGAGAAGCACTGCATTTGAATCTATCCTCGGCATATTGGGTTATGATGCTCCTTACTATAACTTTGATAAAATGGAAGTTGATAATGTGTTTGGTAAAGGCACAAAAGATAAGGTGGCTGTTGTGCATGTAATAGGAGGAATAGACGATAAGGTCGCACAGAAAGTGATTCGTGCTTTGAAACAAGTGAAGAATGATGATAACGTCAAGTGCGTTGTTCTCCGAGTCGATTCCCCAGGCGGTGGAGTGACTGCGTCAGAGACACTTCTTGAAGAATGTAAGGACCTTGGGAAACCTGTTGTATGTTCCTTCTCGAATCTTGCAGCAAGTGGGGGTTACTACATTTCGGCATTTTCGGATAGGATCTTTGCGCAGCGAACAACACTAACAGGTTCAATTGGGGTGTTTGGGGTGAAACTGGATGCAGTAGAAGCCGCAAGACGTCACGGTGTTGAATTTGATTGCGTATCCAGCGGTGAACACGCTCAGACCTTCAGCTTATTCCACCCATTGAATGATGCAATGAGAGCTAATTTAACTCGAAACATGGATAGAGTCTACCAATACTTTAAACAATTGGTCTCAGAAGGAAGGGGCATACCACTGTCCGAGGTAGAGGCTTTAGCTCAAGGAAGAGTATGGACGGGAGAACAAGCGAAAGAGATTAATTTGGTTGATGAATTCGGCGGGATAAACCGCGCCATTAGCTATGCGACAGCGAAATATACTTCTGGAGTTGCTGAAATTGAAGTTTTCCCAAAGCCTCTTTCCCTGAAAGAAAGACTGGCAAAAGTATCGCAGATGGATATGGCTCACGTTTCAGCCGAAAACTCGATGAGTTCTAACCTGATTTTGAAGACTGTCCTCGAAGGGACTGTTGTAACACCATGCTCTGTACTACTTACTATGGACGAGAGCAGCGCAGTGAAAATAATAATAGAAGACGTCTGCGAACGTTTGCACTAAAAATGTGTAAGATTGGAATTAGATTTTGCGTTAATTTTGCATTAGCTCTGGTAGTTAAGTAAAACTTCTCCAACCAAGTATCGATGATCCCTAGCTGTCTTATGAGCTGCCTTGTACCACATTGATAAAGCGTCTTGAAACCCGAGTGCTAACTGAATGAGAACTACATTAAATATGGAGTATCGATATAGATAACTTCTGAAGGTGACCTCCTTCAAAATGTTATTGAGGAACGGAGACAATTGGGCTGCAGCAAACGCCAAGACTAGAGCAACGATCGGTGCACAAAGTACCACCAGTAGCCGCCGAGTCAAAGGAATCAGAAATTCATCGAGTAGCACAACTCTATCAATCTTGTCCCACTCGTTCTCGACGAAGATGGCAGTGACAGTCTTCATAAAATTACCGACGGCTCCATTTTCACCCTGCCAGCAATTAATGTCGTTTGATGAGTTGACATCAGTATTATCATTATCATCAGTTGTGTCTCCAACCGGTTCTTCGTTGTCAGCGTTTCTAGGTTCTACCTCTCGCCTCTGGTCATTATCGTTGTTCTCGGGAGGGGCAACTCCGGCAATACCATCGACGGCAAGCTGGCGAATGCTGACCCAAAATTCATGCTTGAAGGCTCCAGCATAGCATAAAGCTGCCCATAAATGAATAAGTAAGAAACCAACAGGCCAAAAGCCGATGAAAGAACGAGGGTTGATGCCTTCAAATGTAGCAGGGATGGTCTTGATGAACAGGTGATGGTACACAGTTCCTGCAATAAGTGGGCATACAGCTAACCAGAGGAAAAGCGCTTGAATGAGTGTGACAGCCTTTCGAAATGGCGGGAGAGACATGCGACTTCTATTGCCGTCCTTGGAAGCATTGCAATCACAGGCACACTTGAAAAACAGCTGCACAACAGGTGCTAGCACCATGCATCCTCCTAGAAAGACAAATGGGTCATGGATGTAAAAGGTGGGTAATTCAAGTATCTGTAGGATGAAGCGACCCATAACAAGTGGTAGGAACAAAACAGCCGAAGCGCACAATGTTACTGCAAGCCAGGATACAAAGGCAATCACGAATAGCCTTGAAGCTACAGGCAGGCCTTCTGATATGAATTGAGCTGATTTCCACTGTTCTTTGAATCCAACTTCGGTAAGCACTGAAGGGAAGAGTTCTTTCCGTGCAGCAACTCTGAGTTCAATGTCTGATTTTTTCTCCTTCTTTCCCCAAGCCCAGCGGCCCTGGTCAACAGACCCTCCGTCAGCAAGATAGTCCCATCCCTTAGGCGGTCTTGGAATAGGATCATTCACGCACTCACGCCAAACTTCAATAACGCAATTCCCATTATTTCGGATCTTTTTACGAAAGCTATACTTTCCAATCTGAGTAGGCATGAGCTTCCTTCCTTCCTTAGTACCGTCTCCAGGAGATAGGATGATAAATTGATTTGGTCGACAAATGCTCTCGGAGCGATTCAGAGGTTCGGGCGATTTGAGGTTGCTGAGATGCGACTCAATGTATTCATCAGTAGATCCATCTTTCTTCTTTAAATCTACCAAACCACCCCAAAATGCATCAATTTCGTTTTTGTCAGTTGGAAGGTGTAGAGGTTTCTCGTCGACAAGCATCCAGGCGTAAACATTTTGAGGAAGTAAGCACTCCATAAGCCCAACCCAATTGGACACTTTCAGCAAAAATATGTGCTGGATTTCTCCAATTTTATTCTTGTGCTTTTCAAGGATTGAAAGAACAGATAGATGGAAGACCATCAATTCTATTGGTCGTTGCAGCGGGGAGTAAATCGCGTACCAGAATTGCGGACGGAAGAGAGGAATGTAATCTTGCAGAGAAGCTGCATACATTAATTGGCATGGAGTCCAGACATAAATAAATAGGATAGCGGCATATATAGCCAATGAAGGCACCATCCGTTTTGCGTGCGTCCAACCACTATCCTCCAAGAGATTAATGAGCAAATCCGGTTGTGGCTCTTGAGGCCGAATGACGGGAGCTAAAAGAGCAGGATGCAGAACCTCACGAAGTTGCAAAACGGATACAGTCACCGTGAGCATAAAAGTGATTCCGATCACCCAGTGCAGGATGAAAAATCCCACGATATCTGCTCCTGCTAAAGACAATCTATCTTCAATATGTGCATCAAATAACTTGAGAGTTGAGAGGTCGAGCCAGGAACCGAGCAGAAAAGGAAGGACAAACATCTTGAAGCACACAAGGAATGATATTTTTGCTGCAGCTGCTGAAATTTCAATAGCAGAGCATATGAATTCTGTGACTGCAACTCTGACTTCACCAGGTACCACATCAGGATGATCTAATCTTTCCCGACGGTGAGGTCCTCCTTGCCTAATTTCGTCCATGTCTCTTTCGTCGGCATCAGCTGCGGTATCTGCTGCATCGATGCGAGAACATGCCGCCTCGTACTCTTTGTAACACCAAAGGAAACCTTGCAAGACAAATGCTACCACAGCCAAGAAGATGTATCCAAATGCTACTTTGGCCATGTCATGGGGTTGCAATAGGCTGTTGCGTTCTTCATTTGCGTCTGACATAACTTTCACAAAGTACGCAAAGTCCATTGGGTTGCCCTCTTTCGAATTAAGGTCAAAACACACAAACAGGACTCTCTTGAAGAAAAAATGCAAAAAAGCCGACACATATGTATACCGAAGAATGAATTGATTGAACGCCAAGGATCCAATCGCCTTCGGTATACATATGAAAATAGCGATGAAAGTCGTTTGGAACGCCAATAGCCAAGACAAGTTTCGGAACAAGTCTCCGATAGGCCCCCTCAGACCAATTATCTGCTCAACTGGCATATGGAGATCACCATCCTAATGGGAAATTACAGCGTATTCATGTTAGTGCAGTTTATTTCTTGCATAAAGAATAATTCAATCCGAACATACCATTGGATCTTCTTCCTCAAATGGACGGTCTAAAGGTTCGAATTGGGGTTCAAATCTTTCTGCCCTGTCCTGATTGTTTCGTCGTCTTTGTGGCTCATTGTTCTCTCCGTTGTCATCCTGGGGCTCGGCGTCATCCATTTCTTGCATTCTCATCATGCGCTGAAACATCGCATCATCATCTTCCTCCTCGCTATCATTAGCATCAGACATCGCATCAACTTGCTCGTTGTCACTATTACTGTCATTTTCTACAAAGTCACGAATGGGCACACGGTGGCGCTGTCTCCTTACCGCTGCAACTGCTCTCTCTGGAAGCCTCTGATGAAATTCATTGTAATGCTCTGCAATTTCTCTCCTTCTTTCCACGAGACCATCGGCACGGCCGTGGTCACCTGCCTCCCTCAGCCTTTCAATTTCCTCCAAATAAGCCTCTTCATGTCTTTCCATAGTATCTTGAAGCTCCCGTATTTGGTCTAGAAAATCCGTATCGTCACCTGGGTGGTCCTCTCCTTTCTTTCTCTTGCCGGCATCACCTTCGTCACTGGTTGGGTCATCATAAGATCGAAATGGCTGTCCCTCATCCATGATACTTTTGTTACTATCATTGATCATCTTTTCAATAATGTTCTTCTCGGCATCAAACTTCTCGGATAGAGGCCTTTCCGAGTCATCATAATGAAGACAATCTACTCCTTCGCCCACTTGCACTGGGGCAATCAGAATCTGTTCTTCATCTTCGTCCTTAGCTCCAGTATTATTCCCATACTCTACCACCTTTGCCCATTTCAAGCGAAAGAAGTCGAATAAGCTCATGAGACTCAAAAAGCTGATAATAATCACGACTGTCAGAATTCCTCCATTGACCAAATCACCAGGAATCAATTCCATTGTAATCCGCGCCGTGACAGAAGAAGGACGATACATCCATGCCTGATACAGATACGCAGTTGTCAGTGGAAGTATTCCCAACCAGACAGAGGCCACAAGGAGCGCCCTCAGAGCATATGGCATCCACTTTGATGCTGCACGACGGCATAGACCCGACAACACTTCTAATCTAGAGAGAATGTCGGGTGCATTCTCTGCGTATCTCGGTGCAAACTGGAACTTGGTAGAGCATAAATCGCATTTACCCCAGCCGCCTTTCACTTCTAGCCAGGATTGAAGGCAATCCTGGTGTGTCAGGGCTATTGAGCCTGAACACTTGCACGGTTTGTAAAGCGGTCGACTATTTGTTGGAAAAATGTGAGAAGTATGTCCATAGCAATCATAATATAAAATCGTTCCGGTATTAATTTGTCCATGGTCAATCAATCCTAGTGTAATATTATTCCGAGTACTCCAGTGGTATATAAGAGAAAGCAGGAACTGGCGCCGAAGAAGATGCTAACCCTCAAGGAGGCACTGCTCGCTAGCCTTAAAATGACTGGCACTTATGCCAGCATTTGTAACGTTGATTGATACGAGAGTGACGACACGAAAGTAACATATCGATTGCTAAACCAGCAATGAAATGTGTCATCGGCGGTATTAACTGTCATCGGCGGTATTTAGTTTGTACTCACCCTTCTTCTGCAGGGCCACGACATACCCGACATTCTAGTTCTTCCTCTTCTTGAATGGATGCTTGATTCTCCTCAAAGAAAGGGTTTTGTTCATCTATTGAATGCATCATAGAATAACTTATTAAATGCACTGCACGAAAGGTGTGCGCAGAATGACTTGAAAGTATTCCGGTCCTTAGTGAGGATGTTGTAGCTCTAATCTCCTGCTCTAATACAGTATTTTTATCAAGCGGTGTTACAGTAAAACGGAGAACTCAAAGGGGGGGAAATGACTATTCTTTGTGGTCACGAGAGAATATTTCTCCTGACTAATTTCTCCTAGAAAAAGACACCTTTTCTACGACATTCAGTCATGACATGGCCCGATGAGTTAATCATTTTCGAGTTCCACCGTTGTATCCATTGGATATGTAGAAAGTCTTATTACGTAGTCCCTGATAAACAGAGAGAAGAGACTGTCGTATAATTCGAGAGTTTCATCGTTTTCGAGGTGGTGATGACACTGTTCATTCACGATCATTGGTGAAAGACTGTAGTCGTCGAAGGTACCACGCCGTGAGGTTTTGAACGAACTGGCAGTTGCTTCTTGTTCTTCCAGCACTCTGGCATGTTGCTTTCTCCCTAACTGCCAGTTCGTTCAAAAAATCACGTCGGGTATTAGCAATCAGAGTGTGATGGCGACGAGTGAAAATGCAGGTGGCTAAAGTACTCGTACTAGTAGTAGTGTCCTCCTGATTGACATCTTTTGGCATTGTTAAGTAAGACGCAATACACTAATAACAAGTTTTTCCCGATGCTCGTCTCGTGCCAACTGCCTATCAACAGATCTACCTTTTCCTCTTGCCTTCCTTTCATCGATCATGTTGATGTACAAGTACCTTAACTATGGTGCCAAGTACTTTGTGATCCCGGGTCATTACCTAAATTTGACCGACCTATGAAGAGGACAAAATGTCACAAACTATACTATTATGTCTTATACTTAAGACATTGTTGACTAAAACAAGGCGAATGCGTCAGCAAGACGTCAGTGAGGCATAACGCGCGTTTTGGGTCGTGTAAGCCATTTTTCGTGTTGAAATTTTTTCTCGTCCAATTAATCCAGCCCACATCCAGGTTGAAGAAGCCTTCTTGTCTGTCATGTCGTTATGGGAATGTGCCAGCACATCAATCACCAAATAAAGCAAACAACAGCCACGGCAATATAATACAATACACTACACTATAATACAATACCTAATCAAACAATCACTCAAAATGGATCCTGCAACAGAATTAGCATCAAGCCTAAGCGGCGAACACATTGCCAAAGTCCTTCGCGCCAGTGGACCAACAGTCATGTGCGTTCTACTCCGCTGTTCACCTGCAGCAACAGCTGCTGCAGCGTCATCCCAGACTACACATGATACCAAACCATCTGCTCAAGATTCTGATGAAAATAAACAAGATTACGAAAACGATACCGATAACGATGCCGATAACAACAGTAAAAGTAAGATTGTACTCACAGATCTCATTGAGGAAATCATGGTCGATACAACACCAAAGAAACAAATGGTGGCACAAGTCATTGGTGGCCCCTTTACATTTTTGGGACAGTATGAAGACGAAGGAATCGTCGTCATTGTTCGTAGACCAGAAGATATTGAAGGTAGCGATGCTGATGATGATGGTGATGGGGAGGGGAGTGATGTTCTTGTGAACCCGCATGAACTTCAGCCCCCATTGCATAATCTGGAGGTAAGGGGTGACATCCTTCTCATGCGCGTTGCTGCGACTGAAGACGATGACGAAGAAGAAGAATTGCAGGAAGAAGACGAAGACGGGGAAAAAGAGGCTAGTGATGACGGGGAAACTGATGCAAAAGAAGATGACGGTGGCAATAAAGCCGAAGCCGAATCTTCTCCTGGTAAAGACGAGGAGGGGGCGGCGAAGTCCATTGCTGGAAAAATAATGTCAAATGAAGAATTCTTTCTAGATTACACAAAGGAAGAATACATCAAGTTTGCCTCCAGAACTGACATTGTCCCACAAGAAGAACCCGAAGAAGAGCTAGAAGACAATGCCAATGAAAATGAAAATGATGACGATGAAGGGGAAGAAGATGCAGATGCAGATGAGGAGTACAATGTTGAATCTGACTCGGATGAGATGGAGGATGACGAGGAATGCCAAATTGGAATGATGAATCTTATCTTAGCTCAAATTCTCAAGAGATTCAGGGAGGAGAATGGGCGAGGACCCAACACTGTAGAACTGTTGGCTATGCGATCGGCCTTGGCTGAAAAGCTTGGTATTGACGAAAGTATCATCAACCAAAGTGAAGCTGTAGACGACGAGGAAGGTAATGATAACAAAAGAAGAGCCGACACGTCCGCAGATGCTTCGCAAAGAGAGAAACGTGTGAAGTTTACAAACAAGGATGAAATCAAAATCATGACTGATGATGAGGGGACATCTAATGATGCTACCCCAGAGTAGCAGTTATATGATAGATGAATACTGGGGTTCGTCTCGCGCCGCTACAAAATAAAGGAGTAAGCACTACTACTTTAATCAATTTGAAAATTGGGACGTTCATTATTACTACAAATTCCAGATCAGCTGCATTTTTGCATCCCACGAATGAAAATTATCATTCATCTCCACCTGCTTTTCTACTGGTTAATTATTTCAAAACAAATCGATAGTAGAAGTTGAAACTATTGGCACAATTGAATATCTTCATTCCTACCGGCAGCACTGCACGACAGTACGTGATTGTACTAGTGTTGAAAATATCGATCTCCTCCAAAAGAAATTAAATACTGTGTGTTTTTCTAACTATGTAATATTACTCTAGATA
>Ga0115005_10002818_pt1 | contig 13854 bp, 5 predicted proteins | sample ArcOceMetagenome_FD_87163 | JGI IMG/M metagenome (GOLD analysis project Ga0115005, IMG submission 87163) | Marine eukaryotic phytoplankton communities from Arctic Ocean - Arctic Ocean - Greenland ARC118M Metagenome | ecosystem: Environmental > Aquatic > Marine > Oceanic | place: Arctic Ocean... | reverse complement strand
TCATCGTGGTGAGTAGGCATGGCTTGTTTAAGTAGTTGGTGATTTTTTTATCTTTCATAAACGTCTGTTTTCTTGTTGCGTTGTGCAATCTAAAACAACAGTATCACTACTCTGTAGCTTGCTGTACATACATACCACGGTGGTGGGTGGTATGTATCCAGATAGTAGTAGTGCGCCTGTTGTAAACTGTAAAAAAAAACACACTGCCCGAATCTGCCGTAATAACGACTCAATAACGTTCACTCAGGCTCGGTACAGGGAATCGCATTTTGAAAGGAATGAGTACCACCATCTTCATCTTCAGAACCTTATATTGATCTAAGATAGGTGTTTTTCCTCCTACTAGACATGCCTTCAACAGTGCATGTGTTGCTTCTCTCGTGATTCGCTGAGATCATTGTACCCATACTACGTACGAGTACTTTATACAACTAAAATTAATTCGAAACTGATGAATATGCATGCTGCACGGATAATAATGACTGGATTTGACTTTTACCTGCGTCGTATTGCTATGCTGGGATCTTTTGTGTGCGTAAATTGCACATTTCATATCTTTCTAAGTGGTAGACGTCTGAGTACGTGCACTCCACCGATACGTGTTATCAGTTCCATGAAAAGATGATGAGTCAAAAGGAGAAGAGAAATTCAATTGTGCACTCTCTAAAGATTCTTTATGAAAACAAGTTCACTATACAGTTCACTATACAACTGGTGAATATTGATGCATGATTTCGTCACACCGCTTTTGGATGGAATCTTGTCGTGTTTCCCCAGATAAAATCAATTTCTGCAAGCAAGCTTCCTTCCAGATATTGAATCTTTCTAGATTTCGGTACTGAGCCTTCAAATTGCTAGGAGGCATTTGGCTCTGCACGCTTGGAATTTCAAGTTCCATTAACCCTTGACAATCTGTTTTTCCTGCCCTATCTACATTTTCACCGACCGTCTGAACAATACTGTCGATCAAAGTTTGTCTTGACGAGGGTTCATCTCTTTTGCGGGCTTTCGTATTTTCGTATTTTTTCTTTTCGCGTGTGTTGTTTTGCTGCGTTGCGTCCACTTTCTTCGCAGCTCTCGTTTCTCTTACTTTTGGTAAAATATCTTTGAGGAAAGAGGAAACTGATGACGGTATTTCTTTGAGATATCCAGCAATGTCTTCCACTGTGATAATGTTATCATACTCGTCGTCGTCTGAATCAAAATCAGATGTGAAAAGCCTCCGCCTCTTCTTGATATTAGGTTTTGTTTTTCTACTTGCATTATCATTTATTTCAATATCCAATGAAGTTACATTTCCTTCTCCTTGCTCCATCTCTTTCGCAGCGATGAAGAAGCATGACGCCTCATACAGTTTCAGATTGTCCGTTAAATCCTTTCTAACCATTTGCTTCCTCGACGGGTTTATTAAATCGGAGCCGGATGTCATATGTTTGGCAAGTTGTAAGAAAAGAGTAGTTGCTGCCTTTTCACATGCATTCGGGTCGTGCAGCTTTGATTGTAGCTTGATAGATATCTCGTGCATATGCAATGGTCGTATTGGAGACAGTTGTTGTGGTTGCATCGCTATAAAGACTTTTGCTTTAGATGAGTTCCGTTTCGATAGTTCCCTAGCAGCTTTATCATCTTCCATTTTTTTTCGCAGAGGGCTGCTTGGTTTCCCGGTTCGTGCCGCCTTCGTCGGCTTCGGCTTAGCACCCTTGCTACCTCCTGCCTTCAACATTTTCATGAGTCTTGCGCTACCGCTTCTTAGAGAGCTTCTTCCTATTGCCACGGATTTATTGCTTGCCGGGTGTGAGTTTGAGTCCTCCAAAGATCCCTTGAGAGTATTTGATATTAATAGCATACGTTTTGCGCCGTGACCAATTGTCTTTCCTAAAACTGCAAGAGGAACATTCAGGTTAAATTCAGCACCATTCCCATTTCTATTCGAGATTCCTTTTCTTAAAACATATTCCAACACCACGGCATTTCTGGTTTCACTTGAATCGAATTCACATTGAGGGATTGGAGATTTAGAGAGCAGGATACGGGTCTTTTCTTGTGCGGTTTGGATTATTTGTGCATGGAATTCTTTTGGGATGTCATAGCCCTTCGTAACGATGCGTTCAATTATAACTGCGATAGGGTTTGAAGCTGCTGAGCGTGTGTGTCGCATTTCTTGAAAGGCGAATTGATGGACTCTTTAGTAACGGTATGAATACTATGTATGATACTCACAATACCGAATAGCACCGCACTGTCTTCTGTCGGTGGTGGTACAGTAGCCTCATTTATTGAAAGCCTATCTTGAATGCTGGTACAAGTGGCTATTTATGGTGTCATGACATGTCAGTATAGCCGTTAAGAACGGGTTAATACTTATTAATTAATAAAGTAATCGTTTTACTTAGACTAATCAACTCCTCTACAGTACAGTAATCGAAAAGTACCATCAAAGGCGAAGATTGTCAATCTGAATCTGAGTGAAAGTGCACTTAGAAGTCTTCGACAGCGAAATTCCCAAAATGCGTCTACATTCAAAGGAACATTTTGACTGGGACGGGAGAGTAGTTATTTATGTTTAACCTCAACTGCCCCCTGTTTGTTGTGGCGAGGTTCGGCAGGAACAGAAACGCTACCTACGTACAAACAAAGCATTCGGGTTGGTTCTTGTGAAGTGACTTAGTAATTACCAGAGATGCTCTCTGGGTAATCTATGATGAAGGGTAGAATAAGAAACTTGGATAAACGGCTTGTTTATTTTATTGTGAGCTGAATGAATGAACTTTATATGGAAGAAGAAGCCCATTCCAGAAGCTTGCTGGTACGTACCACAGCAGCTGCAGAATCCTCCTGATTGCAGAAGCTTCTGCAGAAGCTTTCTTTTACTCGTGTTCCAATAGTGCGCACTACTCCAACCTGTTCCGTAGCAGACTGAAAGCATTCGTGCTGATCATTACAATTTGTGACCTTCAGGAAGTGAGAACTGATAATATGACTTTTACTGACATATGATCATTGGTTATTGCTCTAGACATTTAGCCATATACTATCAGCACAGTTCTAGAAATAACAAAGAATCATCTCACCTACCGGTGCAGCGATGAAGCCGACCGTGACAAGGTACTGCTTGCTTCAAGATGTTATGGTTGGTTATCTCTTGAAAATATTTCAACTTGGAATTTCGACTATTCATCCATCAGCAGAAAGAAAGAAGAATGCCAGCAAATCCTACAGTTAGGTGTCATGCGATGAAGACAGAATTACTCTTCGCCACGATTGAGGACATTTTCAATCGTGCATAATACATTCACAAAACAGAAGTGAAAGTGCGAACCTATCGCTTTGTTCATTCCCGTTTTTTGTGTTTACTGTAAACGAACACAAGAGCTTCAATGGTACAGTATCATCATCTGGTATCTTGCAATTTTGAATATATTAGATATAAATTCAATAGATTTTTTATCCTATTAACTTCTGATCAATCACCATCAATTCTATTTGGTGAATAGCAGTGGCACCAACACTCTCGCGTCTACCTTTCCTTCTACTCCGTATTAGTTTTGTCCATGATTTTGTTTCTATAGTAGAATTCTCGCTCGTCGTTCCGATTGATATAGGCTTTGAGCTGCCAGATTCCGTCTTGGATCGAAATGAAATTCGTCGCTTTATCTTTGTAACTAACCCAGAACGGTGAGCTGCTTGCTCCGCGGGACTGCTAATTTCTGATGCAACATGTGAACTCTGCTCCACAACTTGTTGTTGTTGATTCAACCCCTCCTTTGCTGAAATGACTATCTGAACAACCCTTTCGTTCAAGTATTCTAGCCTACCCAGGTCCAAGAATGCATGAGTTTCCTCAAGGGTAGCTAACTCTGCCGAGCTCACGGAGGTGCCATAAAAATCATCAAACTTCTCCAAAACCTCAATAAAATTCCGCTTGCTTTCACGAAGGAATTCGCCGAGTTTCTCAATGTCTCCCAATAGCTCTCTCTCTAGTTTCTTAATTACGCAAGTTATCGGCGAATCGGCGTCTTCGGTTGAACTCCAACGTGCACCGGCCGTCTTGATAGAACTGCGGAGAAGATGAGAAGATTTCAGAAGCTTTTTTTCTTCGTCATAGTAGTAGTGATAAAGTCTATCCGATTGGCACTGCAGGATAGTCCAGAAAGTCTTGTCGTGGTTTATTATTCTCTCTTCAGATAGCATATCGACATCTATACCATATATCTTTTGCAATGAGCTGTTCATGATGGTTGGGTTTGAATTTGAATGGGTTGAGAAAATGGATTTAGTTTTTTGCGAATCACAGGAGAGAAGGCTGTTGGGATGCTTTTCACAAACGACAGACATGACGCCTTTTTAAAACAAATTGTGTCAGAACCTATGACAGAATGACCCATCATTTCTAGGTACGCACCAAGGTGTCAGGTGCTTCTCACCATCATGTTTTCCTTCAACTCAACTCAACTCCTCAGAGAATCTTCACGCACCAAGGTGCTTCTTACCATCATGTTTTCCTTCAACTCAACGTTCAAAAACGTGCCTCGACTCAACTCAGAGATTCTTCATCATGTTTTCCTTCAACAACCAACACCAAAAAACTACCACTTTGAAGTTTCGAACTATCACCAATTGTATGTTTTATGATGGGTTCGAAACTTGCTCAACTCAGAGATTCTTCATTATGTTTTTCTTTAACAACCAACTCCAAAAAAACACCACTTTGAACTTTCAACAAATCACCGATTGTATTTTCTATTGAATGGGTTCGAAACTTGCTTGGCTACTTCACTCTCGAAATTTGAAATAAAAATTCATTTTCACTGAAGGCGAACAGGGAACAGTATTGGCGGTCATTATTAATAATAACCGCAACTTCAGCTGGAGAAAACCAGTGCCGTTTTCTCAGAAAACGGGGAGGAGGATGTCTGCCTTGCTGGCTCTTGCTAAATTCAGCATCATGATGAAATGTTTCATGATGGCTTCGCATTACCAATTTCGATCCCTACCCCCGGCAAGTCATCCCCGTTCCCCCCCCCGGTCCTGGCAAAAGTGTGGAAAAATGACGGCCAGACCGCTCTGCGGTAGGTAATAGTACGGTACTGTTTTTACGGATCAACCCCGTAGATTGTTACATAACCTATAATAAGACGATATTATCACATCTTTATCATATTGAATATTGGTTATAAAATCTCAAACGGTCATCTTCACATTCAAAATCTGTTCCAACGATTCACAAACCCAAAAAGATCATATTCCAAATTTGATAAAGACCTGTTGATTGAAGCATCAAACTACCGGTACCTACTCTACCGACACCAGACACCAGCTACAAAGAAATAAATCCATTAGATTGCCACAAGGCTTTTAAACGGAGCCGTTATCACTTGGTTGAATAACTATCAGAACTGTTAGAGCTTGGAATTGAATCAATCAATCAATCGAATCAGCTCCTCTATTTGAAACTGATACGAGAGTTTGAAGTTAGTAGTGTACGAGCACTACAACAATAATGGCATCCACGACGTCGCAGGTCCGAGTAGCAGTGCGCGTCCGACCTCTCACACACGAAGAACAATCTCTCGGCGGTAAACAAATAATAGTATCCGATCCGCACTCCTCAGCTGTATCAATCCTATCTCGGAAATTCACATTCGACGGAGTCTACGATGAATCCGTCTCACAGTCCCACCTTTACTCTTGTGTCGGTGCAGATGGAATGCTGGATGCATTCCTCGATGGATACAATTCCACCATTATGGCATACGGTCAGACAGGCAGTGGGAAAACTTTCACCATGGGCTCTGAAGCGAATTATCATTGTCCCACTTCGGTCGTCGATGAAGAAAACGATGCTGTGAATCTAGGCCTTATTCCAAGATTCATGAATGATATATTTTCTTCCTTGCATCAACGCAAGGTACGAGATCAGGAAAATTTTATTTTGGAAAAAGAAGAAAACAAGGGTGCAGGATCGCAGAATTATACTCATCACAATCAGTTGATTGATTATCAAGTCTCGGCAACATTCCTTGAAGTCTACGGTGATAGCATCCACGATCTTCTTGGTGATGATTGCCGACAAATCCTTCCACTCCGTGAAGATGGAAAAGGTGGTATTGTAGTGGTTGGATTGAAGGAATCAAAAATTCATTGTGCAAAGGATGCATTGCAAGTCCTCCATGATGGAACTTTGAATAGAACCACTGCTGCAACACTGATGAATAAAAAGTCTAGTCGATCACATGCCGTATTCACAATTATATTGAAGCAAACGACGAGAGAAAAGAAGAATGGACAGGATCAGTCGTCTGCAGATGATGTAGGGACAGTGGATGTCACCACTGTTTCGAGATTCACCTTTGTGGATTTGGCTGGGTCGGAACGGATGAAAAAGACAGGTGCTGAAGGAGAACGGGCCAAGGAAGGGATCAAAATTAATCAGGGGTTATTAGCGCTTGGAAATGTGATTAATGCGCTTGCAGATGAAGAAAGGTTGATGAAAGGTGAATATATTCATGTCCCCTATCGCCAGTCGAAGTTGACGCGCCTCTTGCAAGATGCATTGGGAGGGAATTCTCAGACTCTATTCCTTGCTTGTGTCTCTCCTTCTGATACAAATGCAAGTGAAACGGCATCGACGCTCAAGTACGCCAATAGAGCGCGTGATATCAAAAATAAGCCGTCCAAGAATGTTGATGCGACAGTAGCTGAGATGCAAAGGTTGTACGCCTTGACTACCGTTTTGGAGAGAGAGCTCGTTAGAATCAAATTTGGTGACAAGACAAATTCTGCAACTATGAGTGCTGAAGAAGACGAGAAAGATTGCGAAGAAATTGGTGAAGCGAGTGAAGAACTTCTCCAGCGCGTGGGTGTACAAGAATACTTGAACAAGGTCCGTCGAGTTGCAGCTGAGACGAAGGCCAGTGCGCCTTCTGCTCCTCCGCTAGCTGTGTCACGTTCACATGAAGGTAGATCCCTGGCTGGTACTGCTTCGAATACTGGTGTGGGATTACAGCCATCTGCAATGCATCCCAATCGACCAATGAGTGCGAAAAGTAGAAGACAGAGCGTCCTCGATAGCATTGACAATACTATTCTCGGAGTGAATCCAGATGAAGATATTGCTCTTCTTGATAAACTTCTTGAGTTGCAGAATATTGATCAAGAATTCGACACCAAGGCCAAGGAAGATCAAGAGAAATTGAATCAGGTAGAAGGAGAACTTGAGGCCCAAGAGCAACTTCTACTTCAGCTCAAAGATAATATGAAAGGATATCATAATCTTAAAGACCGCTTCGAGGTCATGATGATGGAAGTGCAGAGTTTGGAATCAGAAAAGACAAATCTTGCAAAGGAGCTCGAATCTGTTCAGGTCGATCCGTCAAAGGGGTGCTCTAAGGCCATCAAAAAGAGATTAGATGATGTAGAATCAAAGCTTGCTCGAGCCAGAAGCGACACCAGAAAGAATCAGCAAATGTATAGAAAGGCGGAGCAAGAGGCCCAAAAAGCAAAGGTCTTGCAAAAAACGATTGAGAGTCTAAAGCAAGGTAAGGTGGCTCTCATCAAGAAACAACGCGAAGCATCTTCAAAACATAAGGAGTCGACGGAAGCAAAGACGAGAGAAATCCAAGCTTTGAAGAAGAAAGAGCGAAAGGATGGGCAGAAAATGACGAAGCTTGAAAATGAAATTCAAAAGCACAAAGCGAATCTCGATAAAAGAAAGGTATTCTGTGGTAAACTTTCTGATAAATTGAAGAAGACAGAGGCTCATTTGATGGAAGTCCTTGCTTTGAGAAAACGAGGAGCTGTTGGGCGGACCAGAAAGGGTTCTTCTGCTAGCCAGAAATTAATTGGCACAGATAATGCAAATAGCTTTGCCCCTCCATCGGAAGAGATCGATTCTATTCGTTTCTTGCTGGAAAAACTGATCATGGACAGGGTTTCCATGTCTGTGCTAAAAGCAAATTATGAAAATAAGGCGAATGAATACAGCGATCTAATGAGAAGCTTAGTGGAAGAAATAAAATTATTGAGACAGGCCAAGGAAGAGCTGCGTAATTGCAAGGATGATGAGGATAGCTTCGATATTGAACAAGCCATCAAAGATTCAAAACATACAATAGATGACGTAGAATTTCGGTTAGAGGTTATAGAAGGCGAGATGGAAAAGATGCGAATAAAGATACCACGTATTGACGACGACGATGCAGAAGAAGCACCGTCACGCTTCGAAAGTGATGCAATGAAAATGGTTGCCAATCTCAGCAGACCTGTTTCGAGGACTCTTTTATGGGACATCCTAGATGTTGCGACCAAAGCGGAAGCTGCAAAGGTCAATCTTCATGACCGATTGAAGCGAAAGGAAGCGGCTCTTTCCAGCTTTGAGAATGAGATAGAGTGCCTCAATCAGCAAATTGTCCATTTATCTGAGGGCATTGATAGGCGTAGGAGTATCGGACGAGTCTCAAATGAAAGCAGTAGAGACTACGTTAGCGAAATTGACGGGTTAAATCAAAGATTGGAAGCTGCGGAAAACGAAAATAGAGTACTATCAGAAGCCAAGGAGAAGTACATGGCTGATGTTGAGATGAAAGGACTTCAATTGAGTGCTTTGTCTGAGAGAATGACCGTGATGAAGGTGACGATGCAGAATGAAGGTGTGGAGGCAAAACAGAAAGTAGAGGAGACAATGGATCTGCTTCAAGAACTGTGGTTACAAATAGGGTTGTCTCGAAATGAGAGGGAACTCGCCCGTGTGAGGATCGAAGGTTGTCTTGAACATAGCTGCGATGATGCCCTGAAACAAGCAAAAGCATTTAAGATTCAGTATCAAGACGACATCAATAGTCTCCGGAAAGAAATTCAGGACATGTATCTAGCATTAGGAATGTTTGAGGAGTTTGCTCTCCTTGAAGAATCCTGGTCGGGAGACAGTCCTCTCTTAAGGCAACTTGATGGTCTACAAAGAGCAAAGTCCGAAATTGTGCCAACGTACAACAGCGCTATCGAACGCAGAGCGAATATTATCTCAGAAGTTGAAGCGGCATTAACGTCCATGGGGAAATCAAGTTCCATTTTATGCAATGAATTAGCCTCGATGCTGGAAGTAAAACATATTCAGTACAGGAAAAAGAGACCCCTCTTCTCCGGAACCTCTCCTGTCCGCCCAGTTAACTCCTCCAAGGATAGAAGGGCAACCCAGTTCAAGCAAGTTGAAGAAATGGTTCGAGCTCTGGAAATTGGACAGGGCCAGCATGACGAAATGTCTCACGATATTAACCTTCTGGATCCGACTCAAGACGAGAAAGCGGTTAGTGAACCGGGCATGTTGTCCGATGAATTCCTTTCTTTTTGTGAGACGGAAATGAAAAAACTGAAGATGGAGAAGGCAAAGATGAAGGTATCGAATCAAACTTATAGAGAAGATGCAAAGAGGCTGACAAAAGATATGCATCTTCGCGGTAGGGAACTTCTCTCCCTCAGTATTCATTCAATAAAGAAGAGAATGAAAGATTTGCCCCAATGGTGGGATAACCACATTGCAGAAGAAGTGTGTAGGTCTATTGTGAGCAAGGAGGCGCTGGTAAAGGTCAGTCCTTCGTATACAAAGCATTTGGAGGCAATCCACGATTGCCTCTCGAGCCTCTCCAAGGGCAGAGAAACCTTGTCAAAGACGCTGCAGGATATTGTGAAGAGTGCACACAATACTCTCTTGCAAACTGTAGATAGTGAATTAGACGCAGGGGAAGCGTATGCAAGTTTTGATGCGGCATTGGCCAGACTCCCACCATTATCAAAGGAGAATGTCAATGCATGCATTGAAGAAATGAATACATTGGTTGAGGTTGTCGATACAATGGCCCAGAGCGAAGTTGAGGCTTTAACTGTTGTTTGGGATGCTCTCACTGTTTCTCGTAGCGAGAAAGGAACCTTCTGGGAAAAAATTGAGCAGGCAACTAAATCTATTCAATCTCAGCCTCATCATGATTTTGAAGTTGTTATGAAGGCGTGCACTATAGATATTGAGGAATGGCTGCTTTGTGCGGTAAAGGATGGTCAAAAAGTTCATCGAACGCTAAATAATAGTCTGTTGAAGCTGAGCAAGATTCATGAGGAAGTCGAAAGATTGAGCAAGAAACAAGGCAACAAAAGTAAGATTATGTCCCTCGACTCTGAGCTTTGTATCCTCAGCGCCAGATTGGCGGAATTTGAGGAGAGAGCAAATAGTAAACAGAGATTGACAAAGAAAACGAACAGCTCTTCCTTGCTGAAAGAAGAAAAATTCAGGAAGCAGATGCAAAATAATTTCACGCAGAAGCTCAAGTCACTTTCAAAACTTGTAAATGAATGGGAATCTTTAGAAGGTAACAAGTTTGAAGACAAGATGCTGAGCCACGAAGTCAGTCAGCTACTTGAAAATCCAGATGGCGTTGAGAGAAGAACTGAATTCATGCACCTCAAGACTGTTCAACAAAAATCTAAGAGGGGCGCATACATTTCTTCCTCCCCACTTCGTCCGGCGTCTTCGAGACCTCAGTCCCGAAGGGCAAAACCCGTGGACGCTAAGAGCGTAGAATCAAACTCCAGTAGAGTAAGGAGTCAGACAAGAGGAACAATTGCACGGCCAATTACTAGCCGTCGAAACATGTCTCTTTCTCCGCAACGACAAAAACAATCTTCTTCCCCACTTCGTCCGGCGTCTACGAGACCTCAGCCCCGAGGGACAAACCCCACGGACGCTAAGAGTATAGGATCAATCTCCGGTAGAGTAAGGAGTCGAACGAGAGGAAAAATTGCAGGGCCCATTGATAAATCTCTTTCTCAACCTCGACCAAAAATGGACAGATCCAAATCCCCTGCTCAGAGGCATCAAAGAAGCCAACCAAAATCCCCATTTAATGGTTCCTCAAGGACAAAGACTCCTAATCGCGGGGTTGATGTTGTCAAGAGCAAGGGGGGATTGAATTCAGCAACTGCTACTTCGAAGCAAGTAACAACGAGTCGAAGTATCTCGAGAATTGGTAAGAGTCAAAATTCTAGAGTGCTAAACTCGAAGCAAGTCAACCATCGACCAGCAGCAAGTACGCCTGTGAGGAAAAGACCTACTGCATTGTCCACAAACACAGAGCAAGGTGATAGTCCAATCCTCCCGTTTGGTCAAATCCTCAACACACCTACAGACAAAGAAAACTTCAAATTTTGATGAATGGCTTGTGTTGTGTGTACTCGTAGTAATATATTGAATATTGTAAATTCAGAACAAAAACGAACTGTTGCATTACTTTCAATAAAGACAGCTACAGTAGTAGTAGCTTATTCTAACAAAAGTCATTCTTACCTTTTATGAGATGGTAAAATGTCGATTCTGCGCATCTTTCATTTTCATCTCCATGTTTACTCGCTCCAAGACGTGACAGAACTTCACAGAACTTCACAGAACTTCACAGAACTTCACAGAACTTCACAGAACTTGAAGAACTTGACACATTCAGCTTTATGATTTGAATGGGCGTTGAATAATATATAATTCAGAGATTTTTAGAGCGGTAATTCAAAAATACTGAAGTATCTACTAAAGTAACGATGGCTGACCCGCTGACCCTTCTGATTCCATTGACTACACACTCCTTAGCCTTCCCGATGAACTAATATTGATCGCCCTTTCCATCCTTGGCTGTGGACACTTCGGATTCAAAATGGCTCTGGTTTGCAAAAAGATCAAAACTACTTATCTCACTAATGTCAGTGATGAAAAGATCACAACTGGAACAAGTGTCACCTCTTCCACGCGTGCTCGGGATTATTTAGAATACCGAGGGACAAGAAAACAACATGCGGTGCTGCTCAGCAAGATATGACCGAGTGGAGGTCATGGAATTGGACTATCAGGCCGGACACTCACGTGTTTGGAATATCCGATGGAACAAAGTTATCAGACTATCTGCCAAAGTACGTATTGTAAGGGGCCCAGTATTAGTGAGGTGACAACAAAACATCTGCTATTGGGATTATTACGCTTGCAAGGCTGCAGGTCGTGGGATAATACTACTTCATGGACTGCAGCCGAAGGCGGACATATCTCCGTCCTCCGATAGTCGAGAAACAATGGATTCGACTCGGATGGATTGACTTGTGCCTATATATGCGGATCGTGGTGGGAATCTCTCTGTCCTCGAGAAATAATGACTGTGACTGGATGAATTGGCTTGTGCCCATGCTGCTCGTGGTGGGCATCTCTCCGTCCTCCAACGGGCGAGATCGACTGGATGTGACTGGACTCTAGGTTGACTTGTGCATGGGCAGCTCGTTGTGGGCATCTCTCCGTCCTCCAATGGGCGATACCAAATGGATGCGACTGGTACAGATGGATGTGTGCCTGTGCAGTCGAAAAGGGGCACCTTTCAGTTCTACAATGGACGAGAACGAATGGATGTGTCTGGTGCACAGAAACATATAAAGCAGCTTTGACATGCGAAAACCCAGATCTACTCAATTATGTTCAATTATGTTATGGCATAAGGGCGCCCGAAGTACTAATAAAGAGACACCGCCGTGATAAAATAAAATCGTGGTAGAACTTTCAGAAAGAATTTCGAAATTGCACATGCAGGAACCATTCTAGTTTGGACTTACTGCTGATTAGCTTCAGATCCTATGGGTTCTTGGGTGCACTGCTCCAAAAGGTATTATTTGCGTGAATGCAATGTCCCATACAAGAGAAGCTAAAATAACCTCCCTATGCTCATGGCTACCTCCCCACACACATTTTGAAGTGCTTCCAGGATGTGCCATTTATCTTTGTTCAAATAATGGCTATTCATGCTAACAAAAAGGCTTTGTATACTTTGCAAAAAGCAGCCTCGAATCTCGAATCCCCACCCTCTGTTCAATAAGGCAAATACAGCTGTCTAGAACGTTATCCTTGCCGCCACCCAAACGATTCGCATCATGTATGCAAACCAATTACCTTTTAATGTGCAAAGTGAACACTCTAGAACTCATTGTCAGTAATGACAACGACGCCCATAGGTTGATACGAACAACTTCACCCCATACCTGTTATTTTATTGTTACGTTACAACTTTGTTTTTGTTTTTTGTACGGCTCCATGCATATTTTACATCCAATGAAATAGCACGTGAGAAAGAACGAGCGCAGAGAGGACATCGAAGTTAGATATATAACTGCCCATTTAAACTTCTACCGTCTACCGTCTACCGTCTACCGTCTATTGACTATTCACCCTTATGCAATGCATGCTATTTGCCCCATGCATACATGTTCTCCAAGAAGTGGGCAAAAGTCACATCGTCGTTTTGGGGAAAATCTTCATTGTCACCATCTACGAGAGCAATCTTCACGTCGAAATGAATAGAAGAAATATTGCATAGGCCAGTTTTCTCACACAACTCTAGCTCCACTTCTCCGTAAATGTCAAAACCATCGTGGTAATCAAAATCTAGCAATTCGAACAAATTGTGAGAATACTCAAGGTCTGCCATTTCCAAAAAGCCATCCGAATAAAAGTACAAAGTTTTTTCATCCCCCCAATCAACATCCTCTGATTCAAATATGCATACCACATTATTGTCAACAATACGGTGAATATAGACATTTATTTGCATATCAGTGTCATCGTCCTCATTGTATTCTTGATCGCAGCTGAAATCACTCAAAGAGAAATGTCCATGATCAAAGAACTCCGGTATATCTCGCCCCGGAATAGCCTTGGAGAAACAAGCTCTTCCATCATCGCAATAACGAATATTCACGATGATGATGTAATCCTGTGGCGAATAGCAAAGGTCCCTGATCAGCATTGGCGGTCTACTCTTCAATTCTTCGAAAGTGGAATGAAATATC
>Ga0115005_10002816_pt1 | contig 13864 bp, 18 predicted proteins | sample ArcOceMetagenome_FD_87163 | JGI IMG/M metagenome (GOLD analysis project Ga0115005, IMG submission 87163) | Marine eukaryotic phytoplankton communities from Arctic Ocean - Arctic Ocean - Greenland ARC118M Metagenome | ecosystem: Environmental > Aquatic > Marine > Oceanic | place: Arctic Ocean... | reverse complement strand
TGAATTCCATGATTGTGACACATATTCTTATCATTCATCAAGCAATTCTGAACCAATGGTCCATTCTGATACTATCATAATTAATACAGAAAGTGCCGCAATCGAACGTTATGCTCATGTTCATGTCGTGAGTGACGACGACGAAGATTGTAATGCCGTTCGAGATAAAAAGGACATTGTGCCGACCGATAGGTTTTTGTCCAGAGTACACGCACTGTCAAAATTTACAAACATAAAGTATCCACAGTTGACGGAAGATGCACACAGTGAACAAAGCAATGAATGGCACGATGTTCTAGATGGATTAAACTCATACCCAATGGCGCGTAGAGATTCTGATAATCTTGACGATGGGCACGACCCTTTATTATTGATAAAGCGAAGCAATGCAAATAATAGCAAGGACTCCATGAACTTGGCTCCGATTGAACGTACTCCACAAAATAATACTCCTGGCATTGATGATGTAGTCAATCACGTTGTTGTGAGTGACGATGAAGATGACCTTGAAAGTCCTGGGAGGACCTTATACCCTGACGAGGTTGAAGTATAAAATCGTATGAAATACTTTAAAAAAGTTGTAAACTTGTATTCTAAACATTTCGCCTAATGAATGGTATTTATTCTTTATAACATTTCTCGTTGGAGCGGAGGCAGGTGTAGTCGTGTATTTTTAAAATCTGTTCAATATCGATATTGCGTTATTGATATTATAACATAGATGAATAATCCCCTACCATTACGTGTACCTAATTCATTCCGAGATACATTTTTAAGCTCCAAAGATACCCTTCTTTGCAAAAGCGGGCAACACAAAAGATGCCTCGTGGATCTCAGATGAATAATACCTCAACGTATCCGTCTGCTCACTAGTCGGCTCCCTTTTGGGCTTCTTGCAACTTCCACTATTCTTTCCTGCAATAATGAACCCAATCTGTCCACTAGGATATGTCGGGATGGTAGTAAAGGCATATTCTACCGAAGAATAAGTCAGTTTGATAGAATCCATCAGGGGCTTGATAATATCTAAATGTAGCCAAACACTTTCTCCCTGTGTGCAAACAATTCCCCCGTCACGAAGACTCTTGTGCATAGCATTGTAAAATGGTGTTTCAAACAAAACAGAAGCAGGTCCGATCGGATCACTCGAATCCGTTATGCTGTCAAGGTTGAATCGGCAATAAGTGAGAATCCTTTCAGAAAGGCAAGATGTTTTCCACGCACACCGAACTTACATTACATCGAAGTTATCCTGGTTTTCATCCATAAAAATGGATCCGTCCATAATCTTGACGGTGACCCGGGGATCATCATAGCCCTTTGCAAGCGTGGGTAGATATTTTTTGGAATACTCAATCACATCTCCATCAATCTCACAGATATAAATCTCTTTCACCCCGGGGTGTTTAGCAATTTCACGCAAAATCCCTCCATCTCCTCCACCAATCACCAGTACCTTCTCAGGGTTGGGATGGGCAAATATAGGAATGTGCGCCATCATCTCCTGATAGGCAAATTCATCCCGTTCCGTGACCTGGATAACACCATCGAGGACGAGGACATTCCCTTGGTTGGTGGATTCGAAGACGAGTACGTCTTGGAATTTGGATCTGCCGTGGTAGAGGACCTTTTTGACTTGGAGGGACATGGCTTGTCCCGGCCAGAGCGCTCCACGTTCGTGGAACCAGCCGTCAATGATGAGATCCATGCCGCTGTGAGTGAGGGTTTAGGTGTTAGATATCAAGCGGGGGCGAGAAAGCATATGCGTAAATGGAAGTCAAAGATGAGCTGACGCACTGCACTTACGTGAGACCTTGAGGAGGTTGTTCCTCAGATTCTACCTTTTGCTTCTTCTCTGGGCTTTCAGACATGTTGGAATTTGCTTTAATGCACGTAGTGGAGGCACAGAAGTTCGGGGTAATTGCAGGTGTGGATGTGGTAGCAAATGGGGCAGCAGGCAAACAAATGCAGATAAAGAATAGGACCTCCAATAGCGTTACCGAGGGGATCATCGTCAGTGGTTGCGGTCAGTGCATCAGCCAAAGGCCAAAGGATGAGAAGTGTGACAGGGATTGTTTGTCCTGTTTTACAGGCAATTCAACGGCAGCAGGGGAATAAAAACCAATTTTAATCCGTCACTTTTTGTCATAGCTAAAAAGTCAAAACTTCGAAACTACATTACATATACAGTGTACCGACCGGTACTCGCGTAGCTGGAAACATCTGGAAACGTGTGGTGCAGCTAGCTAGCAAACGCGGGCAAATGCAAAATAATTGGGTCATTGTTGTACACAAGATCAAAATTTCGAAATTATTCCCTGGTCTGCCCCCCCGCCCCCCCAACCAACCGAACCACCCCTCACAAAAAGACAACAACACAACAACAACAACTAACAATCGACAAAGGCATCAAACAAACAACATCAGACAGCATTCAACATCAAATATCAAGGAACAGCAATGGACACAGCCTCCAGTAGATACTCACAAAGACAGCAACCAGAGATTCAGGGAGATGTGACAAGCGGCGCTTCTCGGTATGCTCAGGTACGAGAAGAGACTAATCACAAGCATTGCTCTGAAGGGAATCAGAAAGCATTGCTAGTGGAAAGACTTAACGGTATGCGATCATTGATGAAAGAAATTAAAGAAACGGATTGGATGTTTGATGAGGATAAAGGGGATAAAGATGCTCCGCAACCGTTGGGGAGGGGCGTTGAACGTCATTTCTCACTTGGACGACGAATTTGATCTTGAGGATGTGCTTGGAGCTTCAGTGCAGGGGAACACAACTATAGGCATGATATGTGGAGCTACATTTAAGGAGATGGCAGAGATGATTCCTATATAAAAATTGGAATGATAACAAGTCACTGTGAAAATAATTGAGGTGAAAAGATTCACCATTGCATCCTGGCTACGTGTACTTAGCTCAGGTAGCTCATACTTTTGGCCTTTTGTACTTTCCCCCATGCCTCCATAGAAAACTGTCGTTTTTTTATCAGGTGTCACCTCTATATAGGCATGAACTGGAATTTGATTAATAGCACAGGTTTGTGCTTGAAGTCGTCCTAAGATAACAGACTGGCCTCGGGGAAACCAGAATCTTTAACGAATACTACTATTAAAAACCATTACAAACAATCGATCATATTTCACTCTTTCACACAAATATATCCTAGGATGTAGTGTCCAAATACAGATACAGAACACTCAAATTCAACGGGGTCAAAATATCTGAACTCGGCCTCTCTCTTTGTATCTTCTTCTTGAACCTTCAATTCCAAGCTACTTGGAACTACTTCCACACATCTATCTCCCATGAAGGCGCCCTTCAACACCAAAAGTTTGAACATTTGGACATGAGTCGAGGCATCTTGATAGAAGTTGACGCACCGATAGCTGCCGAGGTCAAGAATGATTGGAGATCGATTGCGGATGGATTCTCCTTGGTAAGTCTGAATCCAGCTCTGGTTGGGAGAGGACGATGTAATCAGTGACATGCCCATTCAACTCATGAATTGCATCCAGCCCCCACGAGAAGCAGTCTAAACGTTATTAGCTTGAAAGCAAAACAGAAAACTCCCCAAATTCAATCTTGCCAGAACCATCCGTGTCGGCAATGATCTTATGAATCAATTCCTCGATATCAATCGTCAGCCCAAAATCCTGCTTGATAATCTTTATCAGAGTATCCTTTTCCACGCATCCAGATTTGTCCTCCTTCCCCCCACACGCTACAAAGGCATCGATCATATCGTCCTCGTCATCAAAATTCTCTGCACGTTCTTTCTGGCGTTCGACTACCTTGAGGAACTCGCCAAAGTCGATAGAACCACTCATATTATCATCCACTTCACTAATCATCTGATTAGTTTCGTACCATGAGAGATAGTATCAAATTAATTTTGTATGTGTTGATGGTCATACATTTACTAACCTGGAATAGCTCATCTTCAGTCGGAGCTTGTCCCATAGCTTCTAATACCTGCCGCAATTCCCAGACGTCAATAGTCCCGCTCCGGTCCTTATCAAAGGCTAGGAATGCTTCGCGGCATCCGTCTATTTCTTCTTGATTCAGTACCATTCGATGACAAAAACTGAACGATTTTATCAGGCACAATTGTTTGCTAGAAATTATTTCGACAGTCCGGCCGTTTGAAAAATGAAAGAAATAAGGTTCCCAATTGTAAATGAAATGAAGACAAGTAAATTTTAATACGAGGGTTCGTTTTCCTTTGAGATTCCTGAATCAATTTCAAATTTCGAAATTCTTTGGGAAAATTCAAATCTCGTTCCCGAGCAGGACTGGGATGATGAAGGTCTCATTACTTTTTTCTTCCTGCCTGCGTCGCCTCGCCTCGCACTCGCCTGCGATGCTGGAGGAATCCTTTCGTTGAACAGGATTCGAGATGAGTGTTTCCTGGATGAGTTATGAGAAAAAAGGCGACACGAGCGGGTTGTGAAAGTCTGGCTAAATTAAATTGAATCTTTGTTGGGATGGGATATGAGTGATGCATGAGTTCTGGCTGTACGTACTGTATGTTCTGTCATGATCTGTACCACAGCACGAATGAATCCGTAATCAATTGTCCCTGTAAAAAAGGCTGTTCAGTCCTACACGTCTTTTCAGTATGTTTCTACAGATCTTGGCGTAAACTCCGACAAACTCCGACAAACTCCGTCATTTTACTCCGGACAATTGAAATTGATTACGGATTCTACCGGTACTTTTTCCGGTAGAGTAAGTACTTGGGTGGGTAAAAACTTCAAGGTTCCGGCTGTCCGTAAGAGTCTGAAAGGCGACAAGTGCGGTGTGTGAAAGTCTGGCTAATGTCACACAACGCGAACATGCAATAATGATCAATGATATGAAATATATTTCAGCATTGAGATTTAGGTAAAGCAATGGTACTTATGAACAGAACTAGTTACTGGTCACAGCAAGCGCTTGGTCGCAGTTGCACCCCACATTATTGATCTTAGAGTTCGCCCAAATATCTACGTGTAGGAGAATTCTGAAAAACCTGACAAATTTGAATGATTGGAGCCTAGGTATGATAATTCATCACCAGCACATTCATCATCAAAAAAAGAATCCTGACCCTCTTGTACACAGGCGGCCTTCTGCCCTATTTGTGGCATTCTAGTAGGCGGGCTGCCAGACAACTTGGCCTCATCTAAATCAGAAAGAACAATTATCTTCTCCTGAACGGAGTGTGTGGAGTACTGGTAGGTTGCTTGAGCACTGCTCAATGCTTCACTGTGAGACTGATGGCACCAATTACTAGAGGGGATTGTGTTCTTCATTATTGGAACTTTCACTATTTCAATCCCTGATATTGAAATCTCTGGAATATCTCTAGGATTGCAGAATGTAACCTTCAACGCATCCCATATTGTCTCATCTTTATCTGCCCTGCGAATCTGGGATATCTTGTGATAGATAAAAATCAACATGTTCCAGAAGCCTTGCAATGGATAGAATACGAGTTTCATCGCCTGGATAGAATGTTTCTCGCCAAGTGGATGTATAAATATGAAAATCAGAAACAACCAGGTGAGAGAAAAAGCCCCTATATACATCAACGCTTCCTTTATGATTGCCCGTGTCGAACCATGTCGAAAGCTAGAATTAGAAGTTTCATCACCGGGGTCTGCATCAAGCGCATGATCTGAGCCTTCTATGCTGAATTCATCTATTTGAAGGGGGGAGTCCGCCGATAACCTCCTCGGCGCGGTGGGATTCCCTTTGGAGCGTTTGACAGCTATCTCGTCCTCGTAGAATTTTCGAATGATGAGCATCATCGACACCAACATGATTCCTGAATTTATTGATACAGCAATGAAAACTGATGATAAAAGGTGTTCAACATAGTTTTTTGCAGTGTTGCCACGGATGCATTCAACATCCTCGTCTAATTGGCATTCAAATGGGTAATAAGCAGCAGTACACAAGGATTCATATGGGCTCGGGTTGATCAAGTCATTTTTCAGTGTCACCAGACACGGAAAGCATATTGCCATAGTGACAAACACCAACACACATATTGGCTCAACTATCTTGCTAAACTTGGCCTCTGGCATCTTGAAGCGTAGCGTGCACAAATAATACATGTTGAGCGTACAATTCGCAGCCAACGAAAGCCCACTGCCGATGATGTTAGCAAGGCCCTGGGCTGTACATGTTCCGACCGTTCCGAAGGATGGCCCTTCAAAATCATATATTACATCAGCAGGCATTGGCAAAGTAGTCAAGGCGATCGCGGTTGAAGTGATTATATCCGAGATGCTCATGGCAAACATGATCCGATGGTATGCGGTGTTGTGCATCGTCTTTAGTATGATGAACACGATGATGAACGAAGATAAGCATGAGACCATCCCGGTAATGGATGGTATGATATAACCAGCCCTAGAAAGGTAGAAGGTATCATACTCTTTTTGTTCTTCGTGCATTTTTGGGTGTGGTTGAGAGTTAAGATTTGTGTACGTGTACCTACACAACAAAAACAAACAAATGTATATAATAATAATGACTGTGAGGGAAATTTGTCTGAATGTTATTCCTTGTGCATTCGAACTTGGTTGAGGGGAGATGATGAACGTTTTCACACGCAGTTGAAGTCTGCTTCAGAACTTTCGCACGTCGTCGGGTGGAAAAGCTAAAATAGAGATTTCTTGTCGAATGCTTTATTTTGAATTTGTCGAGGTGGCGTGGGTGATAAGCATTCATTCCCTCTGGTCAGACACAGTTTATGGACTGACGTCACTGAGTGGGTAAGGCCTTGAGAGGCCGTTAGATTTATTTCAGGATTCATTCTCACTTTCAAAAGTGAGCACATTCGTTGGGCGCATCTTGATCTTCTTGAACCTACGGGTATTAGCAGTTAGCAGCCACAGCGCCAACTCCTAGACTGCCAAACGCTCTCATTCACGCACAATCGACTGTCTGACCAAGGTCTGACAACATTGTTAGGATTGAGGCGGTCAATCTCAAGAAGAACCTCATTATAGCACCAGATTCTTGTTCCTGATTATTCGGAAGTCAGACAAACACCATCATGGGCCTCGGAATCGTGCCATCCATACTGCTATACATCATATTCTCCTTATGGTTTACATATAGTTGCATTCTATCCGATGCACCTTCTCCGATGGCAATGCTCTTCACCCACAAAGTTCCTAGGGTCCTAATATCCTTTGTCGAAAAGATTTTTGGAACGAAAGGTGTCAAAATCGTCAGAAAGATTTCTGAAAAGGCTCTTCTTATTATCTACCTCGTCATTGTATTGGGTTGTTGGAGTGTCATGTTCACATATGGTTATGACTTCATGACAAGGTCAGAGCACGTTAGCTCCAACCACAAAATATCCGGGTATGTCGTCTTTATGGCGTGCATGTGGAGCTGGCGGAAGGCGAACACTACTTCGCCGGGGTATATCGTCGAGGGAAACATTCCGAGGTTTGATAACTATCCCTATGATGATCTGCTATATGCCAACCAAAAGTGCTCTTCGCTTGGATTCCGAAAATTGGCTAGAAGCAAATATGATCGATTCACAAACAGCCACGTTGCAAGATTTGATCACTTTTGTGGATGGATTGATAACACAGTCGGGGAAGAAAATTATAGAGTCTTTCTACTGTTTTTGTTGATTCATGTTTTGATGTGCGCCTATGGAACCTTTGTCACCTATCACTTGTTTCAAGGGGAGATTGCGGATAAGAATTTGGTGAATGCCATATTTTATAACGCGGAGACTGGGAAAGAAGTGAAAGCGGACTACATCGTCATTGCGCATTACTTGTTCATGAAGCATTTTCAAGTTGCAGCAGTTTCTATTCTCATGGCTGGCATGTCGGCTGTGCTCGGCCTTTTCTTGTGTTTCCATTTATACATAGCAGCGAACGGAATGACCACAAACGAATATTACAAATGGCGTCAAGTGAAAAAGTGGCATAAAAAAGAAAAGAGCAAGTATGCATCTGCAGTCGCGGAGGGACTGGTAAAAAAGTTTGCGGCATCTGCAAAAAGAAGCAGCGGCATGGGTGAATTGCCCGACGTCGATGTGGGATGTGTTGGTCCTACTGGTGCTGTTACTGGTCAGTCGGGCGCGGAGGAACTTGATAACAATCGTCCCACTAATACTCGAGAAGATGAACTAGCTGACGGTATCATTGATCCTGGTCCTTTCCCGAAAAATATTTACAATCTTGGTCCAGTCGAAAATTTCAAAGAAATTGTGTTTCCAAGGTCTTTGCGTAGATCGAAGCTTGCTCCATCTGGCGATGGTGGCAATTCATCATCAAAGGCAAAGGCAATGTAACCCAAGTATTTGTTGATTGAAACTGTTTATTGCGCCATGACCTAGCTTGACGCATTTCACACCCTCGCACATATTTTTACGGGTCCTTGATCCAAAATATCCAGGAGCACTTCGAGGCCAGAAATATCTCACCACTGTAAACCTAATATAAACACCGCACCATTTGCCTTTAATTATTGAATCTGAATCTGTCCGCACGAAATTGATGCCCTACAATTAGTACCTGGTACATACTGTCTGTACGGGACGTGGTGTGGTTTTCAGTTTAAGCTTCTTTTGATTTGTTTGCCCAACCCAACATTATTTTTTTATATTTGAATTTGAAGAGCATTTTTTGAAGGCACATCATACGTCACACCAGGTCACACGGCGGAGCACGCAACACTCATTCAACGCACAACAGTGCAACAGACAAAGTTTAAAACACACTTGTAAAATAGACAGTACCAGACAACAAACGTCGCTTGAACAAACACAACGAGAGCACTCCATCCTGTTCAAATTAGAAAGAAACAAGCAACAAATACAAGATTTGAGTGGATTCTAACACGTCAAGACTGGTGGAGAACAATGAGTTGATGCAGACTCAACACCATGTTTGATAAAATAGACAATACAACCAAACCAGTCCTTGCGCCGGTGGAAGTACCCACACGTATAACTCAAGGACTCCATGACAATATTTTTCCAACTCCAGCCGTGTTGGGCGCTTTCGAAAAGTCACCGCAAGATCCTGAATTCGCCAACATTCAGGTTGATTATATCCAACTAGGCCCAGGAGCGGCTTATAGTCCTTATCTAGACGATCAAGACCTGGTGTTCAATGTAAACAATCAAATTGAAATAGCCAAACACAACGATGACATCGCGTCTCTACGTGCAATACTTCAAACATACAAACCTCTAAATCAATCTGTTCAAGCCCGGAGAGAGAAAATTGATAAATGCATTTCAGCATTGAACGATACTAAGATTGCAAAAGCAAAGCTCAAATCGACTCCAGCTGCAGATCTAACCGATGAAGACCTCGATCAGTGGCAGAATTGGAATGATCTCGAGTCAACCTGCAATAGCTTACTCATGGCCCATGTTGCTAATCAAGCCAATCGCGAGAGTATAAACATGGAAAGAATGCGGGGAGGAGAGGGTCGTTTCAACCGTAAACGTCCGAGAGCTACGCAGCAAGTAGGCGAACAAGAACAAGGGGCAGACGATGAACAGAGCGAGGAAGAAATCATAATGCCTATACCAGAAACCCAGAAGAAGAATCCGAATGAAGGTAGGATAATATCTGCAGTCGATTGGGAGAAGATGTTGTCCAGTGCTTGGACGCACAAGGGGTTTTCCGGTGAGAATAAAAGGAATCAAGGCCTAGTTCTTTATCCTCCAAATACAATCTTTTGCAAAATTTGCAATAAGAGTAATATCCAATACAAACGGTTGTCTCAGCATATCAGTGGTCAAAAACATCAGGATTTGCTGCCCAAATTTAGAAAAGAGCAAACCAAGAAGGAATCACTAGAAACACGCACTGGGATCAATGGCAATTCAGTTGCTGACGAAATAGATCGCGAAGACATAGAGAAAGCAACATCAGAAGGAGAGAAAGCATGCAAAGCAGAAGTAATTCGTCTCCATCAATTCCTGGTTAATTGGAGAACAGGCGCAATCGCCAAGAACGAGAACACCTTCAAACTTTTATCGGAAGTATTATCCAGTGACTTCCAGGTTGTTTCTGCAGATGGAGATATTATTGGTCGCACAGATCTCCTGCAAGAAATTATCAAGTCGTACAACACTTATGAGAAGGGAGATTTGACTGTAGATATTAACAATTTCCGTTTGATCAGGAGCGGAAAGACTTGTTTAATGACATACAAAGAGTGGCAACGGATAGAATCCACGACGACGGCGAGGATAGCAACAGTGGTATTCCGTAGATTAAAGGAATTTAGATTGGAGTGGGTCCATGTGCATGAAACCTGGGTGCCAGGAACCAATTTGCGATCTGAAGGTGCGACCTTTGGAGATTGACCAACACCAGCAGCATGCTACGTCGGCGCTTTCATTATCGTTGTGCAACAAGGAGTGATCATTTCCTGTGATTGCTACTGGGGAAGGAAGAGAATACGGCTGTTCCAGTAGGCAAGCCTTCTTGTTATTATCTTCTTGTTCACCACCAGGCGAAGGTGTATCAGCAGGAGGAGAGATTGCTAGGGAATTCAAAGTCTCGCTTACGTCAACTAAATCATCACATTCTTCGCAAAAGGGTTCTTCGGTTTCTTCCTCGTCTTCGCTGAGTTCAGGTTTCCAATTGAATTTGAACTTTCCGCAGGGAGGACGAGGGATAACGACAGTATTGTAGAAAATCCCGTGCAACATCGCAACTAACTCAACAATCAAAATCAAATCCAAATCAAACGAATGATTAATAAACATGCAACAAAGTATCAGCGGCAATACCGCAAGAAACCAAAGACTTTATGAAATCCGCCAAAGAAAAGATTCTCGACAACGACAAGCTCCGCTCCTTCTCCACTTTTTTCGGAATTGGAGAAGAGTCCGCCTTTTCACCAACCATCACACCAACCATTCTCTGTCCCAGATTGAAGGAAAATATGTTATTCTTTTAGCTGAATTACATTCTATTGGCGGCTGTTGTCATGGTCGTCACACTATTTGCAACCATGATCAACCCCAAGACCATCATCATGCTCGCGATCCTTCTTGTCGCGTTGATGTTTGTCATCCAATCGACGGCGGGTGGAGGTCTTGAGATTAGGGGAGGAGCAATGGCTATCTCGAGAAAAAGTGTCACAGCGCTCATGATGGCCATCAGTGCGGTGGTATTGTTCTTCATGGTGAAATCTTTATGTTTGTGGATTTGGGTTCCTCGGCGTCGGCTCTAGCTCTCATTCATGCTCTTTGTAGGGATGCTTCCAAGTATTCGTTGGATGGAAGTAGTGGGGAGGCCTTGAATTCTTAAGTGGAAATGGTCGCTTGGTATTATACACTTCAGAGTTCATGTATTCAACAAAAGTGTTATCAATCAATATGACGTTCCAATGTCGGCGGGGGTTGTGGGTTTCGGTATCATCATCTACAACTCTTGTTTATAAAATAGCCGAGGAAAATTTCTGTCTCAATGACAGTATAGGTGCCGACAATCATGCTTATTATTTGAATACCCCAGTAGATTATTGAACTAATCATGGATACATACATTTGAAGAGAGCTAAATTGACGCGTTATATATCCCACGAATTTATTCAAATATACTGCATCTCCAATAAAACGTGCAGTATAAAAATATCTTGTTTATTAAATGTCATCGGATGGAATCTTTATTTCTTCTCAAGGAGATTCCATTTAAATCCTACTGCCTCAAGGCGCTGGATATTGGCATCAGATAGATTATATTTAGGTGGCCCCCCCTGCTTGATCTTTTTGTATCAACTTCCAAGCAATCGATATTTGTGGCCGTATTTGTTACTGTATGAATTTTGACATCAGATAGTTTATGAGATGATCTCCCCCCCCCTGCTTGATCTTTTTGTACGAGTATCTTATATCGCTGCACCATTTTCCAAGGGATTGATATTTGTGCTTCTTGTCTGAGTTTGATTGTGGGTGACACATTACAATGTCCAAGCTCCTCTTTGAAGGCTTGTACTAGATCCTTGATGCGATCATCAAATGTTTTAATGGATTTTGTACTATCGTTTGATCCACTACGTACAGCTGAATCTTCTCCCCGATGAGCATAATGCAGGGGATCGTTCAAATCCCTTTCCAAGCAGTGGGGCATTCGAACATTCGAACTCTTCGTCTACAAAAAAGCAGTTTCTTGAAAGATTCATTCTAATTCAAGGACTACACGTACCGGCCGGGCGGGCGGGGTAGTATTCCAACTTCAGTTTCATGTCAGTTTATTATGATATGAGATAGAGGCACAGAATTACAACATGACTCGATGGCCGAGCGGTCTAAGGCGCAACGTTAAGGCCGTTGTTTTCATTAGCGTGGGTTCAAATCCCACTCGAGTCATTCTTTTACTCGATAAATTCACAATAAAACTTCATTTTAGTAAGTTGTTGAAACAAGGAAGTGGGAACAATGAACAACTGACTACCGGCTACCGCTATGTACATAAAATGAAGAATGAAGGTGCTCACGATGAAACATCATAGCTTCCATTACTTACTTGTTCCCGTAGTGTTTTTAGTATTGCTTCATGGTACCCGAACCATCCATGCCTTCGTCCCACTTCAAACGCAACTTTCTAAATCATTCGCGAGAGCCTCTGCTATCGCAGGCACCATCAAGAAGACGATTGCTCTGGTGACAGATATCGATAGCAACAAACAAATCATTCTTCCTGGAGAGACACGCATTATTTGCGCTGATGATTCATTTTCGCTAGTGCAGAAGAGCATCTCTGATGATCATGGTGTGGTCGCAGTTGGTGTCACTGGGGAGGAAAGAGAAGAGTCAGATGATTTACTAGAAATGGCTAGCATGTGTGAAATCCGAAATTATGATGAGAGAGGTATGCATGTTACAGTGGAATGCATTGGTAGAATCAAACTGGAAAATTTTGCACAGCTTCATCCATACTGGACGTTCTACTTTTCTGTATTTGAGGAACACCAGGGCCGTCGTGAAGAATGCAGACTAGTTGCGGATAATATCGAGACCTTGATCAAAACAATATCACAATCAGAGCAAAAGGGCGGTCAAGGGGACGCTGAGGATAGCTTATTGCATAGATTCAAAAATTCATTTGAAAAATCCTTCGAACTAGACCATACCACTATGCATCAATCTCATGAAATCAGATCGCTAACAGCCATTAGCTGGGCAGCTTTTATTGCTGTTGAAGAAAAAAATTCCAACATGAATCACTACAATTATCGTATGAAAGCACTTGATTACGACACGCTATTTGATCGACTGAAACTCGCACAGTACATGCTACGAGAAAAGGAACTTAGGTTACAAGGCGTGAGGATGCAGGATGATCCAGTGGATGAAGATGACTACTACAATGCTGACATATCGCAAGATGGGTTTCAATGAAATATATCTACAATATGACAGCTCTGCAGAACAGTCATATTGTACCACACCGTATGAAATACACTTGGCAATCGCAACGCCAATAAGATGATGACCATGATTAAAATGCTCTTTGTAGATAACGCATTGTATATTTTGTTTTTTTACACGAACGTCTCTTACAACTACGATATGGCTACACTATAATAGAAAGAACTAATAATACAGTAAAAGGATGGTGAAGGAGTCCTTGTTCCCAGGGCGGATTTTAGAAAATCCTGTTGGTTTTGCGGGTGTACGTGTACACGGTGATATTGAAAAATGATCTATTTTCCAGATCCAGATTTTTTGGGCAAGAGAACTGCGTGAATGTTGGGAAGAACTCCTCCTGAAGCAATAGTAACTCCTCCAAGAAGCTTGTTCAATTCCTCATCATTCTTGACAGCAAGAGTAATGTGCCTGGGTACGATACGGCT
>Ga0115005_10002812_pt1 | contig 13874 bp, 10 predicted proteins | sample ArcOceMetagenome_FD_87163 | JGI IMG/M metagenome (GOLD analysis project Ga0115005, IMG submission 87163) | Marine eukaryotic phytoplankton communities from Arctic Ocean - Arctic Ocean - Greenland ARC118M Metagenome | ecosystem: Environmental > Aquatic > Marine > Oceanic | place: Arctic Ocean... | reverse complement strand
TGTCGATGAGAGGTGAAAATGATCAGCTTACTAAATTATGAGTATGAGTTAGGAAGTGGAGAATTGAAGGCTCCAAGCTCTTTCGGAGTTTGTCCGTGTCGGACCAGATGTTAACGGATCTTATTAACGGTTGAGGTAAGAACAATATATAACTCTTGGGGGCTATCTCTGGTTTTTGACAACCCCATTTTCAAAAGTACGTTGGAATTTTCAAAGAGACAGTACATTTCGCTAAGTAATTAGTGTAGTTACCTTACATAGATCAATCTCTATTAGAAGTCTGAGATACATCTTGCAGAGCCCAGTTCAATCACATTCTTGCACCAAATTGAAATGACCAATTTTGAGAAGGCTAATCCTGCTTCCTCGAGTAATCGGAGTCACGGGGGGCGGGGAGCGAGAAGAGGAGCTGCGAGGAACATACCTGTCGTGTCATTTTTCACCCTGATGATACTACTTCTCATTGCTTCTTCGGGCTTTGTTTACCATCAATCATTGCCAGTACACGTAGGCGAAGATGGCTCTGGTAGTATTATTGAAGACTTGCTTGTTTCTGTTTCTGATTCTGTTTCTGAAACAAAGAAAAAATCTGCTCCTCTCTCCTCGAACAAAGAACAAGACACACTTTCTTCCTCCTTCTCATGGGAATCACCACATCTCTTGGACTGCCATCGCATGACTACTAGTACCGATGATACCATCACTGATGCCAATGAAATATTTGTGGCAACCAAAACAGAACCTTCATTCCTCATGAACATCCACAATCCAAAAATAGACCAAGTCTCAAAGACCATCCAGACAGATGGTTGCTGGGAATGTAATCACGTTCAAGAAATGCTGAATGCCCTCAACAAATATCCCATTCCTACTTTCTTGATATCGGCGGTAACATTGGAATGTGGACTCTCTCTGCGGCAGCGGCGAAAAAACAGACCTTTACGATTGAACCCTCTCCTGAAAATTATCACAGGATCTGCAAGACTGTCAATAGAAATTCGTTTCATGATCGCATTCATTTGTTGACTGTTGCGGCTACTTCTCAACCAGAGACGTTTCGTCTGGAAATTCCTGTCAATAATAAAGGTGGGACAAAAGTGATTCCACATCCATTACCAAAGGAGGGTGCTGGTGCTGCTAACGATAACGCTAAAGCTAACGACAATAAGGGAAATGACAATGACAATGTTAGTATCATCAAGGGTGTCACAATTGATTCTCTGAATCTGCCGATAGACCGCCCTGTTGTCATCAAAGTAGATGTTGAGGGGCATGAGCTTCAAGCTCTCACTGGAGCCTTGAGCTTCTTGAAAAATGCCCAGATTGTTCATGTGAGCATGGAGCTTCGGATTTTGAATAATCAATGGAAGGATGTGTTTGATGTGTTGACATCCAAGGGATTGGTACCATTTAGGATCGATGGGGATGGGGAAGAAAAGAGTCTTGATCCCAATGTATTGTCGGAATGGAAGAATAAGAAACATCCGAAAGTGAGGTATTATGATGTTGTTTGGAGGATGAAAGATTGACCATGTTCCATGAAATGATCATGATCAGCGCAACAGATGGAAGGTACTGCATTATTCAGCGAACTACACAGCAAGGTACTGGTATTATAGTAATACGTAATAGGACTTGTACCGTACCAACACTCATAGTACTATGCAAATTTGATTAATAACTGGAAGTGAGAAGAAGTAACACATACAAGTAAGGTTAAGAATCCAAGGATTAGTTTCCTGAGATTTATTTTACGAGCCGTTGGGTGGTTATAATAGCACCATAGGACATGCGAGTCGTTATCTGCAATATGTCTGCGCAGGAAAAGATATCACAAACACTTATGGTAAGAAGAGCTCATTCAGAATGAATGCACTCTCCGAGACTTGTACTGTAAATAGCTCTCTACGCGATGGTAGCAGGACTGTTATTTGCATCTTTTACTTTGATTCTCAAGAACAAAGTCACATTTCTTGAATGTATCACATCTGCCAAATGTGGTTCGTCAAAGGCTTTATATGCATGCTCGGGACGAGATACAAAAACAACAGCCTGCCTCTCTATCGTAGGATCTATCGACTGAGCAAGTAAGAACCGGTCGACATCTGTTTTGCCACGTCTGCCCCTACAACATCGTCAATTGTCAACATTCTCCCGCGGAGGATACTTTAACAAATACAAAATTTAAATAAGATTTCTCTGCCCCTGCAAGGTCATTGCATGAACTTGCAATATTCCCTCCATTCCAAACATCACTTGTAGTTGCCAAGCATGCTTTCCACTCCCATGCTTGACATCATTATGAGCCGGGTAACATTTAACCTCTCCACGAAGAATCGGATGATTTAAACCGTTCGTGATAGTTTATCAACGATGTAAAATAACATCGAAAGGCTTCCAAAACTGCGCGCAGATTTCTTTTCATGAAAAATACAGGGATAAACGGTTGAAAACCGTCCAATCCCGACTTTTTTTACATCCTTGCTCGCTTGTCTCTCTCTGTCTGTTGTCTGTTGTGTGGGGTGCTCAGAACTCAGAAGTGCTCAGTGCTCAGTGCTCAGTGGTGAATATTCAACATGATATATGATACAATACAAGTACCGGTACAACACCTACTAGCACCTATCAACATTACAGAGCCTCTACGCAAGCCGCACACACGAAATAATGAGCACAGCAGGCGGAGCATCAATCCCGCCCGAGCAGTTGAAAGCTCGCTATTTAGGAACTGGTGAGAGTTGAGATGTTGACAGGAAACAGAAAATAGTTTTTTTCTTTGGTGGTGGCTTCTTCGGCAAATACACATTTTCACTTCTTCTAACTTCTTCCTTTCCAATCAAATCTTATAGGCCATGCCGATATCAGTAAACAGTAAGTACCTGCGGGTAATGCAACTTACTATCTGCTTCGTGCTCGAACCGCTGAGGTCTCACACATTTATACTCGATTCCCTTCCCTTCAGCGACTGGATTACTAATCAACACCGTGATACACTCGCAAGTCATGTAGGGCATTACGATCATTTATCCTATTATGCCGTGGCTCAAAATGAAAGTATTGCTAGAGTTAGATTACAGATGCTGGAAAAAATCTACCAACCCTGTGGAGTGTGAGTATAACCCTGTCAAACTTTCAAACTTTACTTCCTTCTTCATGTTGTTCTCAAAGTTACTTTATTCATTAATTGTCGAATGGTTTTTAAAAATAGGCCTCCCCCAAAGAATGACGATGCATAAACTAAAGCCTCAAATTCCCTGCAATAATATACGTCGATTTTCTGGCTTCTTTTCAGGGAGAATGAAGTTTACTACATTATGCATATACAAGTGGCAACAGACCCACTCACCATCAGATTATTTGTAATACGTGTATTGTAAATACCAAATCAAATCTTCAGTATTCACTAAAGTGTAGATACCCAATTTAAATTTCTAATATATTATATGTTCGTTACGAAGAAAAGAACTTCAGAACTTTTCTGTATGCCTTCGTCATCACCTGATAAAAAGTTGGATGGTTCCCTGTATTCGGAGTTTTTTTGATTAAAATTGAGATTAGATTGACATTCAAACACTTTTGCAACTTCTCAAACATATGCCACTTACCATTAACAAAGTAGGCATACAGATAGCAGTTGTATTTCACGTCTTCAATATTGTAGTAATCTGAAGAAAGGAATGAATGTAGTTGGAACAATTGAGCATCCGAAGAAGGCAAAACCAACACTCCAGAAACGTAGCCAATCAATTATAATCCGTACCTTTGATCTCTTCGATTCGATAAAACCCCAACTTTTCATAGAATTTGATAGCTGCATTATTGTATGTGATAACATGCAGGTACACAACACCGCATGTAGGCACCTTCTCAATCATCTTCAGACAATCATGTATCATCTTGGTTCCTAATCTCATTTTCCGGAATTTTTCAGTGTTTCCTAGTGTCATAATATAAAACATCCTTGGATGAACATTTCTGCTCCTAATCAAAGTGTTTGTAATTTTTCCATCCTTTATCTCGCTGCACTTTACAAAGCCGCCAATGATGCACGAAATGATTTGATCGGCTCCACCACATTCCATGTCTTGCAGCGAATCCAGACATTCTTTGTCTGATACAACAACTCTATCTTCAAGGTCAAGGTCCAGAAACACGTCTGAATTCACATCTACATTGATTGCAAGATTTTCCATCAAGTCGTTCTGAATCGCCATCTCTAGAAATTCCTTTCGGTTCCAAACTGCAATCCGCGAATAAAGTGGAGTACCGCCAAGGGATTTATTCATGACTATATTTTTATAGAAATCTTCGCTGTATTTGACTGGAAAAAGTTCTTCGTGCAATGCTTTAATTTGATTGTGGTCGCCGTCTTGCAAAGGTCGGAATGATAGTAAAGATTTGCATTCTGTTAAAGATTTGCATTCTGTCTCTGAGTTGGAACATTCCTCGGTGGAATTGATAGCTGTGATGTGTTTCGTCATGTTATCTTGGTTTGAGCAAGGGATGCAGGAGAGAGTGCTTTCGAGACGGCCCGAAACAAGAATTTACCTTCTTTGCATCAGACAATTTGGCTGTTTTGAAGGCAAGGCGAACGACGCTGAGTACTTGAGTGTACTGAGTTCATGTATTTTTCAAGTTGATAATTATAGGGTGTTTGTGATGTTGTTGTGCGCGATTGTGCGAATTGCGAACCACCTCAAGAAGAATCATCAAAAAAGGCCTCAATGCATCATCACTTTTTGATTTTAATCAAGCAATAACTATATCTTGGTTTCAATGCAATTAATGTTATATTCGCTTGAGATTCTTTTGCCTTCAAGAAATAATTTTCTAGGAGGAGCTTGGCCTTATGTTTCGTATTCAGGCAACCTAAGCAACCAATCAACCGGCATGAAGTTCTAAGTAGATGAAAGTACAACTTCCTTGCACTACTGTAGGGTGATCTCAGTGTGTATCTTTATATTGATTGATTGTCTATTTCTCTTTTTAAACATTCTCCTTTTTGCCTTTCAGCAATAGTAGTTCAAGTCCAAATTCAAATAGTATACATTCAATAGGGATTAAGTTGATAAATGGTACCAACAAAAAGTCTGTCAAATTCATTTTACCTTGCACACAACTAAAATATCCCAATTCATAATGTAATTTTATAATACAGATAACCTGCATGGTAACCAATCAAATGATTCTAGCAAACTTAAATTGTGTTGTACTTCATCTGAGTTGGGTCAAATCCAGGCATAGGGAAAGTAGTGGCGAACTTGTTAACCGCGAGCCTCAAAGCAGCAATCTCATCGTTACCATCCAACAGTGCAACAAAGTCCTTCAATTTAGGACCACTCTTCTCTTGGAGACTCAAAGCAATCTTCAATGCCTGATCCAAGAATGTTCCAATCTGCTCAAAGTCGGATTCTACGAACTTTCTAGTGGTCAATGCAGGTGCTCCAATACGAACTCCACCAGGTGTTACAGCAGACACGTCTCCAGGGACGCAATTCTTGTTCAAAGTAATGCATACAGCATCGCATACCTTCTCAAACTTGGATCCAGTAATTTTCTGAGGCTTGAGATCCCAAAGAATAAGATGGTTATCAGTTCCTCCGGTAGCTAGACTGTATCCCATAGAAACAAGTTTCGCTCCCAAGGCTGCTGCATTCTTCTTGACCTGCTGTGAGTATTGCTTAAACTCAGGAGTCATAACCTCCTTAAGCTGAGTAGCAACTCCAGCAATTTGATGCTCGTGTGGTCCTCCCTGAAGAGCGGGGAATACAGCCTGGTTGATAAGGGGCTCGAATCCACGCTCGTCCTTACGGAAGAAGATAATTCCAGCACGAGGTCCACGAAGAGACTTGTGGGTGGTAGTGGTTACAACATCTGCATAATCAAATGGAGAAACTGCCTCTGAGGTAGCTACGAGTCCGGAGATGTGAGCCATATCCATCATAAGAAGCGCACCATTGTCATCAGCAACCTTGCGGAACTTTTCATACTCCCACTCACGAGGGTATGCAGACCCTCCCATGATGATCATTGCAGGTTTGAAGAGAGATGCATCACGAGCCATCTGTTCATGGTCGACAATACCAGTGATAGGATTGACCTGGTAAGGAAGAGATTCGAAGTATACAGAAGTAGCAGATACAGCCTTACGGGTCTTTTCCTTCTTTGAATAAGTGTAGAATCCGTGAGTCAAGTGTCCTCCAGAGGGAAGGTCAAGACCCATGATACGGTCATGGGGCTTGAGAAGCGCAGTGTATACAGCAAAGTTGGCTGGAGATCCAGAGTAAGGCTGAACATTAACTCCCCACTTGTCCTCATCGAGACCGTAAGCCTGAAGCGCACGCTTCTGGCACAAAATCTCAACCTGATCCACAATCTCATTTCCTCCGTAGTAACGCGCATTGGGAAGACCCTCAGAGTATTTGTTAGTCAAAGCAGATCCAAGGCATTCCATGACAGCCTTGGAGGTGAAGTTCTCAGAAGCGATCAACTCAAGAGACTTCCACTGACGGTTCTTCTCTTGCTCAATCAAATCATACAATTCGGGATCGTGCTCCTCAAGGGATACAAGTCCAGTAAATTTCTATCGTGAAAGAGAGATATGTCAGTCAGTTGGCTTTACTATGCAAAAAGCGATTTGATCAAATGATAGTAGTTTTGCATACAATCATCTTAGTCCCCTATGTGCATAGGTAAGTATTCAGACTAAACGAACCAATCAATGGCAGAAGCCAAGTCAACGTCCGTTCCAAAGGTATAGATCTCGCCTTTTTGTGTTCTGATCGCTTGTGAAGATGCCTCCATCTTTTTTTCTAACTGAACGCACCTGATCTTTGAAAGAAGTCATGTTTAATTATCTGTATGTAGATTATATGAGTTTATTAATCCTGATGGATGGTGGGAAGTTGTGATGACACAACAGCAAGATCCCCTTGTTCGCCAAACGAACGGATGGCTTTCGGATGACTTTCACCAATCACGCGCTTCCTCGTCAGTGCGCATGTTCTTCGTGAAATTCATAACCTATGATACTTTTTATGAGTCAATGAATCTTTAAAATAATGTCAACACTGACATTGACACTGATGTCAATAATACAAATCCTAATATTGCTAATACTTGAAAAACAACTTCCTTTTTTGTTGATTTGCTCACAGGCGCAAGATAGTGTAGAGACAGTTCTATTTTCTATTGAATGCAATTATTGGTTATAGAAATATACACTTTCTCATTGGGCCGTGTGAAGGAGTAGAAAGCTGATTAAAATCGGTCTCCTTTTTCTTCTGCTTCGATGATCCCTCCGATCGTACCGGTAGCTCCAAAAGCCTGGTGCTGCAGACAGCAGCATGGTTCATACTAAGCGTGTTAGTCGATGGTGAGTGGATTTAGGTCTTCTTTCTTGATCTAGCACATTTTCTAGGCAAAATTCTACCAAAGAAACCATCACTATCTCCACCCGATTCTTTTCTATAAGTTTTTGCATTCTTTCCAGATCCTTCAAACGAACCGTCTTTTGCCTTTCATCCTTATCTGCTATATATCTTCGTGCCAGTATACATTCAATTGTTTCAGACGGTGAGGCTTTATCATCATTCGACGCCGATGTTTTGTGAGCGTAGCCTCCAGAAACAAAAATTTCCAAACTCTGTTTTACCACATGCCGATACAAAGATAACGTCTTTTTCACCAAGTCTGCTAATAACAGGATCAAGCAAGAAATCATGACTCAAATCCTGATATTCAGCTACTCCATTTCCATCTCCTTGATCGAGCAAATAACTTCCTTATAGATCCTTTTCATATTTATCACAATTAGTATCTTACTTACACATACAAACGTAGGTTATGAGGTACTTTATGTAGTAACATTGTAATTTTGGAAGCATCGCTACCAGTACTTTCAGTTGAAGTTAATGCCTTCTTATCTTACAACGTCTTGTAATACATATATTTACTACTTGGCACCTACCACTCACAATGGAGATAACTGCCTTTTTCTTCCGGCTTTCAATCTTATAGATGTTTACTGCGATTCGAAAATTGATCGGATTTTAGGTTTACATGCACTTCTAGCTATCGCTGATTTTCAATATGAAATTATATACGTTCCCATTTTTATTCAAGGCTTCAATTTAACTCAATAGTTCTTGTTCCTGTAGAAATTTGAAACAGGTTCCCAGTTCGTGTAAAAAGATTTCAAGTTTTCATCTCCAGATAAATTCTTTGTTGCGTTCTTGATATGCGGCATTGGCACATTGTCGCCAATGCTCCTTTCAGAACCGCGGAACTTCTTGAATACTGGAAGCCTCTTTGAGGTTTTCTTTTCGTCAATTCCTTTCATCTCGTGTAGGAACCCATTCCAAATGGGAGTCACATGTGAAGGAGACGAAGGCGTGTAATTTGTGAGCGTTTTCGGGACAATAGTTTCCTCGTTGACATGCTGTCTGTCCTTCGTCACAGCCCATTCCCACTCGTTCGCACTATTATTGATGTTTCGGAAGAAGGCCTTATTTTCTGCATCTTGAGCAGCAATAAACTGCTTCACTACTGTCTCTTCACCTGAGTATGCATGGTACTCTCTTTGCAAGAGAACTGTGATACGGTGGTTCAAAATTGATTTGATGAGAGATACTGCAATCGTATCGTTCATTACGGGTTCAACCCGGAAGAACGGTCTATGCGGATGAGTGTCAAAGGAGGAAGAAACCATTACACGCGAGGAGGAGCCGTGTCTCTCTTTCGCGCTATCCATGTTTGCCCATTCCGAGCCTGGGTAACACATGATCTGGCTGCCATCTGCGGCGCCTTTAGATCTTTGCTTGCACCTTTTTAGCTTTTTCACTTCCTGTGGGGAAAGCTCAGTCATTTCTTTGTTCGCGAGATCAAACCAGAGGGAAACTCTCGATGCAGGCTCTCCGCACAAGCCAAATGCGAGCTCTTGGACTACAATTACTTCATCGCGCTTAAAAGCAGCATTATCATTGTACATCATCTTGGCTGCGTCGTAATCCTCCTTGGAGATTCCTTTGACCATACGGTCGATAGGAGGAGAGCTACTAGTGCTCAATGATCCAGGCATGTCCTCTGGCTTCAAAAGACAAAAGTACTCGGTACGAATTACCATGCAAATCTCATTGTACACCAAATGCTGTGGCTTGTATACAAACTGCTTCTTGGGATCAGTTCCATATCCCATGCGACTCGCAATGCTTAGCCTCTGCAATTCACTAATTTTGGTCTTGGCAAGAACATTAGCTCTACCCTTTCTTGGATTCAAGTTTGCAAGGTTGCAAACAAGACTGTACGTGTCCCTCCACTCGAGACCATTGTCTTCGTCAACTGGCTCTGGATTCTTCTTCAACGAAGGACGGCTGTTCCAAAGTTGGTTCTGCACCAAAGGATTCTTTTGGCTGAGCTCGGCCAAGTTTAGATGATGGGACTTGTCCACAATCAAATCAGTCGGGAGATTGGAAGCTGGGATATCACAATGAGGCAGCCAAGAAGTTTCCAATCCTTTTACGCGAGGATCATGTATATTAGTGCATCGGAGTCCAAATGGGCTATTATTGGCCATATATAGAGAATTGATTAAAGTGAGAAAAAGAATAGCAACATGCCTTATAAAAAAGAACTAGATGAAAACAAACTCACCAACCCCCAGTGGACACCCATGAAAAGCAAGGGAAGGCACGATACGAATCAATGTCAGAAACCAATCCCGCTTTATCCATTTCCATCAGTGTGGTATACTTCAACTCATTCTCACCGTGAGCATAGTTGCATTTCCTTCCGAATGGACACGTTTCCCCTCTAGAAATGAAGAGGCACAATTCAGTCTTGACCTTCGCTTGCCTATGAGGATCCCCCTTTAGATTCTGAGGAAGTGGCGATCCGCCAAGATCTGCAGAGTCGTTTTTTTGCTGCGATCGGTGAAGGATAGGGCTTCGAATAGTACTATTTTTGGGGCTGGAAGAGCCCCTACTCTTGGGAGTACCGGTCGCGTCTTTACCTCTCATGGCGGTGCTAAGATAGCTTCGTTCGTCAGGACGGGGGGTAGATAGATGGTTGTTTGTGGAAGTACTTCTTTCATTTCCATGAGCCTTTGTAGGTTCAGAGATCGAAGTAGCACTATTCTTGGATTGCGCAAGAGGCGTCATACATTGTGACAGGCTTGGTGGACGTGGTTTGGGAGAGAAGTAAGAAGTGGTGCTGGAGGCAGGTACGTGTACTTCAGATGATTCGAAAAGAGGGAAATCAGGAGCTTCTTCATATACTGGATCATATGATGGGGTGAAAAAGTACGCAGAATGGTTACTGGAAGGTGGAGGGCTAGCGAACGGAGTCTTATATTCAGCATCATAATCGTTCATATCTGCACCAGGAGTTGTTGCATATAGAGATTGAAGTGAATTTCTGCGAGAAACAGATGGACTATTCCAATCAGAGAAATTGGATGGAGATGCCAAGTACTCTGAGCAAGCCAACGAAGGAACAGGCGAGGCAATGGGATACCTATTTTTCGCCGTGGCCATAATAGAGTAGAAATCGGGGGTACAGTTGCTCGCTCCTCTATCTTGTGCTTGGGGGCGATGATGGATAGTATCGATACGTGTAGAGGACCTAGATTCCAAATTTCCAATTGACGTGGATGGTGTAGATTCATTGCTCTTGAAAGAAGGGATGAAAGAAGGAACGTAAGCGTCCAAAAATGGGGAATCTTTAGTTTCAATCTTCATGCTCGATTCTGTTTCAAGGACCGGGAAAGATCCAGAAAAAGGAACGTTTCTCGTGAACAAGGGCTGGAAATTTCCCTGTTTGATGAAATGATTAATAAATGAAAAGGCATTGTTAGAATGATTCCATGTTGTATGTTGTAAATTGAAATGCTGATTCTCCAAAACAATTATATTCAATGGAGACTGAGTGAGCAATGACAAAAAATTCCTCCTTTCAACTAGTTACTAGTTACTAACTAGGAGTTGGCCAAGAATAAAGGAATCAAGCCTGCTCATCTATCCTTCACTCGTCGCATTCACGTCTCTGACATCTGTAATCTACAGCAAGATAGGTAGACCTACAGTACTAAGAGACCAAGATTGTGAAATCCAATTCCGGCAAAGTATCGAATAGACTACAAAATGAATCTTGCCTACACTAGTAGACAAACCTCTTCGACAATGATTGCACGATTCCGACATCGGCACCCAGCATTCGTGTGAAAACAATGCTCATCATTCTATAAGACTCACCTTGGCAGATGTATCATTGCTGTCTTGTTTCATTGGGCGATCCTGAGGAAGATAGCACTGCATTGTATTCTTCATTGAAGCTTGAAGTAGACTAGTCAAGGAAAAATGACACTATCCTCAATTGTGAGATCTTACAGGGGACCGAAAAAAAAAATGAAGAACGAAGGCGGAAAGGCGCGGCAGAAGATTCCAAGATGTGGAATCATAATTATTTCGGGTTTCCTGTAATTAGATGAAAGGAATCATAACTAATTTGTCAAAAATTACAGTCAATCCGTGTTTCAGTGCATGTCTTTTGTAAGTAGGTACATTTGTGCGACATGAATATGCAAAATCATTCAATCGAATGACCAAAGACCAAAGACAGACCAAACAATAGTCAATGGTATCAACTAACTTGCAGCGCTTGAAAAAATAGGATCATCTCGGTAACTAGAAAAATATCACACTGAGTTGGCTTAGTGGCTGTCGAGAAAATCAGCTCGCATTATTTATTTACAGGGGTGATTGTTTTTCTAAAATTGTGACTTGTATTTCTCGACTAAATTCAAAATCCTCACCACTACTAGGCTAACAACGATAAATATACACAATTTGAATATGCTTGTTTTAATCTGTGCATGGTTTTGTTTTGCGATGAGTATAATGAAGTCTAAAAGTGCTCACAATATTGAATAATTCAATACTGTAGATTAGATGGTGTAATTTTGGAATTGACTCATTTTTTAGTCGCGGGATGGATGCGTTTTCATTCTAAAAAAATAGCAGTAGTACGTAGTGCGAGTGCCCGCCGGAGATTGGATTTCTATTTTTTATCGCATCATTAAATTCTCTTTCGTTGGCGTTTCCAAGTTGAAAGTGACTGACTCATCTAACTCACTGAAACACTTATTCAATCATCCTCTTTCAACACTCCATCCTCCACTCGCTACAACAAGCAATTAATCCCGCCACACTCAGGTGACTTGTGAAATATGATGGTGTCATTACTAGCAAAGTCTGTGTTTTATGTTGGAATACTCTCATCGGGCGCTGTCGCTTGGTCCTCGGTCGGTTCATCGGATCGAAGAGGGTTTCTACAAAATGCAAGCAGGGCAACTGGAGTTATTGGAATAGCCAGCATCTGTGGCGGAGAGGTCTTTGTTGATAGTGCTCAAGCGGCTAGTACACCAGGAGCTTCCAACACCACCAAGGAAAACAACAATGTTTATCAACCACTGCCAGGGTCTCTTCTGGGACAAGTTCATGTCATAACCGGATCGTCAACTGGGTTGGGGTTGGAAGCATCCAAGCGTCTAGCAGTTGCCGGCGCCGCAGTCGTTTTGACAACACGCACTGCCGCAAAAGCCGAAAGAGCAAAGAATCAAGTGCAAGAATACCTACAGGAGAGGTCCATCACTAACCCAGAGATTTATGTTGTGACTCTTGACTTGGACGACCTGGCTTCGGTCAAGTCCTTTCCTGATCGGTACAGTCAAGTCCTTGGGTCCAGAAAGATTGACGTGCTAATGAACAATGCAGGCGCAATCACCAAGAGTCGTGAATTTACAAAAGACGGATTCGAGAAAACATTTCAATCGAACCACTTGGGTCCGTTTGTATTGACATCCTTGCTGTTTCCATATCTGAATCGCAATGGTAATGGTTCTCGCATCATAAATGTCTCTTCCGTTGCACATGAATTTGCCAGAACGGTCAAAACGGGCAAACCTGGTTTGGATATGGACAATTTGAACGGTGAACTATCGTATGGAGCGGACGGCTGGGAAGCATACGGGAACACCAAACTGGAGAACATTTTGTTCACTGAGGAGCTCCAGCGTAGAGCGGATGCCGCTGGACTAACATGGCTGACAGTGGTTGCTTTACACCCTGGGGTCGTTGGAACAGATATCTGGAGAAGCACTTACGTTTCAAAAAGCAATGATGCAATGTCGATAAAAGGAATGACATCCAAACTATTTTACAACAATGTCTTGTCCACGGAAGAGGGGGCCAATACGCAAGTCATGTTGGCTGCCAATGTGGAAGTAGTAAAGGGTAAATACTATGACGAATACGGACGAGTGAAGAAACTAGCTCCCTTTGCACAAGACCAAATGAAGGCTCGGGAGTTGTGGGGAGTCAGTGAGAGCCTTTCGGGTTGCTCATTCAAGGTGGAGTAAATATGGTGATACAGAATGACAGTTGGTTCATCAAGTTGATCTGGCGGTAGCACGTATCAGTCTAATCAAGCATTGCATGTTTTTCGGATCCTGCAATGGTCGAATAATTCTCCTCCTTATTCCTTTGAAATAAATTCAGATTTATGCATGAAAAGAACTTATTTAAAAAAAGAAACAATTCAATGCACGTCTTTATTAATAATGAATCAATTATCTCAAACGAAAGTAATGCTGGAATAGCTCTGGTACTGGTAACAACCACATTTTGTGTGATACTATTAGATACCGCCAAGAATGCATAGTCTTATCAGTGGAACATGAACATTATACAGAGCTAATGCGAAGGGTATATTATGATGTTATTACTACCTAGTCCATATTCATCTGTACATTCGTAGTCTCTGCTCATCATTCATTTGTTGGAATCAGTTACTGTTCAGCGACTTACGCTATAACGGTC
>Ga0115005_10002807_pt1 | contig 13883 bp, 10 predicted proteins | sample ArcOceMetagenome_FD_87163 | JGI IMG/M metagenome (GOLD analysis project Ga0115005, IMG submission 87163) | Marine eukaryotic phytoplankton communities from Arctic Ocean - Arctic Ocean - Greenland ARC118M Metagenome | ecosystem: Environmental > Aquatic > Marine > Oceanic | place: Arctic Ocean... | reverse complement strand
TTACTTGTTACTGGGCTGGAAAAAGACGTTTGTGGCGTATCACAGGATGTTGGATGCTATATTTTGATGTTCATATGTGGTCAAATGTTGCCTGTGTGAACCGAAGGAGAGTCCCAAAGCTTGTATTCAAAATGGAGAATGTCTTTCAGCAAACTTTAGAAGAGGAGATGCCCATACCTGCACATTCTAGTGAACACGAGATTCTTTCCATAGACCCAGCCACGATGGCATCACAGTATTTGTCAACTGCAAAGAAGTGATTCTTCTCATAGTTCTCGTGAGAACAAACGACAATAGAACTGTTTGATGAAGGAGAGCATCAGATTTGGTTTTGTTGGTGTTGTTGTTGGCAACGAATGAAAACTGCCATGGTTCGGAACCCTTTTGCACTGCTGAATAACAATAAGGAGGATTTTTATCTCACCCGGTTGAAATAATTGTTGGTCATCAAATGCATCATCTTGAATTAGAATTCTACTATAGATACATGTGGACAAATATCTTGTACAATTAGATGTGAATAAAGAGCGATAATCTGGATAAATCTTTAGCAATTTTTGGATACCCTGCTGCTAAAATCCACTCATTTCTAGAGGTCCATTGAATTGAAATATTTACATATCCATACGTGGTGTAACAAACAGTACTATAATTGCAAGTTACATTTTATTTATAAATAATATTTTAAAAAGCAAGATTAAAAATAGGTTTTGTTTCAACTCCTCGAAAGAATAGCTCTACAGTAGCCCGAAGAGGATAAATAAACAACCACAATTTTATGTTCAAATTTCGATTTCATTCGTTGCAAGAGTCTGAAAGCTTGAATCGGCATCAAAACTATATTCGAGATCCTGTGCATAATTGCGCCACACATCTCCACAAATCTTGCATTTCTTTTTCTGGGCCTTCGTGAAAGTTCGCAATATGCAGCGTCTGTAGTGATTCCAAACTTTTTTGTACGGAGCACAGCCTGGCACCTCGCACTCGCCTCCACTGGCCGGATCAGTGGAAGTACAGGTCTGCACATGTTTAACTAGAATGCAGAGAGCATGGCAATGCTTCATTTCAGGGCATGGGACATAGAACTCGTCATCAGCCTTAGTTGGGTGGGGATGAGTGCATGTAAGTGCATGATGAATCTTTTTTAGCCTATCCTGTTTCATTTGGATTGCTGCTTCCATCGCTTCCTTGGTGGCTGGCTTCTGAGTCAAACAGGTCTTTAACGTTGAATATGTTTGAACTGATTTTGACGTTATAACAGAGCGTTCGTCTTCCTCCACGTCGCGCATGTCCGCCAGAGTATGGAGATCAGAATCTATTTGTTCTTCGTCGAAAGACACATCAGGCTTGTCGTTGCTTTCGTCAAATGGGGACATTTTTAGGGAACCAAATGAGATGTCGATCGTTTGTTTTGACTTCTTGGTAACTTCTGCAGTCTCACTACGTGTAGGTGAGGTCGAACTTGTTTTGTCTTGATTTTCTCTTTGATTTGGAGTAGGTACGCTGGAAACACCACGCATTTCGTCGTTATTTTTCTTCTTCGAAAGGTACATATTTTGCAGCCGTCTCCTGCGCAACGCTGTCCCCGACATTTCACTAGCAATCGACGCCATTTCATCCTGTCCTGTCGTCAAGATCTGCGGAATTGGCGAGCTCCTCTCATACTTTCCGGCAATACTTTCAATTGCAGGAATGTCATTTTCCTTCTCATAGCCAATAGCACTTTGATTTGTTTTACTACGTGTGCGAAGACCTGCATCTGTCCTATTCGAGATTACATCAGTGACTTCTAATACGGAAAGACTTTGAGCCGTTAGTTTCTTCAATTCGTCCATATCTGGACCCTCATTGCTTGACGATTGAAGCTCCACGATGGGCGAAAAATGCTCAATCTGCCGAATTTCCTCCTTTTTCGTTGCAGTACTGGTATTCACCTTCAGCGCGCTTTTCTTTCTTTCTACTTTTGACTGTACATACATGGGTGGATGCAGTGAATCCTCCAAGCCGATATTGTCATATTGCCCAAATGTATTCTGGGTAACATTCAATTTCTTGCGCTGCCTTGGACTTCTTCTGGGAGACTTGAGACCTTGCGAAAGCCAGCTTTTTCGACTGAACTCGGATTGCATGGTGTTGAGCGAACTGACGGTATCAATGGTCATAGCATCCAACTCGGGATCGCTATCCTCTCCGTATCCAACCGACCTTCCATCGTCGTGAACTGAATTAGCACTTTGACTAGGAAACTCTTTGTGGTCATGTCTTCTGTGACCGCTATAGTTTGTCATTGGCAAGAGAGAATGATCAAAACCTTCCTTCTCCAAATGACCCGAGATGGAAATCTCCAACCCATCCACGCCATCCATCAACTTCTCTTTCCCACTAATGGTGCTCTTTTGATCAGAATCCATCTCCACCATAGTTTTGGATTGTACAGTCTTTTCCATCATCTCATCTTTCCATTTTCTCTGCTGAGCCAGGAGTAACCTCCTCTGCCTAAAACTAGACGCTTTGTTGCTTGCAGATCGAGGACTTTTGGGAATATCAGGCATCTGGGTCTTTTTATTAAAAGGACTCTTTGGTGCTCGCAGCTGAGATTTAGAAGTTTGAGGCAAGCGCGAAGGATTTTGTTGTGGATATACGTTTGCAGTCATGTCTAGTTTGCTCATACTCATACTTGAATTCATACCTGAATTCATACTTGAATTCATACCATTCATTCTACTCATATGCCCAACTGAAGAAGCTCGTTTCCGGCAATCAAAAGGTTCTTCGTCAAAGTCAAATGAATGCGCCATTACAGATGTAGGGGAGGGCCCTTTGTCATTCTTTAGTTTGCTAGTTGTCCGATACACTCGATGTGTTTTCGGTGAAGGCGGGGGCGAGGCACTTCTTACCCCCGTAAGTCGCGATGCATTATACCGAGCATTCATTTGCCGTTCGATTTCTCTGTTCGCTAGTTTGATAGAGGGTTTTCCTTCTTTCTATTGGTTGCTTGTAAAGAAGTCTACTGTGGCTGTAGTTGATATCGTTAGTTTCGTCGTTACATTTCGTGGTGCGCTTTCCGTTCGTGTAAGGCAGAAGAGAAGGGGGGGTGTCGTGAGAGTTTTGTCCGAGGAGTAGTTGTCAAAAACAAGGATCATTTACGGGATTGGAAATTGGAATTGAAATTGTGATGAATTTGAAATTGAAAAAGGAAAAAAGTCGGATTAGAGTTTCAGTCAGCGCGCTGAAAACCATCTGGTAAAAGTCGGATTAGAGTTTCAGTCAGCGCGCTGAAAACCATCTGGTAAAAGGCCGAAATTAAAAATAAAAAAACATTAGTTTTGAAGTTTGATCGCTGAAAACCGCAAGGGTCTCCTCCTCACAGTCTCCTCACATCACAGCCGACAATAGCTTTATAGCGGCCAAGTAGAAAATAGCCAGAAATAATACGTTCATTGTGGGAATGTAATACTTATCCGTTCGCATTGGAACGGCACACAAAAACATCGTTGATTGATATCAAGAGATGATCACCATTGACATCGTAACTGCCGCTCATTATGTTTTACGCATTATACGCCGCGTCGCGTCCTGTAGCATCATATGCCGTGTGATAAATCATGTAGGGCAGAAGATGCCAACCATCATCATATTCAGCAGAAGACGGGGAGGGGACCCCCAAGACAAGGGGTTTCGCCCGGGGGGCCGAAGATCTTTTGATTCCTGGCAGGTTGGGTGGGGTATTGATAGTTTACTTTAATAATACGGCCACAGGTGATTTTAGGAAGGTAAAATAGGGACCGTAAAAATATAAAAAGTTTCAAACTGTTCACAAAAATCTTACAAAACTAAAACCTTACAGAACGTACAGTACGTGCGACCAAGCAAGGTGCAACGTATCATTTCTGGCTATTTTCTATTTGGCGCTATAAAAAACTATTGTCGGCTGAGAGGAGATTCTTGCCTGAAAACCATCTGGTAAAAGGCCTAAATTAAGGCAGTTTTAGACGAACAGTTGAAGTGACAAAAATACCTAACCACCCGGTCGAAACTCGTCAGCGCTGAAGACCATCTGGTAAAAGGCCTAAAATAAGACAGTTTTAGACGAACAGTTGAAGTGACCGACCTGGTCGTCTCGAAATCGCAGGTCAGAAAAACAGATGTGAAAGACACCAAACTTCAAAACCCATCTGTTGTGACCCTCAATCTGTTCACAGATCTCTTTCGGAACTGACCAACAGCAAAATTTCTTTACCATACATTTGATTGCCGTAATAAATACAACATATCATCCAAAGTGTGGAGAACAATAAGTCATTCTGCAAAGGTAGGTCGCTGAATATTACTTGTACTCGAAGTGATTGAAACCCTCTATGATGGTGTGTGTGTGGATGTGATGGATGTTCATTGAGTCAGTGCGCGCGAAATTGATTATTCATGCGACAATGAAATGAGAATTCAAATAACTAACACTTGTGTTTCCTTTCAAAGCACACATAGCCATCAATTTGAATATACCAAGACATGGACTTTTCAATAGCAACAGATATCGATACGGATTTATTGCATTGGGACGATGACAATGACGATAAACAAGAAAAGGGCTCGAGTAGCGGCCACAGTACACGTAGCGATGCGAAAGAGGAATCCGCAGGAAATGTGTATCTATATTCACTTGGAGGTTCTAACTCATCCATGACAGAATCAGATTTGCAGCGCCTTCCACAGCATCTCCCTGAACCGAATAATCTACTTGAACCAATTTTCCCACCAAACTATTTCGTATCGGGTGGATTGCCATGGGATCCATCACAAGCCGTCACAAATCCACAGGCAACAAAGATTCCAGTGTCTAACCAAATGATCACCCAACAAAATATTGTGACAAATAAAAACTCGAGTCAGGTAGCAGAAGAGTGGGGAGCTTCACAAATATCGCAACAGATTGCCTTGCACCAACAAGTACACAATAATATTCCGAATCATAATGCTCAAGATCTAGCGGCAGCTGTCGCTCGTGCAATGCTTCCCGAACAAGTGTCTCTACAAGATTCCCAAGCGCGGACAATCACCGATGCATGCGTCAGCGTCAACACTGGCTCTTCCTCATCCAGTCTCCCTTCATCTTCGACAGATGGACAGTCGAAGGCAAGCTCAAGTATAAGCCCGAATCCAAACAATCGAACCCAGACCTCTGCCCAGAATCCCCAAGAGACTCCTCCTTTCTACTTATTTGACGCCCCCTGTGAGCTACGTGCGAACTTTCTGCAGGCTCAACGTCAGAATGACATGACGAATTTCCAGGACTCTAACTCGTTTCATTACGGTATGGCAGTCAATGGGTTTCATCCTCAGGTCAACGCTCAAGTGAATCCAATTATGCCTGCATCACTCGGTGCTGCAGTCTTGCCAAACGGTAAGCATGTGGAGTTGATCGATGGGAGGCATAAGCATACACGCAAAAGTAGCCAAAGGAATGAAAGGGAGCAACAAAGAGCACAAAAAATAACGGAATTGATCGATAAATTGAGGAATACCATGGAGGAAGGAGGGTGGAGAGTTGAAATGAAGAGCAAATATCAGATTTTGTCTCAGTAAGTACACGTAATATGCTTTACTGCTGGTATACACATTCATTTTTGCTGACTTCCTCATTCTTCTCTTTGTCTAAAACAGCTCTACCGATTACCTGAAGCATCTCATTGATATCACGAAAGAAAAAGAACGTAACCTGAAAAAGACGAAAACGGAGCTTGCCATTCGCAACCAGAAACTTGAAGAATATAGTGCTTCACAAGATGGACGCTCTGACCCCGAAAGCGTCACTTCCAGTCTTACTACGGGAAGTTCCTCAGAATCTAAATTCCGTGGGAGCCGAAGTAGCATGGACGATAGCAGCACAAACGTAGCTGTTGCATCCTCCGTAACAGGCAAAGAAGCAGTGAAGCGTAAAGGGCCTCCTCAAGATAGCTCAGAAGAGGCACAAGAGCCGCAAAAGAAATGCCAAAGAACGTCTGAAAAGAATGACGATGATTCGAACCAATATTCCAGTCACATCGGCAGTGGTCGTGATGGAAAGAATATCTCTATTGAAAAAATGAGCTCTAGTCTTTTGGACATTACCGACAGCAATCGTGGATCATCTGATGAGCAGGGTTCGAAAGGCACGGGATCGTCCGACGGGCAAGGCAGCAAAGAAACGAAAACATCTTTTGACCTCAGTCTGCTTGCTCAAAAGAAAAGTGTCACCAAGACTGAAAGTAGTATTTCATCGACTGCTGCTGTAGTGAGCGGCGAGGGCAGCGGAACAGACGACCACAGAGACACTAATATTATTTTCACTAGAGACAGGAAGAGAAAGTGCCAAGAGAAGACATCCCTTGACAAAGATTTTGAATTGAGCTATCAAGAAGTATTCCTAGGTTCAAATGTACCCCAGTTAATAGCTACTCCAGCAGGTCGCATAGTCGCATGTAATGATTTCTTCTTCAGAGTAACGGGTCTTACTCAGAAGGAAGTCAAGAGAATAACTATTTTCTCAATGGTACAAGTTGACAAACTATCCACGCTCTTTGACGTTGTTGCAGACTCACTTCGGAAAAGCAATTCATTTGAATCCTCTTCGAAGAATGATTCCAGCACTTCGTCATCGAATGACGCAAATTCAGATATTAACGAAGATCAAAACGAAGGCCTCAAATTTCAGACAATGACGCTTCCATGTGTCCCATTCCCTCAGGAACTAACAACCTTAGGAAAGCTGCAAGAAAAGAGGCTTTTCATGAATGTAAGTTTTATACATCAAATGACTTTTTCAGTCTTTTTCTCTCATTCTATCTAACGCTGACAATTAATCAAATTCGTTACGTGTAGGTAACTTTTATGTATGACTCAAATCCATCAAAGCGCTACATTCACTGTGCATTGACTGACAAGCCTGGCGTCAGAGGCAAAATTGGGACCATTACTCCGCAACTTCTTTCCATGCTTTTCTCGCCCCATTGCCCAACCAAGCCGTCATTACAGAAATAATTTCGTATTGTTAATGACGATTTTATGCAGTTTTGAGCGTATTGTTAGTATTCTATGTAAACTTTAATTAAAATACACCTTATCATTTACCGCCCCTGCACTACCAAACCAGGCGCTAGCAAGGTAATTACTTGTAGTTAAAAATAGACTTATGATCTAAGTTTTAGGTGAGAATCTAAAATACTCATACGAGAAGTACACATCATACAAAATAGGAATGACTGTTCATTTCATACCTCTCGAAGTCTGTTTTCAACCGCTTGTTTCAACCGTCCGTTTTATCCTGTTGTAAAATTTCGCTTGCGCTTACAATTGCGACGCTTTGCTTGGCGCTTTGTGAGCTTGCGACGCGACGCTTCATTTCACTTTCAAACACACTTATTTACAGCTGCTTATTTATGCGATCCTATTTTATTTTGGCGGGAAAAGAAAGATTGATTAGCAAGCACACAATGACGTAAAACGCGCTGCTGACTGACGTTTCGTCAACGAAACATTACGCCATTTATTTTTTATTTTCTGATGATCGTATTTCCTCATATGATACACGTAATCAGAGTAATAGATAAACCATACTACTTCCATCGCAGCGTACTGCACTTGCATAAGCATATCCGCAAAGTTGAAAACCGTGCCCAAAGTTTCAGGTTGAAAGATGTGCCCACCAATAAAACCTGCTCTCCGTGAGCCCTCTTTGTTGGCGCGTTACACATGTGCAGGTATTTCTTGTGCAGTGTTTTCAGTATGGTGTAAATATTCCTTCGTTCCTGAGAGTCAGACCCCAGGTGTAGACGTTCCGATGCACTCTTACCATGTGCCTCTTGCCCTGACTGTTGGTTATCTCATAAGTCTCCCAATACTTAAGTTCTTTGTAAAGAATTTTCTCTCTGAAATCGATGTGAAGCTCCTTCTGAAAGAATCTATGCTTCTTTACAACGTAGCTCAAGTTGCTATCAATGGATGGATGGTCTGGCGTTTCATTGACGCTGTTTTAAATAAAGGTCATCCATTTATTGGGGATATTTATTCTACTTCAGCCGGGACAAGCTACGCTATTTGGATTCATTATTGCGATAAATACTTGGAATTCTTCGATACTTACTTCATGGTGCTGAGGGGGCGCACGGATCAGGTAAGTAGACTTCGCCATTAATACCGCCGAAGCAATTTTGGTTCCATTTCAAAAACTAAAGATGACTGTTGCTTCTCAAACAGGTATCTTTCTTGCATGTGTACCATCATTTCAGTATTGCTTGGGGTTGGTGGATAGCTATAAGTTTGTTCCCAGGTGGGGATTCATACTTTGGAGCTCTACTTAACTCATGGATTCATGTACTGATGTATTCTTATTATGCATTTGCACTTATGAAAATTCCCTGCCCATGGAAAAAGTACCTTACCCAGGCACAATTACTTCAATTCACATCTGTCGTCATTTACACTTTTGTTAGCATCCAAATGTGGCCAAAAGATCAACGCGAGGGTAAACACATTATATGCGCTATTGTACAAGTTTGGGAAATGACCAGCCTGTTCGTACTTTTCTCATTTTTCTACATGAAATCTTATAGAAATATGAAAGACTTGAAGAAAGCAAGTGATGAAGACCAATGCCAAAAGGCCGTCAATGAGGGAGTGACAGGAGCTGCACAAGCTGTAGAATCAGCTGCGAAGAATGCTGGTAAATTTACTACGTGTAAACGTACTTCAGTGAAAGGGAAAACAAGTATGCGCCTCATATAAAGAGAGAAAATGTAATAGAGTTTTGAATCATTCAAGAATCTCATCTACACCTCCGTCGTCAATATATTATCGATATTACATAAATATTTATCGCACATTCCATCCTGCCAAACATATTTCCAAATTCTTGATATCTATATAGCAAAGCATAAGTGAACTTCGTAACATGTCGCTTTGCTTTGATGGGGACCACCCAATACCTACCGTACATGCGAGCATGCATGTAGAAAAACTTAGTTTTAAGCATGAAACCTTTGATAATTCGGCACTTTCTTTGTTTGTTTTGGCCTCGCAATCCGTCTTCTATTCTTTTTATCTTTCGGTCTCTTCTCTGAAGAAAATCCGCCGCCAGAACTACTCGATGATTCTGAACCAACGCTGTCGTTATCACTAGAATCAGTTGAAGACTCTCCAAAGGCCCTCGGTTTGTGAAAAATGCAACAGCGCTTTGAAGATTTCCGGCCAAGTCCTTCGTTATCCTCCACGTTTTCGTCCCTGTTCAAATAATGTGAGCAAAAATGATGATGGGATATACGTACCGCACCGGTGAAAAAAGAATTCTCAAGCGTGTGTCTATGAACTTACCAGGTCACGGTGGGACGGGCCCTCAGCGTCAATGGCAATATCTCTCCTTCATTCGTAGGCGCGGAAGTATTTGTGTGAGTCATTGTCACTGTTGATGTGGATATATTTTCCGACATGTTTGCAGTTTCATTATTGTTCGATGTGACGGCATTGACCGTTTCAGCCAATTGATCTTGCATGTTGACCGAAATTTGTTTTAGTGGTTTTGCTATTTTCAATTTTAGGCTTACAGCTTCCTTCTCGATGATTTTCTGCCTATGTACCGTACCGTGGGTAGAGTAGAACGATGAATTTAGGTACTACTGCAAAGTTTTGTATCCCAGTAGAGATTCGCAGTGTCGACTGTGATGAGTCTGCAGCCTGTGATTGCATTTTCTTGCGTAGCTTTTTGCTTCTTATCTTCAATCTTATCGCTTTTTGCTTCTCTTTGTGTCGTGTTGTTCGCTTTTCTCCTCCATCCTACCTCTTCGTTTCGTTTTGATTTGGTGGTTGGTACTTGTCGATAATTTTAGCTTCCTTTCCCGTTAAATTCATCTACTCGCCAAAATCTGAAAACTTCAAATCAAACTGGCTGCCGCGTGATGTGAATGCTGCGGGCGCGGCGGTGGGTCTTGCAAAGCTTGGAATGAAGGAGCACCAGAAATCCTTTTCTTCGCATTCCATTACTCACAACACATTACACATCACTTTTGGCATAATTGAGCGACAAGCGAACCATACGAAAATCATCCAATGAGTGCCCTGGCGACAATTGAATTAGAAGAATCAATGAATTCCACGCAGGATGATCCGGGAGGATCTCACTCTGTCGTCAGCACAAATAGTATCAAAAGCAAAAGCAACGAAGAGCTCCACGCAGAAAGTACTGTCGACTGTGGAGGTCGTGAAATTTACCAGCAGCTGCCTTCAGAGAATGTAGATGGTGGGAGAAACGATTTGAGAGAGAAACAAGGAGAACTTGAGAGCCGCCTTTTTGATGAAGAGAGTGGCCATGATTTACATCACAATGATGAAAATGCCACTCCTTCCCGTAAAAGAAAACGAACACGTAGGAAGCAGGGGTATGAACTTGATCTTGAGCTGGATAAATTTGATTATGATTCAGAAGATGAAAAAAGAGAAAGCTGTCAAGATATTGACAACGACGGGAAGAAACCATCCTTTGGCAATAGATTCGTGAACGAGTTTGTTGCTCTGTTATGCCCATGCTTCATACTAATTCGGGCGCTCTGCCGATGCGATATGAATCTATTTTACAAGCTGTCTTCGTCAATTTTTGTCATCAAAGCATTTTGGTCCTCGATCTTAACTTTAGGCATATGCACCTTATTTAAAGTCCGCCGTGTCATTCCAGATTTCGACTCCAATTTTGCGACTCCAGAAGCATACTTATTCGGATTGTGGACTTATACGGCAAAGTTAGTGGAAGGCAAAACATCACTGGAGGGCCTCATCGAAGGAGAAATTGAAAGAATTGAAACATGTAGCTTTCATATGCAACAAGTGGTCGAAGATGCTCCCGATAACCTGTTTTTGAATGATGCAATATTCATCGTTGCTAGAGTATGCGCGTTCATGGTAGTCGGTATCGGATGCATTGCCATGATTTCGGTACTTTTAATGGCAACCAATATTTTCAAGTCATGTTGCTTTGGAAGAAAGAGGTGGTTTATTCCGACAATGCTCATAACATGCTCCGTTCTTGAGTCCTTTGTGTTTCTCATTTTTGCCTCTTCAGTGTGTAGAGATACAAAGTACCAAGAACAGCGGCACTGTTCGTTGGAACCAGACTCGGGGATCGTTTTTGCTTCAATCTTCTCCTGGCTAATATCAGCGGCAGCTTCAATAAAGGTGCAAGCTCGTTTGAACGATGATGGTGTTGAAGATCTTTCTCTGTATGTCTCAACAGGCGAGAAAATACTTGACGAGACATTTGATGCGAGTGATGATAGTAGCCATAATAGCGCTGACAGTTCCGGACCGTCCACATTTGAAATAAGTTGACGAAACTCAGTTAAATTATTCCACAATACCTTTGTGTTGTGTTAAGAAATTGTTGTGTTCAGGATATTTGTATACTTACAAATAGAATACCACAGGTGACTAAAAGTTATTTCAATTGATGCGTACGTATTTCATTAGCTACACATTCAGGATGAACGTACGTGTACTACGTACTACACGTACTCTAGTAGATGTAAACAAAAATTGAAGTCATGCATATTCAGTGTATTTTAATCATTTCTTTCTCATGAATTCAAACACAATTCACATGATAAAAGCAAGAACCTTAAAATCAATCCATCTTCAACTGGTCACCTTAAAACTTCCTGCCACCTTTCTCAACTTCGCTTCATAATCTCCCACCCAATCCTTTTCAGGAGCAACCACAGTCATTGTTATTAGCGTATCTGAGCCCTGAACAGCTATCAGTGAAATAGCTCTCAGACGTAGTCCTCGATTACCTCTATCAACAATGTACTCAAATGTATACACTTCCTGCGACGCATCGCCCCTGATTTCCTCCCTGGCATCTAACAGCGTCGCAACCCTGCCAGAACCCTCAGGTGCTAATGAGACCCTCAATAAAGTCTCTGCCGCATCTTTAGGGGAACCTAACGATCCTCTCAAACTAAAACCTGGTCTAAGCTTTGATGCAATAGTCGACAAATTTGTATCCGACTGTGAGATTCCTTGGGCATTGAAATATCCAGGTGGGCCATATGCTACATCTGGAATGGAACCAGACCCCCCGCCTCCCCCAGACTTGGGCATAGAATAATCTAAATTACGGCTACGTCTCTGGATCTTGGCCAATTCTACAGCAGTATCCTGTACCCATTCCTTCATAATCACAAAGGTATATTTGAACTCTCCACTTTTGTAACGTTTGAACTCGCCCCTAGGATAATATAAATCTAACCCACTATTTTCCACCAATGGTTCAGGGATATTGTCGAGTATATTAGAGGTTACTCCACAAAAGTTGCCTGTGAGGGCTATGGCGGAGGCAGAGAGTGATCCTAGAAAAAGTCTGCGGGGAGATGTATTGAGTGCCCTCATTATTAATTCTGGGGATGGCCTAGAAGAGGAAGGAGAAGACAAGGAGATTGGGCGTGATGTAGACAAGTCGATATTTTGTATGGACTGCTCCTTCTGTCCAGCTTCTTGGCCGTCTTCTTCTGTAGACATCGCAATATTAGTTTGGGTGGATTCATTTTGATCACTGTTGGACATGGACACTGTTTGTAGTGGAACTAGAACTGGTCGTGAGAACGGTGGTGAATGGTTTGTATCACGTCTCCGTGCTATTGGTCTACTGGTTTCATGAGAAATGAATGCGAGGCAAAAAATGTTCGACATAAATGCAGCCGTTAATGTTGTGAACATTAGAAAAAGCTTTCTTGTGGGAATTGTTCGGCAATGATTCATGATATCCAGTATACTTTGCTTAAAAGCGAGGGCGGCGTAGTGTTTTCACTGATCTCAAACTGATATTGACGAGGAGAGGATCAACGTTATGAATGGATGGTCTGGTCTCTTTTGGTTTCTGCCAATACGAGTCAGTTCACAAGTGGTCATTATACTACCTACTCATCTCAACTGTCTACTCCCGTTCTCTCCACCTCATTCATTATTGGCTTCATCATGTTTAAAAAAAGTGGAAAGTGGAGTTCGAGTCGAGTCAGTCTCACGACGACGTCCGTCGCGTCATCGCATCTTGACCCCTACCCGTATGTTTAACGCCAATAGTTTGTATCACACATTGGGGGAAATCGAAGATTAACTTGCCACTCCCCCTTGGTTTGAAGTTGATAATAATTTCTGCACTAACTACTACGAAAATAAATGCTTCAAGTAGGTTGATGAAGACCACAAGAACAGTGATGGCTTGAAGCTTCTGGATTAATCTTCATTTTCGAATTTTGCTTGAACTCCTATAAAGTGTTAACTGAATGAATCGGTGATGAAAGTCACGGCTTGGGTGTAAACGTGAGATAAATTAGCTATCCTTTCACCATATTTCTCATTGTTACTGTTACATCACAAGTTCATTTGTTGGAAAAATACCCATTTTGATAATACCAGCTACATTACTCTTTGACAAGAAAACACCGCAAACTATAATTCTTTCAATTCTCAAGTTAACATATAATGCACATGTAGAGAAGAAACAAACGACCCCAGACATCGAATGGAGAACCCAGGGAATCTCCTGGTTTTATTTAACTGTAAAACGGATTTTCGGCGAGCTCGAGATCACCAGTAGCCATGATGTCAGTAATGCAGAAATCTCTCAACTCTCCACTTAATTTGGTACAAGCCTTCGTCGCAACCTCAATGTTCACTTCGTTGACCGAATCGTCGGTCAAACGACGGCGAAGATGCGTTTTTCTCTTTGTAGCCCCCGCGTACGGGTGAGAAGAACTTTGGTCTGGTGTTATCTCGACGTTTGCACAGCGATTGAATTGATTGTTTTATGTTTTATGGTTTTGTCAAGTGAGGTTTTGTGTTGCCTTTTCTTCGTGCTTCCTCTG
>Ga0115005_10002806_pt1 | contig 13883 bp, 11 predicted proteins | sample ArcOceMetagenome_FD_87163 | JGI IMG/M metagenome (GOLD analysis project Ga0115005, IMG submission 87163) | Marine eukaryotic phytoplankton communities from Arctic Ocean - Arctic Ocean - Greenland ARC118M Metagenome | ecosystem: Environmental > Aquatic > Marine > Oceanic | place: Arctic Ocean... | reverse complement strand
TTGCGCCGCTGTCTAGCTCCACATGAATGTAACCGTCTTCGGTTTTTTCAGCGCGAATAATATTCGCCGCTTTTTGCTCACTCATGATGTCCACATCATATTCTTTCACGTGCTCTTCAAGGGCCATAGCCAGCTTAGGTCCTTGGGTTTCTTTCACTGAAATAAAGTTTTCAATGCCCATGGTATCCATCACCTGTCCACCGAAACGCTCCGCAACCACACCGGTGCGTATGCCTTTTCGCGCTGCATAAATCGCAGCCGATGCACCGGCAGGGCCTCCGCCTACCACCAGTACTTCGTAAGGCTCTTTTTCACTCAGTGCCGCTGCTTGTTTTGCTGCCGCACCGCTGTCTACTTTTTTCAATATCTCAGTCAGGCTAATACGACCAGATGTAAAGTGTTCACCGTTCAAGTACACGCTGGGTACTGCCATGATGTTGCGTTCGGATACTTCATCTTGAAACGCCGCGCCGTCGATCATGGTGGTTTTAATCTTAGGATTAATGGCTGCCATCATATTCAAGGCTTGCACCACATCCGGACAATTTTGACAGCTCAATGAAATGAACACTTCAAAATTCAATTCTTGATCAAGATTCGCGATTTGCTCAATCACTTCAGGCTCAAGTTTCATTGGGTGACCACCGCTGTGTAATAGCGCCAACACCAAAGAGGTGAATTCGTGACCCATAGGCAAACCCGCAATCCCTAATGCGGTTTGTTTTTCAGGGTTTACCACCTGCATGATTGGCTTACGATTTGAAGCGGCTTGATCTTCAAATACTTTCACTTTGTCGTTTAGAGACGCAATATCCGTCGCTAAACCCTGTAATTTTTGGGCGGTATCACTGTCATCAAGGCTAAGCACTAGATGCACATCACTTTTTAAATTGTCTAAATACGCTTTTAACTGGGTTTTCATGTTTTGGTCTAACATAGTGATACCTTCTGTCTTTTAAATAATGCTAGTACGGGAGACTTGCTGCTTGCTCCCACTTCAATTTCTCTCCTAAATTGGAGGCCAAAAGTGTTTGCTAATTTTAAAAGCTAATCGTCATTAGCAAATGTGTTTACTGACTATCAAATTTTCTCAAAATACCCCAACTCTATTAGGTTGTTAAGTTGGGGAAGTTTTTAAGGAAACTGCATTCTTCCTAAGCGCTGGCCAAGCCGATCTGGCTTGGCCATGAACCTTTAAGCACTGGATATAGGGTGTATATCCGTCCTTATCGATTTCCGCTGTTTGCGTAAATAAATGTTATTTACGACTTAGATTTTGCCTACTAGGTCAAGAGATGGTGCTAGCGTCGCTTCACCTTCTTTCCATTTAGCAGGACATACTTCACCTGGGTGGTTACGTACATATTGCGCTGCTTTTACTTTACGTATTAGATCGTCTGCATCACGGCCAATACCTTCAGCAGTGATTTCCATGGCTTGAATCACACCATCTGGATCCACAAGGAAAGTGGCACGGTCTGCAAGACCTTGACCTTCACGCATCACACCGAAGTTGTTTGTGATGTTGCCAGTTTGGTCACCTACCATGAAGTAGTTGATCTTACCGATGGTTTCAGAGCTGTCGTGCCATGCTTTGTGAGTGAAGTGTGTATCAGTGGATACAGAGAATACTTCAACGCCTAGCTTTTGTAGCTCTTCGTATTTGTCGGCCACATCGCCAAGTTCAGTAGGACATACAAATGTGAAGTCAGCTGGGTAGAAGAAAAATACTGACCACTTGCCCAATGCATCTTTTTCAGAAACGTCTACAAACTCGCCTTGTTTAAAAGCAGTTGCGTTAAATGGCTTAATTTCAGTGTTGATCATGTTGTCATCCTATTGATGGTTGGTTACTCAATTAGATTCTGACTGCGAATCCATGAAATGCATTGTGGGGGATAAACATAAATAGTTGAAATTGATAGTTTTAATGACACTCATAGTAATTTCCTATCGACCTACCTCATAGATAGTAGAAAGAACGAAACCGCCATTGGATTCAGCTCCTAGCTTACCCCGCGCTAAGACAATAGGTATTTTAGACAATATTTCAATGGTCACAGATCTCGCCAAGAAAAAGTCACCTCGCTACAAAACATGAGCCGCCATATGCCAAATGACGTGCTCTCAACAACCGGTAAGACATAAACCGCTGAATTTAGCGGGTTGCTGGACAAAATGTGATCGCTTGCATAGGATGAATTTTGAACAGCAAGAATAAAAATAAGCAGTCAAAGGGGCCGTGTTACAACGACACAGTCGTCAAATGTCATTTTATTACCCAAAATAAGGCAATGTAATATGCTAAAACGGACCGTTTATGGCGTGTGTGGTGCAGCTATTCTTGGACTCGGCTTATTCAGTTTATACGCTTCCAATCCCTCAATTGACCCCGTCACACCGCCCGTAAAAACAGATTTCTCACCACAAATGATTGAGCAAGGCAAAGTACTGGCCGCAGCAGGCTATTGCGATACTTGCCACACCCAACCCGGTCGCAAGCCTTATGCGGGCAATTATGAAATGCACACTGAATTTGGCACCATTTACACCAGTAACATTACCCCAGATTTAGAAACCGGTATTGGCAGTTGGTCCCAAGCAGCGTTTAACCGCGCCATGCGCACTGGTGTCAGTCGTGATGGCCATCATTTACTGCCGGCATTTCCTTATGAGCATTTCAATAAAATGACCGATGAAGATATTCAGGCCATTTATGCCTATATCATGACATCCATTCCTGCTGTAAAGCAGGAGAAAAAAGACAATGGCATCCCCTTTCCGCTGAATGTTCGTTCACTTCAAGCGGGATGGAAGCTGCTGTTTGCCGATGACAAACCCTTCCAAGCCAATGATCAAAAATCCGAGCAATGGAATCGCGGCGCTTATTTGGCTGAAGGCATTACCCACTGTGGCGCTTGTCACACACCACGCAATGCATTGGGCGGTGAGCAATACCACAACATGTACCAAGGCGCGGCGATTGACGGTTGGATCGCTCCGTCGTTAACCGTGACCAGTACCTCACCTATTGCTTGGCGCTCACAAGATTTCTACGAGTACCTTACGACCGGTAATTCCCCTTACCATGGCAGTGCTGCAGGTCCTATGGCGCCCGTGATGCACAAAGGATTATCGGCACTTAAAGAGGCGGATATTCGAGCCCTTAGTGTCTATTTCGCTGACTTTGCAGGCACCACAGATATCAGTAAACCCGATGTAAACGATCACCTAAAAGTTGCCTTCGCCGCCCAACACCAGCAGCCAGATCAGCGTCTAAACGAAGGGGCTCGCCTGTACGCTACCGCTTGCCAAGCGTGCCATTACAGCAGCGATCAACTGGTAAAAGGTCGCCCATTAATCACTTTGGATTCATCCACCCATCTTGATGAACCCACCAATTTAATTAACGTGATTCTGGATGGTGTGCGCAGCGACCAAGGCATCAGTGGCATCGTCATGCCCGGTTTTCGTGATGCCTTAAGTGATGCCGATATCAGCGCAATCGCGGCCTACTTGCGCAAGGAAGCAGGCGAAGACGCCTGGCCTCAGTTGCAACAGAAAGTCGCCGACGTTCGTCATCAACCTCGATTTCAGCATTAATTGACCGGAGAAATGGTAATGGCAAATTTTATTTTAAATGGCAAACCCATGAGTGCCGACGTCGAAGCTGACACGCCGCTATTGTGGGTGATTCGCGATGAATTAAACATGACAGGCACCAAGTTTGGCTGCGGTATTGGTACCTGTGGCGCGTGCACCGTTCATGTGGGCGGACGTGCCACACGTTCCTGTATTACGCCCGTGTCTTCGGTAGAAGGAGCCGAAATCACCACAATTGAAGGGCTATCCGAAAATGGCGACCACCCTTTGCAAGTCTCTTGGCAAAAGCTGCAAGTGCCTCAGTGTGGCTACTGTCAATCTGGGCAGATCATGCAAGCGGCGGCTTTACTAAAAGACATCCCGAATCCTTCCGATGCCGATATCGATGCCGTCATGGGGGGCAATCTATGCCGCTGTATGACCTATGTTCGTATTCGTAGTGCCATTCACGAAGCCGCCAATGCAATCAAGGAGAATAATAATGAGCAGACTGCCTAAGAAATTATCCACGGGCATTACGCGCCGCGGCTTTTTAATTTCCATGACCGCAGCAGGTATCAGCTTTGGTTTTCCTCGCCACTTAATGGCCGCCATGGACCCAGCATCCCCCGATGGCAAGGTGTTACCCAGTGAAGGGGACATTTACGAGCCGTCTTTGTGGTATTCAATTGATAGCGCGGGAAAGATTAAGGTCAACATCATGCGTTCAGAAATGGGCCAACATGTGGGCACCGCCATTGCGCGTATTCTGGCAGATGAACTAGAAGCGTCTTGGGATGACATTGAAATCATCCATGTGGATAGCGACCCTCGCTGGGGTTATATGGTAACCGGTGGTAGCTGGTCCATTTCGCAAAGCTGGCCTGTGTATCGTCAAGCAGGTGCTGCAGGCCGCACCGCGCTAATTGAAGCGGCCGCAAAAAAATGGGGCATTTCGCCAAAAAACTGCAAAGCCAGCAAGGGCAACGTCGTCTCCAGTAAAGGCAAAATCAGCTATGGTGAGCTTGTGGCCATGGGGTTATCTCGCCAATTTAGTGAAGACGAACTCAAAGCCTTGCCACTCAAACCCAATGCCGACTTAACGCTGGTGGGCAAACACGTCACTTCATTGGACATTGCCAATAAAACCAACGGTAAAACCATTTTTGGTATCGACGCCAAAGTGGAAGGCATGGTCTACGCCACGCCTATTTTGCCGCCCACCCGCTACGGCTCGAAAGTGGTGAAATTTGATGACTCAAGTGCCAAGTCGATTAAAGGCTATCAACAAACCATCGTGTTAGACGATGCCAGTGGCAGCGTACCGGGCTGGTTAATGGTCATTGCCAGTCACTTTACCGCCGCTCAAAAAGCGGCAAAACGCATTAATGTAACCTGGGATAAAGGCGAAACCGCCGACGTATCCGAAGCGGACATTATCGAGCACGGCAAAAAGCTGCTAAGTGATCCAGATAAAGGCGGTATTTTAGATACCGGCAATGTGAACACAGACCCTGCATTTAAAAAGGCCAGCAGCGTGGTGAGCGAAGAGTACATCACCAGCACGGTTTTACATGCGCAAATGGAACCTCTCAACGCGCTGGTGTTTAAAAACCCTGACGGTGTTTGGGAAGTGCACTCTGGTTGCCAGTGGCAATCCCTCACTCTACCAGTACTCGCCAAGGCATTGGGCGAAGACGAAGCGAATATTGTCATCCGCACTTACATGCTGGGTGGTGGATTTGGCCGAAGACTCAACGGCGATTACACCATTCCCGCGGCGTTAACTTCAAAAGCTCTGGGCGGTAAGCCGGTCAAAATGGTGTTGATGCGCCCACAGGATATGCTATTCGACAGCGCCCGGTCTGCCTCGGTTCAGCAATTAAAATTGGCATTTGATGAAAACAAAGCCGTCACCGCCATGGAGCACCACGCTACGGCCGGTTGGCCCACTCAAGTATTGGCCCCGGGGTTTATGCCAAAAGGGGTTAATGGTCAGGTGTTTGATCCATTTTCAATTGCAGGGGCGGATCACTGGTACAGCGTAGGTGCGCAAAAAGTGCGAGCCGTCTCCAATGATCTGGCCATTGCCACCTTCAGACCCGGCTGGTTACGCTCTGTGGGGCCTGGCTGGACAAGCTGGGCCGTGGAAAGTTTTATGGACGAAGCGGCCCACCATGCAGGCAAAGACCCACTGCAATTTCGCTTAGACATGCTCATTGCGCAAGGGCGCAACGCTGGGGGCACACCGGTGGCCCAAGGCGGGGCCGCTCGACAGGCGGCGGTATTAAAAAAAGCCGCTCAGATGATCGGCTGGGGCACGCCACAAGCGAAAGACTCCGCACTGGGCATTGCCTCCACCTTCGGTCAGGAACGTGACATGCCCACCTGGGTATCCTGTGCTGTGCAAGTTCATGTGGACCGAGATAAGGGTTTAGTGAATGTGCAAAAGCTGTATATCGCCATCGATGCCGGAATCATCGTGGATCCCAATGGGGCAGAAGCCCAGTGTCAAGGCGCAGCCCTATGGGGGCTGTCAATGGCGCTGTACGAAGGCACCGAACTGCGCGATGGCCAATACAAGGACTCTAACTTCGACACCTACACGCCACTGCGTTTAGGCCAAACCCCAGAGGTAAAAATTGAGTTTATTCCAAGTAAGTACCCGCCTTCTGGCTTAGGTGAACCAGCCGTGACACCAGTGGCCCCTGCCATTGCCAACGCCATCTTCAAAGCTGTGGGTGTGCGATTACGCAAAATACCCATGAAGCCCAGCGAGTTAAAAAGTGCTTTGAAAAACGCATAACTGAGTCACACGTGTATCAATCAAAAAGCCCGACACCTTGGTATCGGGCTTTTTATTTTAAAAAACGTTTCATAAACCTTTTCCATAAACACTATAAACGCGCATCTTTTTCAAGCACTATAGCGAGGCACACAAGACTCGACTCTTCACTGATAACAGGCAGTTCATGCAAGCACCATCCGTACATCGCCGTTTAACGTTTATATTTCAAAGCATCTTAATGATTGAAATCATTGTGGCTATTTTTCAACAGCAATGGCTCGCAGCGGCGATCACGACGGCTATTTTATTCATCACCATCGCACCATTTTTAATCGAACGATTCTTGGATGTGTTTATTCCCTCGGAGTTTGTCTTACTCACCATAATGTTTGTGTTTGGCGCATTATTTTTAGGCGAAGTACAGGGCTTTTACACCCGATTTTGGTGGTGGGATTTAGTGCTACATATGACTTCAGGTTTTTTACTGGGCATGATCGGGTTTGTTCTGGTTTACGCATTAAATGAAACCGAACACATTGGCATTCATATGAAGCCGGGGTTTGTTTCTTTTTTTGCGTTTCTATTTGCCATTGGCATTGGTGTATTTTGGGAGATATTTGAGTTTACGATGGATTTCTTCTTTGGCATGAACATGCAAAAACCCATGCTAGGTGATCCCTCTGGATTAACCGATACCATGTGGGATCTAATTATCGACGCCGTCGGTGCCTTAATCATATCGGCGTTGGGGTATGGTTATATTAAGAAGGCAAAAAATGAATCCTTTCTAGAGCGCTGGATTCATACCTTTATTAAAAGAAACCCACGCTTTTTTAAGAATATAAAATAAGCCAGCCATAAAAAAACACCTTGCGAAAACGAAAGGTGTTTTAGCATTTGTCGTGTAATAAGCGAATCAACTAAGGGTTTAAACGCTCACGGGCACGTTTAGCCAGTGCTTTATCTTCGGTTTTTTCTGCGATATCCAGTTTATGATGCAAGGCCGTTTTCGCCAACATATGCGCCGTTACCGGTGCCGTAATCAATAAAAACAGCGTAATCAGCAATTCATGCAGACTTAAATACCCTTGCTGATTGGTCACCAATGTCATTGACCCAACCAATAAGCAACCCATACCCAGAGTGGTGGCTTTTGTTGGCCCGTGTAGACGCGTATAAAAGTCAGGCAGCTTCACTAAACCCAAAGATCCCACCAGTACAAAAATAGCACCCGCGACCAATAATACCGATACCGCTAACTCAATCCAAAATTCCATTATTGTGTCCTACTTATATCTGTACTCAATTTCATGCAGTCGTTATTCAATTAAGTCACCACGAAGAATGTACTTACACATGGCCGCAGTACTCACAAACCCCAACATGGCGATTAATAGTGCGGCTTCAAAGTACAACGTGGTACTTGACGCTATACCAAATAAAATTATCAAAGCAATGCTATTAATGTACATGGTATCTAGGGCCAAAATACGATCGGGTCTACTGGGCCCTTTAAATACACGCCACAAATTTAAAAACATGGACACACAAACCAATACAGTGGCAATGAATATTGCGGTGCTTAACATTGAAAAATCTCCATCAATGGGCGTTCATAACGTTGCTTAATTAACGCAATCAACGCATCTTTATCCGTCATATTCAGCACGTGTACGTAAAGCCACTTTTTATCTTCGGAAATCTCAGCACTCACCGTACCCGGCGTCAAAGACACTGTGCTGGCTAGAATCGTAATGGGCAGCTCGTATTCAATGTCTAAAGGTATGGCCACAAACGCTGGGGTTAATTTTTTAGAAGGCCCTAACACTAAAAGTGCCACTTCAAAGTTGGCCACTACGATGTCACCTAACACCATGAGAATATAACGAATAATGGTCAACGGCTTATGAAAGCTCGGTTGTGGGTCTTGCATGCCTGAGGTAAGCAACGGAATGGTAATGGCTAAAAACGAGCCTAAAACCAAATGACCCGGCGCCACCGTATTATTCAACAATAACCAAACCACCAGCAGCAACAAAGAATGCAACGGCATGGGTAACCAGCGAAAACGTGGGTTAGCTCGCATTATTGCTTCCCTCCTTCAAGCGCACTTTCGATCACAGCGGAACCCCTGTGAAGCTCGGCGGCGGCTAGATCGGTAAACTCGATAATCGGCCCGCCAAACACCACAAGCAAAGGTGAAGCTACAAGTAACAAGGCAATGGCGGTCAGTTTTAACTTAGAAATACTCTCGTCGCTACTGGCATCACCAGCCGATCGCCAAAAAATTGTAGTACCCGCACGGGAAACGCCAACCAGACAGGCTAAACCGGCCAATAACACAACTGGCCATACCCAGGCGATTTCGGCCATGCCCTCTGCTGCTTGCAAGATAAGAATCTTACCGACAAATCCAGATAACGGAGGTAAACCCACCACGGTCAACGCCGCGATGAAAAAGGCAATGCCAATGATAGTGGAATGATTCATTTTACGCGCAATCACATAACGGTCTTCAGCTTTACCACGTTGCTTGCTAATAAGGTCAGCAATCAGAAATAACGCTCCCGTCACTAAGGTTGTATGCAAAATATAGTAAAGCGCCGCTGAGGTAGCCGCTTCACGTTGCATGGCAATGGCCAGCATTAGCGTACCCGCAGATACCACCACTAAATTGGCTGTGGTTAATCGTAAACTTGGGCTGGCCAGCACACCAATGGCACCAAACACCAAGGTTAATAGAGACAAAGGCCACAGCCAAGGGATCGCAATACTGGCAAGCTCCCCTGCATTTTCCCCAAAGATCGTGGTATGCACCCGTAAAATACTGTACACCCCAACCTTGGTCATAATGGCAAACAAAGCCGCCACCGGCGCACTGGCGGCTGCGTAGGTTTTCGGCAACCAAAAATGCAACGGTAATAGTGCGGCTTTAAGTGCAAAAACCACCAGCAACAACAAGCCACCGGACTTCGCTAAGGCTTGTTCATGCTCCCCTAACAACGGCACTTTATTAGCCATATCCATAATATTCAAAGAACCTATGGTGCCGTACAGAATACCTAATGCAAAAAGGAAAATGCTCGAGCCCACAAGGTTAAGAATCACGTAGTGCACATTGGCTTTGGTTTTTTGTTTGCCGCCGCCGTGAATCAATAGCGCATAAGAGGCAATCAGTAGGACTTCAAAGAAAACAAATAGGTTAAAAACGTCACCGGTTAAAAAGGCACCGTTTACACCCATGATCTGAAACATAAACAAAGGGTGAAAGTACATGCCGTCTTTATCATCACCAGCACAGGCATAAAGCTGTGCGCATAAACCCAGTACTGAGGTGAGTAACACCATCATGGTTGAGATTCGATCAGCCACTAATGTGATACCGAAAGGCGGCTGCCAGCCACCTAGCACATAAATTTGGGTACCTTGCTGATGGCTGGTGAGCAACAGTAACGCGCTGGCTACCACCAACAAAACCATGACGCTCACAGCAAAAATACGGTGTCGTGTAATCGAGTTGCTTAACGGCGGCAGTAACATAAAGACTGCCGCCAGCATCGGTAATAGAATCGGTAAAATAGGCAGATGAGACATTAACCAGCCCTCTTATCAGAAATATTGAGTCGGGTGGTAGCTTGCTCAGGGATTTGGCCATCAACGTGGTCATTACCTTGGTCTGCACGGGAACGCATGGCTAAGATCACCACAAAAGCCGTCATAGCAAAGCCAATTACAATGGCCGTGAGCACTAAGGCTTGCGGTAATGGGTCACTGTATTCAGCCGATCGCCCCAGTACAGCCGCGCCATCCAGCTTTAAACGTCCGCTGGCGAACAAAAATAAGTTTACAGCATAAGACAAGAGCGTTAAGCCAATCACAACAGTAAATGTGCGCCCTCTTAGTACAAGAAAAAATCCACAAGTGGTCAGTATGCCGACACAGAACGCGTAAATCGCTTCCATTAATCGTTCTCCTTAATCGAAATGCGTTCACTGGTGGTTAACTTACCTAAATTAGCCAGTATCAGCATCACCGCGCCGACCACCGTCAGGTAGACGCCTAAATCAAACACCATGGCACTGGCGAGTTCGAACTCCCCAACCCAAGGTAAATCAAAGTAATCAAACCAAGTACTTAGGAAAGGCTTGTCAAATATCCAACTTCCTAAACCCGTTGCCGTGGCAATCAAGATCCCGCCGGCAATCAGCCATTGGTAGTCAATCTTCACTCTCGGTTTAATCCACTGCACACCGTGAGCAATATATTGCTGAATGATAGCCACCGCTGTAATTAAGCCCGCAATGAACCCACCGCCGGGAACGTTGTGACCACGCAAGAAAATATAAGCCGATACCAGAAGAGCCAAAGGCAGAAGGCTCTGAGACACCATTTCAAACATCATAGGATGAGGATCATTACTCCAAGCACGGCCTTTATCGTCGCGGGTCGGCATAGAGATACGCATCTTCGCAATCAGTTTATAAATACCCAGCGCCGCAATGCCCAATACGGTAATTTCACCTAAGGTATCGAAGCCCCTGAAATCAACCAAAATCACATTCACCACATTCGTACCACCACCACCGGTTTTACTATTGGCAAGGAAGAAGTCCGAAATCGTATTCAAGGGGGTGGTTAACATGGCAAAACAGATGGTACCGATGACGCAGCCGATCAAGCTAGAAACCAATAAGTCACTGCTTAGGCGTCGGTTAGACGACTCCTTTTGTGTGCTCTGGGGTAAAAAGAACAGCGCCAGCAATAACAAGATGATGGTCACAATCTCAACCGATAGCTGAGTTAAGGCTAAATCGGGTGCAGAGAATTGAGCAAACGCCAGAGATACAATTAAGCCCACCACCGACAAAAAGGTCAGCGCAAGGAAGCGTCTACGATGCCAGACGACCGTTGCAATGGCACTGAGTATCATCAATACCGCACCGGTAATGGTCACGCCATCCAATGGAATTTGTTCGCGAGAGCCCATGTTCTGAGTTAAATCAAACAGTGGGAACGCTGCCATGACCAAGGTGAACATGAGTAATAAAAAGATATAGCGCTGTAATGAGCCGTTCTCAAAGGTCTCAACGATGCGTTCCGTAGCATTTACGATCCATTGGACCACACCTTCGAAAATATGCTTCGCATCCGGTTCATCAAATTGAGATTGAAACTGGAATAAATGGCGGCGGTTATAGTAGATCGTAATCCCCCCTACCATGGCTAAAAGGCTCATAAACAAAGGAATGTTCAACCCGTGCCAAATGGCCAAACTATAGGTGGGCAAACCATTCGCCAATACCGCCAGTGATGCCACACTCAGCAAATCGCCTACGATATACGCGGGGAAAATACCGACTAATAAACACAGAGCCACCAGAATCTCCACAGGCACTTTCATATAGCGCGGTGGCTCTTTAGGTGTTTTTGGTAAATCAATGGGTTCGCCATTAAAGAACACATCGTGAATAAAGCGTAATGAGTACGCCACAGAAAACGCCGCACCAACAGTGGCCAGTAATGGAATCATCCAAGAAAGCGAACCCAGCATGCTCAGGTTCAACGTCTCGGCAAAGAACATTTCTTTCGATAAGAAGCCATTAAGTAGTGGCACACCTGCCATAGACAAGGCAGCAACAATGGCTAACGTGGCGGTGTATGGCATGTATTTCATCAAGCCATTCAGTTTGCGCATATCCCGAGAGCCGGACTCGTGGTCAATGATGCCCGCCGCCATAAACAAAGACGCTTTAAAAATAGCGTGATTGATCACATGGAAAATGGCGGCCACCGCAGCCAGATCAGAATTCAAACCTAAAAGCAGCGTAATTAAGCCTAAGTGGCTGATGGTTGAATACGCCAGCAAGCCCTTAAGGTCATGCTTAAACAACGCAATGTAGGCTCCTAACAACAGCGTGATTAAGCCTGTAATACTGACCATGAGGAACCATAAGTCAGTGCCCGCCAGCGCTGGGTAAAAACGAGCCATTAAGAAGATACCCGCCTTTACCATTGTGGCAGAGTGTAAATAAGCACTTACAGGTGTCGGTGCCGACATGGCATGGGGCAACCAAAAATGAAACGGGAATTGCGCCGATTTAGTAAAGGCGCCCAAAAGCACCAAGATTAATGCAATAGGGTAATGGGCATGGGCACGAATAACATCGCCACTGGCCAGAACCGTATCCAGGTCATAACTGCCCACCATATTAGCCAACATCAATAAGCCGGCCAATAAGGCCAAGCCACCTGCACCGGTTACCGCCAATGCCATGCGCGCGCCTTTTCGGGCGTCAGATTTGTGGGACCAAAAGCTAATTAATAAAAACGAACTGATACTGGTCAGCTCCCAAAACATCCAAAGCTGAATCAAGTTATTGGAAATCACGATCCCGACCATCGCACTCATAAACAGAATGAGATAAGAGTAAAACTGACCCATGGAGTCTTTGGAGGATAAATAGTAGCGAGCATACAGTATGACTAATAAGCCGATACCAAGAATAAGCAGTAAAAACAGAAGAGAAAGGCCATCAAGACGAAACGAGAGATCTAACCCCATGGCGGGGATCCACTCTATGGTTTGCCGTATGGATTGACCATCAAATATATCCCCTGCGTACATGAGCACTAAGATGAGTGACCAAGCGGGTAATATCGCAACAGACAAAGCACAGAGATTACGGCCGAAACGTTCTGTGAAAAAAGGAACTAATGTGCCAATTAGCGGCAATAATACAACCCATAGCAGGTTCATATGAAGGAATGTCTCCGAAAAAGGTGGCTATATAACAAATAATAGACTGATTTATTGGTCATGCCTTGGTGTAGCTCACTATACACTTTGTTCGGTCTTGGTCAAAAAGTCAGACCACGTAACACCAAACATTAAAATTCTGTTTTTGATCAATCCTATAAATCAACTGTTTAAGTTTTGACCCTTTTGGATAATAAAATCAAAAACGCGACAAAGAATAAATAAGACGACCAAACAAGACAATCATCTTAAACATAAAATTCAGTTTGATCATTTTTAGTGCGGGTATTTTTGCACCAATCAACAACCGAAAGTAAGACTATCACGGCCAAAATTAGTTGCAGGTATTTAACGAATGTAGAGAGAAAAACAGACGATTTCTATTTATGTGATCGTAACGGATGCTTTAAGAGAGGAGTCTAAACAATACACTTATGCTGGATTGTATTTATCCCTTCAAAGTGAAGGGATATGACATCACATTGATTACGCTTAAATGCCAATATTGACACCATATAATAGTGGTCATAATCATGGTGATTAAACGTACTTACATAATAAACAAAAGCGTCATGCTAAACGCAGCGATTGTTTAATTATCAGTACGCTTAATATTCATCCAATATGTGACCAACAAGGGACTTGGATTTATCTTAATCAACACATTAAGTACTCAATTTCTCCTGTTTTTTCATCGTGATATTCAATTTTTGCGGTATTGAAATTCAAATCCACAAACAAATGGCAATAGTGCTC
>Ga0115005_10002801_pt1 | contig 13892 bp, 10 predicted proteins | sample ArcOceMetagenome_FD_87163 | JGI IMG/M metagenome (GOLD analysis project Ga0115005, IMG submission 87163) | Marine eukaryotic phytoplankton communities from Arctic Ocean - Arctic Ocean - Greenland ARC118M Metagenome | ecosystem: Environmental > Aquatic > Marine > Oceanic | place: Arctic Ocean... | reverse complement strand
CACATGACGCGCTGTTCTAATAAATGGAACCCAATCGCCCATGACCACCAACACTGCATCCTTCCCAAGGTCCGTTGTCATGCATATTGGGCGCATAAAGCCGTGACCACCCATTTGCAGCGATCACTGTTGGCGCAACAACAAGCGCTCAGTGAAGCAGGTATCCGGTATTATGGCCCTGACAAATTGCGCCGCCCGAACAAGGGTCTTGGCGATATCTTTGGGCTAGATGTCTATGTGAATTCCCGAAAGCCAACGCGCAGTGGCGCCGATCAAGCGGATTTCATGTTCTAAGACGGGCATAGGCTGATCCTAAGCGACGAAAACTTCATTGGCGCGTTGCATGACAGTCAAGCCAACATCATTTCGCAGCTTTACCCCAAAACAGCCGAACGGATCGCCGCATTGTCCAGTGCCGTTGATGCTGGGCCGATGGACGTCTGTATCGGGCTGCGCGATCCGGTGAGCTTCCTTAAATCCGCGTATAGTCAGGCGCTGATGGGCGGTAATCCGGTTACGTTTTCTGATTACTTGTCAAAAAACCCGCTGGATCAGATCTATTGGCTGGGCCTAGTGACGCGTGTGCGATCTACAGCAGGTGTTGGCCGCGTGACTGTATGGGCATTTGAGAATTACAAATGGCGGTTCCATAAGATTTGCGGCGCGTTGATGGGTAATCTTGTAAACATGAGAATCCTGCCGATGCAAAATCACGTTCATCGTGGACTGTCAGAAGCGGCTGTCGCACGAGTTTTGTCCCAATCTGGGGCTGACGACCCGCGCGGGGTGGCAGTCGAGGCCCGCAGTACATACCCCGTGAGCGATCAGTACATACCCCGTGAGCGATGAATACCCTGCGTTTGACCCGTTTTCAGCGTCTGATAAAGCAGCATCGAAGGCAGAGTATGCCGCACAGTTGGCGGCGATTGATAAGATCGACGGCGTCACCATTCTCAGCCCTTGAATTTGGTGCAGCAAAGCCGTATGTCGCAGACTCTGACCTAAGAGGTATATGCGCAATGGCTATCGCCAACCCAGTAAAATTTGTGAACGAAGTTCGCGCCGAAGTCGCCAAAGTTGTTTGGCCGACCCGTCGTGAAGTTGTTTTGACCACGATCATGGTGTTCATCATGGCAACCCTGACGGCGATCTTCTTTTCGATTGTCGATATGGGGATCCGAGCGGGTCTAACAACGGTTTTGAGCTACTTCGGTTCTTAAAACTAACATGGGTGATTTACCCGCTACCCCTTGAAAACATTGGGTAGGGGCGGTAATAGCGCCTTGAAATTGGGAAAGGCGTGCGGCGAATCAAGTTGCGCGCCGATTTTTATTTTCCCGAGCGGGCAGTCTAACTGTCTGAATTAATTGGAATTTTGTATCCTGCGGGATGCTCACGGCGAGGTGTCGAAAGTCATGGCGAAACGTTGGTATTCGGTAAGCGTTCTTTCGAACTTTGAAAAAAAGATAGCTGAGACCATTCGCCAGAAGGCGGAAGAGCAGGGTCTGTCCGAGCAAATCGACGAAGTGTTGGTACCCACCGAAGAGGTGATTGAAGTACGTCGGAACAAGAAAGTGACCGCTGAGCGTCGCTTTATGCCCGGCTATGTTCTGGTCCACATGGAGTTGTCGGATGAAGGGTATCACCTGATTAACTCTATCAACCGTGTCACTGGTTTCTTGGGCCCGCAAGGCCGTCCGATGCCGATGCGCGATGCTGAAGTGCAGGCCATCCTTGGCCGTGTCGAAGAAGGCCAAGAAGCACCACGCACGCTGATCAACTTTGAGATCGGTGAAAAGGTTAAAGTCAACGAAGGGCCGTTTGAAGATTTCGACGGCATGGTTGAAGAAGTTGATGAAGAGAACGCGCGCATCAAAGTGTCGGTCTCTATCTTTGGTCGGGCAACCCCGGTCGAATTGGAATTCACGCAGGTTACCAAGCAAGGGTAATGGGCGCGTTTCAGACGTGGGAGCTTTGCGGCTGACCACGGCAATATGCCTTTTGGGGCAATCGTAGGATGGGTTCTAAGAACCCATCGCTGAAAATGAAGGAGAGGCCATCATGGCTAAGAAAGTTGTTGGACAACTGAAACTGCAGGTTCCTGCAGGTGCAGCAAACCCATCCCCACCCGTCGGCCCAGCATTGGGTCAGCGCGGGATCAACATCATGGAATTCTGTAAGGCGTTTAACGCTAAAACACAGGAACTGGAAAGCGGCGCGCCGTGCCCAACCGTGATTACGTATTATGCAGACAAATCCTTCACGATGGAAATCAAGACGCCACCAGCGTCCTATTTCATCCTGAAAGCTGCCAAGTTGAAGTCCGGCTCCAAAGAGCCAGGCAAGACAGTTGCAGGTTCTATTTCCGGTAAGCAGGTGCGTGAAATTGCGGAAGCCAAGATGAAGGACCTCAACGCGACGTCCATCGAAGGCGCAATGCTGATCATCGCGGGCTCTGCTCGCTCCATGGGCATCGAGGTTAAGTAATATGGCAAAATTTGGTAAGCGCACAACCGCAGCCCGCGAAGCATTCGCCGGTAAAGTTAATGTCGCCGTCGCTGAAGCTGCGGGTCTTGTAAAAGACAACGCAAAAGCAAAGTTCGACGAAACTGTTGAAATCGCAATGCACCTTGGTGTTGATCCACGCCACGCCGACCAGATGGTCCGCGGCACGGTCAACCTGCCACACGGCACAGGCAAAAACGTTCGCGTTGCTGTCTTTGCACGTGGCGACAAGGCTGACGAAGCAAAAGCAGCTGGTGCAGATATCGTCGGCGCCGAGGACCTGATGGAAATCGTCCAAGGCGGCACAATCGATTTTGATCGTTGCATCGCAACACCTGACATGATGGCCGTTGTTGGTCGTCTTGGTAAGGTACTTGGCCCACGCAACCTGATGCCAAACCCACGTGTTGGTACAGTGACTATGGATGTCAAAGCAGCTGTTGAAGCTGCTAAGGGTGGCCAAGTTCAGTTCAAAGCTGAAAAAGCTGGCGTTGTTCACGCAGGTATCGGCAAAGCATCCTTCACTGCAAAGCAGATCGAAGAAAACATGATCGCTTTTGTTGACGCAGTTAGCAAAGCTCGCCCAGCAGGCGCAAAAGGCACATACATGAAAAAGATCTCTGTATCTTCTTCCATGGGCCCAGGTGTTTCCATCGACGTGGCATCCGCCACAGGTAACAGCTAAACTAGAATAAGTGGGGTGGGTTAAAACCCATCCTACGCAGAATGCGCGGTCCCACAATGTGGCCGTGTGTTGCAAGGGCCAGATGATCGGTTCCTTGTACTGTCCGAGACGGAGGGTGTGGGTTCGCTTGCATAATTCCTTCCTGAGATGGGAAACGAGACCAATTTCCGCGGGTTTGGACCCTCGGGCGATTAAGGCCTCGGGACCCTGAATTGGACCCGAACTGGGCGGCCCTTTTGGGTCACCCGAATTGAGCCGGGGAGAGATCCCCAAATTTGGAGTGAAACTGTGGATAGAGCACAAAAAGAACAGCTGGTCGATGAACTCGGCCAAGTCTTTGAAAGCTCTGGCGTCGTCGTAGTAAGTCGCTACGAAGGTATGACAGTTGCTGAAATGCAGGACCTGCGCGGACAAATGTCCGAAGCTGGTGGGTCCGTACGCGTTGCCAAGAACAAGCTCGCCAAGATCGCCCTAGAGGGCAAGCCATGCGCTAGCATTGCTGAATTCCTCGACGGCATGACCGTGCTCGCCTATTCCGATGACCCTGTCGCTGCTGCGAAGGTTGTCGAAGCATATGCTAAGAAGAACGATAAACTCGTTATTCTTGGTGGTGCGATGGGTGATATAGCACTGGACGTAGCTGGTGTGAAAGCCGTTGCCGCGATGCCATCACGCGAGGAGCTTATTGCTTCTATCGTTGGTTGTATCGGTGCACCTGCCTCGAACATCGCTGGGGCCATTGGTGCGCCTGCTTCTAACATCGCTGGCGTTCTTTCGACGATCGAAGAGAATGCTGCTGCATAAGCAACCTGAAATACTTTCGTGCCGGTAAATTGCCACACGTTGGAACACAAAATTTAGAAATGGAAAAGCAAATGGCTGATCTGAAGAAAATGGCAGAAGACATCGTAGGTCTTACACTGCTCGAAGCACAAGAACTGAAAACCATCCTCAAAGACGAGTATGGCATTGAGCCAGCTGCTGGCGCTGCTGCTGCTGCACCAGCTGCTGCTGCAGAAGCTGAAGAAGAGAAGACTGAATTTGATGTTGTGCTGAAGAACGCTGGCGCATCCAAAATCAACGTCATCAAAGAAGTCCGTAGCATCACAGGTCTTGGCCTGAAAGAAGCAAAAGACTTGGTTGAAGCTGGTGGTAAAATCAAAGAAGGCGTCTCTAAAGCAGAAGCTGAAGAAGTCAAAGCTAAGCTTGAAGGCGTTGGCGCAGAAGTTGAATTGGCTTAAGCCACTTAAACTTTCGGGCCTCAACGGCCTTTAAAATTCGGCTGGGTGCACAATATGTGCGCCCAGCCAAACCTGTCTTAGAAGGTTGTTTTGCGTAAACATCCGTCTTGGGTAGGTTTTAATGTCGGGAGGCACCGGTGGGACGGTCGCCACGAATAGACATGAAACCCCCTGTCAAAATGGGTGTTGTTCCGCGGCCCGGGCGGAACAGCAGTCGGTTAGACAAATATAAGGTGACATTACACATGGCTCAGTCCTTCCTCGGTCAGAAACGCCTGCGTAAGTACTACGGAAAAATCCGTGAAGTTCTTGAAATGCCGAACCTCATTGAGGTTCAGAAATCTTCTTATGATCTGTTTCTGCGCTCCGGCGACAGCGATACACCGCTTGACGGCGAAGGCATCAAAGGTGTCTTCCAGTCGGTGTTCCCGATCAAAGATTTCAACGAAACAGCTGTTCTCGAGTTCGTAAAATATGAGCTGGAAAAGCCAAAGTATGACGTCGAAGAGTGCATGCAGCGCGACATGACTTACAGCGCCCCGCTGAAGGTTACGTTGCGTCTGATCGTCTTTGAAGTCGACGACGATACTGGCGCCAAGTCGGTTAAAGACATCAAAGAACAAGACGTGTTCATGGGCGACATGCCTTTGATGACGCCGAACGGCACTTTTGTCGTGAACGGCACTGAGCGTGTTATCGTCTCCCAAATGCACCGTTCCCCTGGCGTGTTCTTTGATCACGACAAAGGCAAAACCCATTCTTCTGGTAAGCTTTTGTTCGCTTGCCGGATCATTCCTTACCGTGGCTCTTGGCTCGATTTCGAATTCGACGCCAAAGACCTCGTGTTCTGCCGGATTGACCGTCGTCGTAAGCTGCCTGTCACCACGCTGCTTTACGCTCTTGGTTTCGACCAAGAAGGCATCATGGACGCGTATTACAACACCGTCGACTACAAACTTGATAAAAAGGGTCAGGCTTGGACAACCAAGTTCTTCCCAATGCGTGTTCGCGGCACACGTCCGCTCATGGATCTGGTCGATGCAGCAACTGGCGAAGTGATCGCCAAAGCTGGTGAAAAAGTGACCCCACGTTCGGTTAAGAAACTGATCGACGAAGGCAACGTCACTGATTTGTTGGTCCCGTTCAATGAAATCGTCGGCAAGTTTGTTGCCAACGACATTATCAACGAAGAAACTGGTGCGATTTACGTCGAAGCCGGTGATGAGTTGACGCTGGAAATGGATAAAGCGGGCGACGTCATCGGCGGCACTCTCATGGACTTGGTTGATGCGGGCATCAAATCAATTCCTGTTCTGGATATCGATAACGTCAACGTCGGCGCCTATATGCGCAACACGATGGCGGCAGATAAGAACCTGAACCGCGAAACTGCGTTGATGGATATCTACCGTGTCATGCGCCCAGGCGAGCCACCGACCGTTGATGCAGCGTCTAACCTGTTCGACACATTGTTCTTTGATAGCGAACGTTATGACCTGTCTGCTGTTGGTCGCGTTAAGATGAACATGCGTCTTGACCTAGATGCCGAAGACACAATGCGCACCCTGCGCAAAGAAGACATCGTATCTTGTATCAAAGCGCTGGTTGAACTGCGCGATGGCCGTGGCGATATCGACGATATTGACCACCTTGGTAACCGTCGTGTCCGCTCAGTTGGCGAACTGATGGAAAACCAGTACCGTGTTGGCCTGCTCCGCATGGAGCGCGCGATCAAGGAACGTATGTCATCTGTCGAAATTGACACCGTGATGCCACAAGACCTGATCAACGCTAAGCCAGCTGCGGCTGCTGTGCGTGAATTCTTCGGCTCTTCGCAGCTGTCGCAGTTTATGGACCAAACCAACCCGCTGTCGGAAGTCACGCACAAGCGTCGTCTTTCTGCATTGGGCCCAGGTGGTTTGACCCGTGAACGTGCTGGCTTTGAAGTCCGTGACGTTCACCCAACACATTACGGCCGTATGTGTCCAATTGAGACACCGGAAGGACCAAACATTGGTCTGATCAACTCGCTGGCAACGTTTGCCCGCGTGAACAAATACGGCTTCATCGAAACACCATACCGCAAGGTTGTTGATGGCAAAGTGACTGACGACGTTCAGTACATGTCAGCGACCGAAGAAATGCGTCACACTGTGGCGCAGGCCAACGCGAGCATGAACGACGATGGTTCATTCGGTAACGATCTGGTGTCCACACGTAAAAACGGCGACTATACATTATCCCCACGCGAAAACGTGGATCTGATCGATGTGTCGCCAAAGCAGCTGGTTTCAGTTGCTGCGTCCTTGATCCCGTTTCTCGAAAACGACGATGCGAACCGGGCGCTGATGGGCTCGAACATGATGCGTCAGGCTGTTCCATTGTTGCAGGCAACTGCACCACTGGTTGGCACAGGCATCGAAGAAGTTGTCGCACGGGATTCTGGCGCGTCAATCATGGCGAAGCGTCAGGGTATCATCGACCAAGTTGATGCGCAGCGTATCGTTATTCGCGCCACACACGATCTTGAAATGGGTGACGCAGGCGTAGACATCTACCGCATGCGTAAATTCCAGCGCTCGAACCAGAACACCTGCATCAACCAGCGTCCGCTGGTAAAAGTTGGTGATATTGTTCTTAAGGGAGAAGTTATTGCCGATGGTCCATCCACGGATATCGGTGAACTGGCGCTCGGTAAAAACGTGATTGTCGCGTTTATGCCTTGGAACGGCTATAACTACGAAGATAGTATCCTGATCTCTGAACGGATCACGCGTGACGACGTGTTCACATCGATCCACATCGATGAGTTTGAAGTCGCTGCCCGTGACACGAAGCTCGGCCCAGAAGAAATCACTCGCGACATTCCAAACGTCGGCGAGGAAGCATTGCGCAACCTCGACGAAGCAGGGATCGTCTACATTGGTGCCGAAGTGGGCCCAGCGGATATTCTGGTTGGTAAGATCACGCCAAAAGGCGAAAGCCCGATGACACCAGAAGAAAAGCTTCTGCGCGCCATCTTTGGTGAAAAAGCATCCGACGTGCGTGACACATCCCTGCGCTTGCCGCCGGGTGACTTTGGTACGGTCGTAGAAGTACGGGTCTTTAACCGCCACGGCGTGGAAAAAGACGAACGTGCGTTGCAGATCGAGCGTGAAGAAGTTGAGCGCTTGTCGCGTGACCGTGACGATGAAATGGTCATCCTTGACCGGAACATCTATGCGCGCCTTAAGTCCACAATCTTGGGCAAGATCGCTGTTAAGGGTCCAAAAGGGTTCAAATCGAACTCTGAAGTCACCGAAGAAGCGCTGTCAGAAATGTCGCGTGGTTTGTGGTGGCAGGTTGCCCTCAAGGACGAAGGCGACGCACAGATCGTAGAAGCTCTGAACGAACAGTACGAAATCCAAAAGGGTATCATGGATGCTCGCTTTGAAGACAAAGTCGAAAAAGTACGTCGTGGTGATGATCTGCCACCGGGTGTGATGAAGATGGTTAAAGTCTTTGTCGCTGTGAAGCGTAAGCTTCAGCCTGGTGATAAGATGGCGGGTCGTCACGGTAACAAAGGTGTTATTTCCAAGGTTGTACCGATGGAAGACATGCCGTTCCTTGCCGATGGTACCCCTGTCGATTTCTGTCTGAACCCACTCGGCGTGCCATCACGTATGAACGTCGGTCAGATTTTGGAATGTCACATGGGTTGGGCCGCACGCGGTCTGGGTATCCAGATTGACGATGCTTTGGGTGAATACCGTCGTTCTGGCGATCTGACCCCAGTGCGCGAAGCAATGCGCATCGCTTATGGCGATGACGTCTACGCTGAAGGCATCGAAGGTATGGATGAAGCACATCTGGTAGAAGCAGCGGGCAACGTCACTGGCGGTGTTCCAATGGCGACACCAGTCTTTGACGGTGCAAAAGAAGCAGACGTTAACGACAGCCTCATTCGTGCTGGTTTCGACACCTCTGGTCAGTCCGTCTTGTTTGACGGTCGCACTGGTGAAGAATTCAGCCGTAAGGTTACCGTTGGTGTGAAATACCTGCTGAAGCTGCACCACCTCGTGGACGACAAAATTCACGCACGTTCAACAGGACCATACTCCTTGGTCACGCAACAGCCGCTGGGTGGTAAAGCCCAGTTCGGTGGGCAGCGTTTCGGGGAAATGGAAGTCTGGGCACTGGAAGCATATGGCGCGGCGTACACGTTGCAAGAGATGCTCACAGTCAAGTCGGATGACGTTGCTGGCCGTACCAAAGTGTACGAGTCGATCGTCAAAGGCGAAGACAACTTTGAAGCCGGCGTGCCGGAATCCTTCAACGTGCTTGTGAAAGAAGTACGGGGCCTCGGCCTCAACATGGAACTCCTGGATGCGGAGGATGAGGAGTAGGGCCTAGCGCCTTACTCCCCCACCTTTTAACGCACCCCAATTCAAGGAATTGAAGATGAACCAGGAACTGACAAACAACCCGTTTAACCCGCTCACACCGGCAAAAACGTTTGACGAAATCAAGGTCTCTTTGGCCTCACCAGAACGGATCCTTTCATGGTCGTTCGGTGAGATCAAAAAGCCGGAAACCATTAACTACCGGACGTTCAAGCCTGAGCGTGACGGCCTGTTCTGTGCACGTATCTTTGGCCCGATCAAAGATTACGAATGCCTGTGCGGTAAATATAAGCGCATGAAGTATCGCGGCGTTGTCTGCGAGAAATGTGGTGTTGAAGTTACGCTCCAGAAAGTACGTCGCGAACGTATGGGCCACATCGAGCTTGCAGCTCCAGTGGCACACATCTGGTTCTTGAAATCATTGCCATCCCGCATTGGCCTGATGCTGGACATGACTTTGCGCGACCTCGAACGCATTTTGTACTTTGAAAACTACGTCGTGATCGAACCTGGCCTGACTGACCTGACTTACGGTCACTTGATGACAGAAGAAGAATTTTACGAAGCCCAAGACGTTTACGGCATGGATGCGTTCCAAGCCAACATCGGCGCCGAGGCTATTCGTGAAATGCTGTCCCAGATCGACCTTGATGGCGAAGCAGAGCAGCTGCGTGCTGACCTGAAAGAAGCCACTGGCGAACTCAAGCCTAAGAAGATCATCAAGCGTTTGAAGATCGTCGAAAGCTTTATCGAATCCGGTAACCGTCCAGAATGGATGGTTCTGACAGTGATCCCTGTGATCCCGCCAGAGCTGCGTCCATTGGTTCCACTTGATGGTGGTCGTTTTGCGACGTCCGACCTTAACGACCTGTATCGCCGCGTGATTAACCGCAACAACCGTCTGAAGCGCCTCATTGAGTTGCGCGCACCTGACATCATCGTTCGCAACGAAAAGCGGATGTTGCAGGAATCTGTTGATGCGTTGTTCGACAACGGCCGTCGTGGTCGGGTCATCACCGGTGCCAATAAGCGTCCATTGAAATCCCTCAGCGATATGCTGAAAGGTAAGCAGGGTCGCTTCCGTCAAAACCTTTTGGGTAAGCGGGTCGATTTCTCTGGTCGTTCGGTCATCGTGACTGGTCCAGAGCTAAAGCTACACCAATGTGGTTTGCCCAAAAAGATGGCGTTGGAACTGTTCAAGCCGTTCATCTATTCGCGTCTTGAAGCAAAAGGTCTGTCCTCTACGGTCAAGCAAGCCAAAAAATTGGTCGAAAAAGAGCGTCCAGAAGTTTGGGATATCTTGGATGAGGTGATCCGCGAGCACCCAGTCATGCTGAACCGTGCGCCGACTTTGCACCGTCTTGGCATTCAGGCGTTTGAACCTGTCCTGATCGAAGGTAAGGCTATCCAGCTGCATCCGCTCGTTTGTTCTGCGTTTAACGCTGATTTTGACGGTGATCAAATGGCTGTTCACGTGCCGCTGTCCCTCGAGGCACAGCTTGAAGCACGCGTTCTGATGATGTCCACAAACAACGTGCTGTCGCCTGCGAACGGTGCGCCAATCATCGTGCCGTCACAGGATATGATCCTGGGTCTCTATTACACCACGATCATGCGTGAAGGCATGAAGGGCGAAGGCATGGCCTTCTCTAACATCGACGAAGTAGAACACGCTTTGGACGCGGGTGAAGTTCACCTGCACGCCAACATCCAAGCCCGCATGATGCAGGTTGACGGTGAAGGCAATGAAGTGATGACACGCTTTGAAACCACTCCGGGCCGTTTGCGTCTGGGTGCGTTGCTGCCGCTGAACGCAAAGGCACCGTTCGCGCTGGTCAACCGTTTGCTGCGCAAGAAAGAAGTGCAGCAGATCATTGACACCGTGTACCGGTATTGCGGTCAAAAAGAGTCCGTCATCTTCTGTGACCACATCATGACGATGGGCTTTCGTGAAGCGTTTAAGGCTGGTATTTCGTTTGGTAAGGACGATATGGTTGTTCCTGAAACCAAATGGCCACTGGTTGGTGAGACACGCGAGCAAGTGAAAGACTTTGAACAGCAGTACATGGACGGCCTGATCACTCAGGGTGAAAAGTACAACAAAGTTGTTGATGCTTGGTCAAAGTGTAACGACAAAGTCACCGATGCGATGATGAACACCATTTCCACAACTGGTCGTGCCGAAGACGGCTCTGAAAATGAACCAAACTCGGTTTATATGATGGCTCACTCCGGTGCGCGTGGTTCTGTCACGCAGATGAAACAGCTGGGCGGTATGCGCGGTCTGATGGCTAAGCCAAATGGCGAGATTATCGAGACACCAATCATCTCGAACTTTAAAGAAGGTCTGACCGTTCTTGAGTACTTTAACTCTACACACGGCGCCCGTAAGGGTCTGTCCGATACCGCGCTCAAGACAGCGAACTCCGGTTATCTGACCCGTCGTTTGGTTGACGTTGCCCAAGATTGTATCGTCCGTGAAGTGGATTGTGGAACTGATCTTGCTATCACTGCAGAAGTAGCAGTCAACGACGGTGAAGTTGTCGCATCTTTGGCGGAACGTGTGCTGGGCCGTGTGTCTGCAGACGAAATCCTTAAGCCGGGCACAGCCGAAGTGCTGGTTGAAGCAGGCGAGCTAATCGACGAACGCAAGGCCGACATGATCGACGTCGCTGGGGTCGCAAAAATGCGCATCCGCAGCCCGCTGACATGTGAAGCCGAAGATGGCGTTTGCGCAATGTGTTACGGCCGTGACTTGGCCCGTGGTACCCGCGTGAACCTAGGTGAAGCTGTCGGTATTATCGCCGCACAGTCCATCGGAGAACCTGGTACACAGCTAACAATGCGGACGTTCCACATTGGTGGCGTTGCACAAGGTGGCCAGCAGTCGTTCCTCGAGGCATCCCAGTCGGGTGAAGTGCGCTTTGACGACGCTGTTCTGCTTGAAAACGAAGCAGGCGAAAACGTCGTTATGGGCCGGAAAATGACCCTGTCGATCATGGGCGAGAATGGCGAAGAGCTATCCAAGCACAAGGTAAGCTATGGCTCTAAGGTATTCCCGAAAGACGGCGTGCAAATCTTGCGCGGCGACAAGCTTTTCGAATGGGATCCATACACTCTGCCAATCATCGCGGAAAAGGCCGGTACTGCAAAGTACGTTGACCTGATCAACGGTATTGCACTGCGTGAAGACACAGATGATGCAACGGGTATGACCCAGCGCATCGTGTCTGACTGGCGTGCGGCACCAAAAGGCAACGAGCTTGCACCAAAGATCATCGTGATCGGTGCGGACGGCGAAGTTGTTCTGAAAGACGACGGCAACCCAGTATCCTACGGCATGTCCGTTGATGCGGTTCTGTCGCTTGAGGACGGCCAAGAAGTCAAAGCTGGTGACGTTATTGCGCGTATTCCGCGTGAGGGCGCTAAGACCAAGGATATTACAGGTGGTTTGCCACGTGTTGCTGAATTGTTCGAAGCCCGTCGTCCGAAAGACCACGCAATCATCGCTGAAATCGATGGCTATGTGCGCTTTGGGAAGGACTACAAAAATAAGCGTCGTATCGCGATCGAGTCCACAGATGATGCGGACATTAAGGTCGAATACATGGTGCCAAAAGGTAAGCATATTCCTGTTGTCGAAGGTGATTTCGTCCAGAAGGGTGATTACATCATGGACGGCAACCCTGCTCCGCACGATATTCTTGCGGTTATGGGTGTCGAGGCGCTTGCGGACTACATGATCGACGAAGTCCAAGACGTGTACCGTCTGCAGGGCGTTAAGATCAACGATAAGCACATCGAAGTTATCGTGCGTCAGATGCTCCAGAAATGGGAAATCCAAGACAGCGGTGACACGGTTCTGCTCAAGGGCGAGAACGTCGATAAGGCCGAATTTGATGAAGCCAATGCAAAGGCAATCGCGCGTGGCGATCGTCCTGCAACAGGCGAGCCTATCTTGTTAGGCATCACTAAAGCGTCCTTGCAGACACGTTCGTTTATCTCTGCGGCATCGTTCCAGGAAACAACGCGCGTTCTGACCGAAGCATCGGTTCAGGGTAAGCGGGACAAACTGGTCGGTCTCAAAGAGAACGTCATCGTGGGTCGTTTGATCCCAGCTGGTACCGGTGGTGCCACTAGCCAGATGCGTAAGATCGCAGCGGGTCGTGATAGCGTTGTTGTCGAAACCCGCCGCATCGAGGCCGAGAAGGCTGCAGCTTTGGCTGCACCCGCACCGTCCGCTGATGTTGTTGGAGGCGACGTGTTCGACAATGTGTTCGCTGCTGACGTACCAGAAAGCCGCGACGAATAAAACCGCGTCTGACCTAAATGAAAAAGGCCTCCAGTGAAAACTGGGGGCCTTTTGCGTTATTTTGTATGAATGCCGCGATTGGTGGCCACGCGTACGGCCACTTTCAAATGGTGCAGGTATCGCTCATCGTTATCGGGATCGGTTCCCGCCGACTTGTTCAGCTCCGCGACATAGTCGGCACAACAAATATGGTGCAACCGGAGGACATCGGGCAGGGCCAGCGCTTCGGCATGGATTTTTGCAAATCTGTCGTTGAACCGCGTCGCCGTGACATCTCGCATGCCATTACGGTTGTGGCGATTGTAAAATTCTTCGGTGTAGCGGTCTTTTAGGTTTCCTGCTGCAGGGCTGCCCTGTTTGTGGCCGTAGCTCTCTTTTGATCGCAGAATATAGTGATTAAGGTGAGCCACCTCATGATCAATCTGCTTTTGCTCTAAAAGGCAGATCGGATGGTTCTCCCGGACCTGAAACTGCGGCAGCGTTGCCTTGCTTGGGGACACAACACGTTTATCGGGGGCAGACCAGTCGCCCTGAAATCCATGCGGGAAATGCGCGCCAAGGCGGTTAAACTCCAAGGTGTTGCGCAGAATGGATTTGATCGATCGGTTGAAGGGCCGGTGCCCCATGCCGCAGCGCCGAAACTCTCGGTGCATAATACCATCTTGATATTTGTCCCAATCACCTTGGCCAAAGCACTTCCAGTTGAAAACCATTGCCATAAAGTCATGCGGTAGTGACCCCATAAGCTCCGCGATGGTGTCATGTTG